>JACCDG010296409.1_pt1 | contig 16620 bp, 12 predicted proteins | sample 7442471 | NCBI WGS metagenome assembly JACCDG01 (sample SAMN15323444, study PRJNA562643) | freshwater metagenome | isolation source: river surface water | place: USA:Blue River Watershed | collected 2017-08-17 | reverse complement strand
TTTTGGTAGCGCGTGCAGCTAGTGCTCCAAAGCTTGCTGAAGTTGTACCAATTAGACCAATTCAGAAAATAGATTGTCCTGAAGAAGTTTTGTCTATTGTGCGAGATGTGTTTCGAAAATTGCCACCAGGCATTCATGCAGATGTGTGGCTTAAGGGGCGAGATTATTATGCAAAAGGACTGACTGGTCCTTCGCAAAGAGCAGATGCGATCTTTTCGCTGTCGCACTATCTTTTTTATGGCGATCCTGAACAACTGATCGCACCACTTGGTTATGGATGTGAAAGTGAAAGAAAGTGGGTCATTGAAGAAATACTGAAGACCAGACATCACGGGCAAAGTGATGATATCTCTTCTGGTAGAACAGACTCGTTTAAACAAATCGAAAGAGCTTCTGCCTGGGTGCCACCGCACAAGAGAGGAAAAGAGTTAGTCAAATACGAAGCTAAAATTCCAGCGTCCTGGGCGAAGAATAATTCGAAGCGAGCTGGACTTGCTTGTAGACGAATTAAAGCTGCGGTAGAAGATTTTGAGGAAGGCAATCAACCATTTAGCACTCGGGACCTTGCCATTAAATCTGGTGTCAGTAGACAAACGCTGTATAAGCACCAGGAGTTATGGAAAAAAGCCCAAGAAACGCTTCAAAATGGAGAATTGTCGGATTACTTGGAAACTGGCCCACACAAATATAACGTTGGGGTGGGGGTTGCTTCATCAAAAAGCAACTCCCCTCACACTTCTGATCAAAAAAGTATTCCGCTTGGTTTGTTAGCTGCTCGAAGGATCGCCTATGAGATTCGAATGCGAGAAGAACAGAGAAAACGTTCTGTTCGCAGGGCTTCAATTTTGACCAGGAAGGCAGATGAAAATGATTGGAGGGATAGAGTTGCTTCTCTTCTTGAAAAGATTTCGTCTGTTAGGTCTGAAAAGCAACTCAGATCATTGAGAGTTTTGGCTACGCATTTGCTGATGATTGCGCCGACGGCTGAAGGTTTTGAGGTTATTCAGAAATTTTGTTTATGGATTGAGAGCAATAGCGGTTCTATCGGTTGATTATTTTTCCTCTTTTAGCATTCCATTCTTCATTGTAAATGGATTTTTCCATTACTTCATTATCAATGAAAGTTATTAAGTCCTTGTATGTTGCTTCTGTTTCCTCAAGTGACATAGGTACAGCTAGCCTGGGATTTACCCAATTAATAAATCCCTCAAAATTATCTACGGTAACCTTTTCTCTTGTTCCATAAATTCTCTTCTTAAATAGAAAGGGTAATAATACTCGGTTATGTTGTTTTCCAAAAACGTCGAATAATGGAGTGGCTTTTAGAGAAGCTTCTTCTTTCAAAATAGACCGTCGGTAAGGATCCTGGTTAAACCGGAGATAGGCTCATGGCATCCTCAAGGAAAGTGATACTGAGCGCTGGTTCGAGAGATGCAATCTCTTGGCTTGTTCTAAGTTCGTACTCCCCAAAGCGATTGATGTGTTCTGTCAAATAGGGACTGAAGCAGGCAAGCACGGCTGGATCAATTGTGTGTCCGTCCTCAGCCATTTTGTGGAGCGCATCACTCATTGTGACCAATGTGTGGAGAATCACCAGATTTGCCACCAGGTGATTGTATTTGATGACTTTGCGCTGCTCTTCACGCACATTCTCGGCAATCATGCCTTTGCCGCCAAACAGAAGGAAATCTGCGAATTGATTAAATCGTTCGCTCTTGTTCGTGGCGACCGAGATCATGCGCCGAACGTCTATGTCTGAGATGTATTGCAAGAGAAATTTTGTTCTGATCACGCGACCGAGCTCGCGGAAAGCAAAATATAGTTTGTTTTTTCGGCTATAGGTCGCGAGTCGTCGAAGAATAGCCGAGGGAGTAATCTTGCCAGCCTTTACTGAAAGTGCCACTCGTAACATGTCCGGCAACATAGTCTCAATCAAAGTCCAGTCTATCTGTTCGGTAAAAATAGAGTCGATATGCTCGTATCGGGTGTCAGGATCTGGACGATAAAAATGCAAGTCCTTCCAGTTCCGGATTCGAGGCATGAGCTGAATTCCCAGTAGTTGCGCCAACCCAAAGATTGGTGCGCTCTGTCCTTGCGTATCGGAATGCACCGTGTCGGGCTGAACTTCTGAATCATTCTCGGTAACGAAGTCTAAGATATAGTGCCCTTCCCACGAGCCGCAGGTACTGAAGCGAGAGAAGAGAGCAATGTAACTGTCGGCGACCAAGTAGTAGCCGATGCCACCATATCCGCCGTATCGAATGTGGTATTCAGACATCAAGTTTTGTGGATAGAGATCCCATTTCGTACCGTCTGCTGATGCCGTTTTCCCAAGGCCCCATAAGCGTTGAAGAGGAAAGTCACGGTAAGCATTTATAACCGTAACGATCGCCTCATCCAGTTTCTGCTCGGTCACATGGCGTTGATTGATGAACGATATTTGTCGTCTATCAAGCACTTTCACAGAGCGGGCAGTCTGTGTTGGGCCAAGATTGCTACCATAGCAAAAGGCAGTTATGACGTACCTTTCCTTCGGATCTTGAATCTTTGCATCAAACCCTGAGATTGGTCCGAAATGCTTTGTCCAATTAAGCCATTGTTCCGTCTCCCAAAGAATGTTAGGTACATCGTTCTCCTTCATGTATTCCTTGAGAGTTGCTTCGAAGGACTCCAGACCCAAAGGTTTAGGGCTTGCCGTGAGTCTCTTCAGCGATGGTTCTCCATTCTCAATGGACAGATACTCATTGTCTGGAAAGCCTTTATCAGCTTGATTTGCTGCTGCGTGCAATTCCTTTTGTAGCTTTTCGACGAACATTTTCGCATCGGTCTCGATACCAGCCTGCTCAGCAAACAGAGCAATGCCGGCTTCATAGTCATCCCACGAAATAAGTTGGTCTCGATAGTCTCGAAATTTGTCGCTGAGTGGAATGCACAGATCGCCGGACTTCAATTCATTCATGACTTGCGTGAAGACACACAATTCGAAGTTGCGCCGATGAACTTTGTCAAACATGGCGTTCGGACTTCTCTTCCCCGTAATCAACGGCATCCAAACATCTGAGATAAAGGACAAGTCTAGGCCCATTGGCGCTGGCAGCCATTCGCTGCGACTATTCTTGTGCTCAAGAATGAACATCATGGCGCCAATGATTGCTTGATCTTGAGATGTGGACACAAGGTCCACATTTTCAAGAAAACTCAGGAATACTGGTCTCTGACCCTTGTAGAATTTCGATATCAAAGGCAAATAATTATTGCCGGCGAGCAACGAGTGTTTCTCGCACTTCTCAATTATGGAATCGACTTGATGGTCAAGCACGGCGCCAATAGCCTCAAGCTTGATAGTTGCATCGCCTTCTGATTTGTATGCAAGAGAAACATTATGTAGCGTGGCAACTAAGGCATCAGTCTCAGCGGCTTTGTCAATCCGATGCTGATTTAGCGCTTCTCGCGCGCGAGAGTGCAATCTCTGAACGAGGCGGATGTACATGTCGGTCACATCATCAAAAGCGCGACCAACCTGCGCCAAGACGAGAGCGGCCGTAAGCGTGAGGCGCTTGGGTTCTGCGAAGTCTCTCATCGAAGCAACATCAAGAGAGCGAGCTTCCGCCGCGAACTGATTTATCTTCACGTCCGGGATTCCGGAAAATGCCTCAGCTCGCAAGTCATGTGTCAGTAGAGTATGGAGATGCTTTAGAAAGTCTTGTAAGTGCCTGACGCTAGGCTTCTTGGGCTCGCGCTTTATGTTGTCCCAGGCCGTCTTTGAATATCGCGCAGATCGCTCAAACAACAGCTTAAGACTATTTTTGCTTTCATCTGAGAGCGCGTTGTGCACCTGCTGATAGTAATCGTTATTGACACGCTTTCGAGCTGCTCGAGCGATTCGAAGTAAGCTGTTACAGCCAGGCAATTCAAATCGCTGACGGATCAATTCTTCGATCGCAACATTGACAATGTCGACGAGATCGTCTCTTGTAGTAGCAGCTTCTAAGCACGCTGTCTTCGCGACAGATCGAGCCTTGTCACCATATGCAGTGACACCAAGATAGTGACGCACGAGCTCATGATGGGCTCGTTCTAGCCTACTGCCACCTGAACCTTCTATGATATCTGTATTGGTATCTATAGCTCCAATTGAATTAGCAATGTGTTCGATGATTCTGATTGAGACTTCTTCGCTGGAGGGGAAATGACCGACGCGTTGAAACACCTTCAGCCACACGAGAAGTCTTACGGTGTTTATCTCTGAGTTGGTTCGTGCCCAAGCAAACTGCCGCTCTTCCAGGGTTGGAGTAAAGAGACGTTCGAGTTCTTTTAGGCTTGGATGCGGCTTAAGTCGAGGATAGGCTGTATCACTAATTTTTGGCATAGCCTTCTTGAAAACGCTCGTTTTTTAGCAGATGACGCTTATGAGAACGGCCCGACGAATTTTGGCGTTTGGCTTCTTCTCAAAATCCCTTCTTGAATCTGATCGGACACTATCGCATAATCAAATCGAGTTTTGAGAAGTCCGAGAGAAAATTAAATGCTTGTTGGATATGCCAGAGTGTCACGCGAAGAGCAGAATCTTGAGCTGCAGTTGCAAGCTTTAACTGATGCAAAATGTGAGCGCATATTCTCTGACAAAAAAAGCGGAGCGAAAAAAGCGCGAAAAGGATTGGAAGAAGCCTTATCTCACTTGCGTAAAGGCGATACTTTGGTTGTCTGGAAGCTAGATCGCCTTGGCAGAACGGTGAAGCAATTGGTAGATCTTGTTGAGGAGTTGGAAGAAAAACGCATTCAGTTTAAAAGCCTCAAGGACAACATCGACACTACAAGTAGTACCGGGCGATTTTTCTTTCACATGATGGCGAGTCTTGCCCAGATGGAACGCGAACTAATTGCCGAAAGGACCAAAGCTGGATTGGAAGCGGCAAGAAAACTTGGTCGCACTGGCGGCCGTCCGCGATCAATGACAGATGGGAAAGTTAGATCCGCAAAAAAACTTCTTAAGAGCGGAATGGCACCGCGAGATGTCGCTGCGGATTTAGGAGTTTCGATGGCAACACTTTATCGCTGGATCCCGGAAGCCGCATCGTTAGTTCGATAATGTAAGAAGGCGGAAGATGAGACTGAACAAGATAGAACAAATTATCCCAATACCTTTGGCAGAACTTAGACAACGAATTACAGTTACCTGCGAACAGAATCCAAAGAGATTCAGCAATCATGCTCTTCATTCAAATCAGGAAAAAATCTCCTTTAGTGTTGATGGGCAACAAGGAGATAGTGTCGTTTATGCAATCGTAACAGGCACACCTGTGGAAGACGGCTCGACAACCAGGATTGCTATCGAAACGTACTTGGTAAGTACAAATTGGCCAATATGGCTAACTGTCACTGTTTTGCTGATTCTAGTTTACGTTCTGTTCTTTAAGCCAGCAAGTCTGTTCCAATGGATTCCGGTAATTGTCTTTATGGCGCTGACCATTCGCCCAATGTTCTTACCTTTATTTAGATCGAAAACAGATGAGCGAGCTTTGGTAGCGTCTATACATGCTCTTCTCAGTGGGTATACAGACAAGCCATTGCAATGACAACAAGAAACATCCATAAGCGTAAGCCAGTTCTATGCCGAGTCAAGAGATGGAGAATCTCAAAAGCCGCAACAATAGGAAACCTTTCCAGGCTGTCATGTGCCTATCTCCGGTTTGACCAGGATCCTTACCGACGGTCATTTTGCATGGTTTTGTGCCTTCTTCGATTGTACTGCGCTTGCGCCACCGACGCTCAAGCATCGTTGAAGTCGAGATTTACGTTTCCATTGTTGAGCTTGACCGTCGGAGCCAGCGCAGTTTTTCTTTCGCGCGGCAGCTAGAGACAGCGAGCTCTGGCGTGTTTGATTTGGAGGAATTGATATGAAGAGTACTCGAAGTAATGGAATCGCCAACAATCGAGCCAATGTTTTCTATCATCCGACCTATTTCGATCCTTATCACGAAGTGGGATTTGAGGAGTTAGAAGAGATCCCTGAGATTCTTGCGTCATTGTCATTTGAACATCAGGAAGTGTTAGTGCTCTATGCAAATGGACTTACTGTTCAGGAGATTGCTCATATGGTCGGATTGAAAGAGTCAGTAGTTAAGTCGCGTTTAGAGACTGCAAGAAAGCATGCTCATGGACTTATCGATGAGAAGAGAAAGCAGGAGCGGGAGAATACAATCGATTTGATGTAACGCAGTTGTTTTTTTTAAAGCACCAGAGAGTTCTTGTAACTTCCTGGTGCTTTTGTTTTTGTTGGGAGAAGGAAATCCGGGTTGAACTTGAACTGGTTCGTTGGGAGCGCTAATGGAAGCCTCTGTGAATGCTTGTGTAATTCCAAGAGGTAAGTAAAAAGAGTAACAAAATATATATCAATATTTACCACTGTAAAGGTGCTCGAAAGTCTTGTGGTGCAAGCTGATTCGGACACTTGAATTATACGGTCTCTTGAAATTGGCTTGTTATCAGAGTCTTAAGACGCTTATCAAAACTACAACGCTAGCAGAAGCACCGCTAGCAGTTCCAAAAGTATTTATATTTTGCTTGCACCAGGAGTGGTGAATCACCTAAAAGTGTGAGTTGATAACCCGCTTTCTGATTAGGTGTCGTTAATGATTAGGTAAGGCATGAAGCTTGGTTTTTATCGAAATAACGACTGTAATAACAGACAGAGTTGTATCCTTGAGAATTTGAGTACACGTATTTGCGATGATGAAATCAAGCAAATTCAATTACACGAAAGTGGTAAATGACAACCCCGCTTGGCGTGGTTAGCGCACCCACCGATTTTCGTTTCAATCGATTCTTGTTTGCGGCAAGATGAGCAAAATCTTTGAATCGTCTGGATGTCAAGCATTGCACGACGTGGCAACACTTACGTAGGTTTGCATAGTTCTTTTTCGGTATCAATTTCTCAGGAATCCCTTGTATCGCATCTGCGCCTATCAAGCCTTTCCACAATCTGCCGCGTCCGCTTCTGGCTTACATTCGTAAGCGCGTAGCAGACCTTGTTTTGTGCAACCGCATTTAGTATGAGGTGTCTTTCAGATTAGGCTAGCAGAGCCACGCAAGCTGTGCTAGTTGTGCAATCTTGACGACACCGTATGCAGTATCAGATCAGAAACAGAAAGAGAGATAAGGGCTAAAGCAAATGAGTGATAAGCTCAAGATTATGCAAGAGAAATTAATGAGATCTCCGCAAAAGCCGTGGTCGATAGCTAACTACAACGGTGTGTCTCGCAGTATCCCGCATCAGTTATCGAGTTGGCATTTACAGCTCTCTGGAGTGGTCGATTATCGCTTGAAGCGCGATGTTTTCGATGTCGATTTGTACGAGACTGAAGTGTTAGACATTGAAGATATCCACGCGCAAGGCGGCTATGCTATCGCCTATTTCAATGGCGGTGCGTGGCAACCAGATAAGCCTGATTCAGATCTCTATCCAGATTCTGTTATTGGCACAGAGCCGATGAAGGGCTGGCCAGAAGAGCGCTGGCTCGATATTCGCCAGATTTCAATCTTGCGCCCGCTCATTCGAAACAAACTTGCTCTTGCGAAGAGCAAAGGCTTTGACGGCGTGGACCCGGACAATATGGACGGATATACAAATACCAAAGAGTTTGGGCTCAAGCTTAAGCATCAACTTGTGTTTAACAGAATGGTTGCGCACGAAGCGAAGATGATGGGTCTTGCGGTCTTCTTGAAGAACGCCGACGCTCAGGTTCGCGACCTTGTGCTCGACTTTGATGGAGCGGTGGTTGAGGAGGCTTTCAGATACAATGAAGCATCTTCGTATCAGCCATTTCGTGACAATCAAAAACCTGTATTCGAAGTCGAGTACAGAACATTCACAAGGGCACAGGTCAAGGAAGCCACCGCTCGCGGATTCAACTGTATCCAGGCGAAGCTCAGCCTGGATGGACCGACCAAACAAGTGACAAAGTACTGAAAACTCATCATGTAGGGTCAGGTGATTAACGTGAGTCTCAGAAAGAGGCGTGAAAACCTGACCCTTCATCAAAGAGAGAAAACAAAGCGAGATCCAATAACTGGTCTTGCTTTGTTTTTTCTCTTAGTCGCAAAGACATTTATCTCTAAACGAAACAAAAATTACGAAAGTAATTAAATGACAAACAAAAGGAAAACGGCACCAACTCGTCTCTTTGGCATTGATGTGTCACATCATCAAAACATAGTGCAGTGGGACAAAGTTGCCGTCGCCGGAGCTAAATATGCTTTTCTAAAAGCATCTGAAGGCTCATCATTCAAAGACAAGCGATTTGCAAGTAATCGCAAGCTCGCTACAGAAGCAGGTCTGCCTGTAGGTGGATATCACTTCTTTAGACCAAATGCGCCTGTAGAGCGGCAAATTAGCAATTTTGTCTCTTCTATTGGCTCGATGCGCGATGGCGAATTACCGCCAGTGCTCGATATTGAAGTGCCTGAAATCTGGCGCAATCTTTCGCTCAATCAACGAGTGAAGATTGTCCGCCAGTGGCTCGATGGCGTCCAGAACGCGCTTGGAGTTCAGCCGATTATCTATCTTAGCTCAAGCTTTGCAGGTGAGGTATTGAATAACCAAGCCTGGCTCAAAGACTACAAACTTTGGGTTGCCCATTATTCTCGCGCAGCCAATCCAAGAACACCAGAGCCGTGGAAGTCTAGCTCGGGCTGGACGTTCTGGCAATATTCTGAGAGCGGGCGCTTGGATGGCGTCAGCACTAAAGTAGACATGAACAGGTTCAATGGCGATTCTAGCGCCTTGGACCAGCTTCTTTGGAAGTCTAAAGAGTCTAAGGGGGCAAAGTCATGACCAACAAAACTGTGAAGTCGGCTCAAGATGACCCGGCTCCGACGCCTCCGCAGCCTCCAAATCCTCCAGCACCGCCTTCAACAAACCCAGCGGAGCAGTACATAGCTAAAATCATACGTTATGTGCCAGGTTCAATTATTGCCGGGTATACGAGCATGCTCGGGCTAGTTACGCAGGCAGAGCCATATCAGCTCTATTTATCATGGGCGATATTTGGCTTCTGCCTTGTCCTTGCGCCGCTATATGTCTTGTTTGTTCCGGATTCAATACCGAGCACTAAAGACTGTTCGAAGCGGTTTCATGTGGTGGCAAGCTTCTTGTCGTTTGCGATATGGGCTTTTGCCTTAGGCGGACCATTTGCAAGCTTGCCCTGGTATTCACCAGTATACGGTTCTCTTGCACTTATAGCGGCGACTCTTTTGATGCCGCTTTTGGAGAGAGTTTTGATGCTCTTCAATTTTTTCAAATCCGAACACTAAGCGACGAGTTTTTTTAGGCTCGCGCAAAAATCCTAACTCAAAACCTCAATTCAAGAAGAGGAATACTACTATGGCCGCAGATTCGGCAACCTATACCTACGATTCTTTGAACAGAATCAAAACTATCACTTTCGCCAATGGCACTGTGATCACGTTCAACTACGATGCGGCTGGCAACAGAACCAGCATCGTGACTGTTTGCAGCCCTGGCGGCTGCTAAGAAATCAGAACCAGAAATTATAGAAAACGGAGCAGACAAAATGTCTAACTCAAAAGATCAAACCAACATCAACTCCAGCACCACGACTGAAGCAGCTACCGCAGATTGCGGATGTGATGATTCGGCAACGACTCCGGCCGCAAACAAGCAGCCTTCGGCGACTTCTGCGTCGTTCAGAGGGCGTCGCCCGAAACCGGATTCTTCTAACAAGGCTCCTGGCGGAAAAGATCCGAGCCTTCCGAAATACGGACCTCAAGCCAAACAGAATGCCGTGGACCCGGAGTCCGCCAAAAAGCGGATCGAAAGTCGTACGCTGCCCGGAAACATTTACGTTCCTCCTGCAAGCAACACGATTGCTGCCGGCAATGCCAGTAACACCGTATCAGGTCCTGCATCCATTGCGGAGCTGGCTCGGGCTCTTCGCAACGACCCGGACCTCATTTATGAGTGGGTCGTGAAAAACTGCGAGTTCCTTCCAAACTACGGACTCACGAAGGGTGGCTTAGGAGCGAGCATTGATGGCTTTGGCAATAGCTTCGACCAGGCAGACTTGCTCGTTCAGCTTTTCCGTCAGGCTGGTTTTTCGGCTAACTATCTCTTTGGCGAGCTGGAAATGACAGCAGCGGAGCTTGCTGACTGGCTTGGAACTGACGCAGCTAACGTTTGGTCATCGGCCAATCTTCTTTCAAACGGCGGTATTCCTAACACCGTCATTTTCGGACCGCCCGACAAAGTCAGATTTAGCCATGTTTGGGCAACTGTTCAGTTGTCTGGAACCTGGTACGTGTTTGACCCATCTCTCAAGGCTTACACCGCCACTTCTGGTGTCAACTTGACGACAGCAACAGGGTTCAACTCCACCACTTTTATGAACAATGCTAGAAGTGGTGCGACAGTCACGGCTGATTACATTCAGAATTTGAACAGAAGTAATGTTCGAGCCGATATGCAAACCATGGCGATGAACCTGTTCAACTGGATCAAGACCAACAACCACGGTGCCACCACAGACAATATCTTGGGTGGACGCACCATTAACGATATCACCTTGGGGCAGCGTATCACCGTTCACCCCAAGCAGCGTCCTGGCTCTACGCCTACTACGTGGACTTCGGTCCCTAATAACTACAAGACGCTCATTCATCTTGTTTACGATGCTCCCAATATCGATATCACGCTTTTCTCCGCGGATATCCACTCCAAGCGCCTCACGCTCGGCTTCAATGGCAGCATGCAAGGCGAGCTGCGTCTTGATGGCACTCTGCTTGGCACAAGCTCCGCGCAGGGCGTTGGAACTTGGAACTCGGTTTTGTTTGATGTTCAGCACCCCTACGGCAGCACCTGGGCTGACAGCTATGTTTGGCAGCGGGTCTGGGCTGGCAAACAACATGTGATTGCGCATGGTTGGGGCAATGCAGGTCCCGCTATGGCGAACTTGCATCATACCAAGTTGGTAGATGGTTCTGCTGCTGGTGTCAGCGACGCTAGCGAAGCCGGTTGGGGAGAAGCGTTCACCGTAACTTTCCACACATGGAACTATCAGAAGTCCAAGGCTGCTGACCTTCTTGGTCGCCTTACGGGCTGCACCACGGTTCTTCACCACCAGGTTGGCATCATTGGCTATTACGATACGCCTTACACCGACATGGGCGCGGTGAGCTGGTCGGCTTCGGCGCTCGACAACAACTATGATCGCACAAAGTGGAACGACGGGCCGCTAGCGATGTTTGGCGTGACGCTTGAAGCATCTGTGCTTGAGCAGATTCCTGAAGTAGGCGGCGTGAGCGCAACTCCCATCGTGGATATTGCAATTGCTGCTGGTCAGAAAATCTATGACGCCAGAACGTCAAACTGGCTCACTACTGTTAAGCCCAGCCTGGTTAACTATCCGGCAAGCGATCTCAACGATCTTGAAGCCTGGTGGATCAATGCTGGATATCGTCTTGGGATTCCCGAGAACGGCTCTATCACCAAGAATTCGTGGGTTGGCTATGGTTACTGGGCAAACCCCGGTCAGGGTTCTTATGGACTCATCACTGGCGGGCTGAAAGGTTCGTCAGGCGATGAGGATCAGGATATGGACTGCTTTGGTCCAGCAAACTGTCCTTCCACAGTGGATAAAACCAAGAAGAAGCCAACTCCTCCTAAACTGCTAAAAACTGGAATTGAGGAAACTGTCATCTTGAATCCTCCCAAACCTGGACCCAAGCCAACAACAGGCCTAAATGGTAATCCCACTGGACCGTCTCAGAATCCGGGGCCAAGTACTCCGGGAGGAGGAAGTAGTGGTGGTGGAAGTTCAGGTGGCGCTGTTTCCAACTTCAGCGGCACAGAACAATTCAATACCACAGATTTGTCTGTTGGGTCACAAGCCTTTCCCTACGGTCTGGAGTTTAGTCGAAGCTATTCATCAGCACTGAGGTCAAACGATGGTCCTCTGGGTTATGGATGGAAGCATAACTGGCAGACCGATTTGAAAGTCACCAGCGATATGACCGCCGCACTTGCCGAAAATTCTCCGTTACATGCAAGCGCAGTCCTGACTGGACTTTTTGTGATGGTTGAGCTCTTCAAAGACCTGGCGCAGCCATTCGACAAATACCTTACGTCTTCTACTATTGGTCAGTGGCTGAATGAGAAGCTTGTTAAGAACTCAATTCAGATTCAATTGGGTAGTTCCATTACTTCATTCTCCAAGCTTCCAGACGGAACATTTTTCCCACAGTTTGGGGACGCGTCTACCCTGACACTAAATGTGGATGGAACTTACACCTTCAAAACAGCATTTGGAATTTCCTACAACTTTAATCTAGCTGAAGACTTGGCTACGATTGTCTACCCGTCTGGTGTAACGGTCACGCTTTCCTATACGTCAGGCAAGCTGACGAATGTTACAAACGGACTTGGACGAAATCTCAACTTGGTCTATACCGGCTCTGACCTGACTTCGGTGAATGATGGCAATGGACGTTCGGTAAGTTTTACTTTGAATGGAAGTCGCAACCTTACTCAGTTTACCAATGCGAATTCCAAATCAACCACGTATGAATACGATATTCCAGGACGATTGACGAAAGTCTATTTGCCTGCAAACCCACTTACCGCAGTTTACACCAACATATACGACTCTCAGAGTCGAGTCCAAGAGCAGAAAAATGCTCTTGGTCAGAGCCTTTTCTTCTACCTGGCTGGTAGCCGATCTGAAGTTGTCGATGCCTTGGGCAACAAGGTAGTTTACTTCTTCAATCGGCAGGGATTGAATATTAAAACGGTGGATCAGGTCAACAAGACCTGGACAGCAACATTCGATGGAATGGGACGTCGTACAAAATCTGTAGCGTCAGAAGGCAACAGTGTTGAGTATACGATAAATAATAAGTCCCAAGTGACTGCTGTAACTGTCAAGCCAAAGACCGGCTCACCACTTGCGAATCTAGTCACAAACATGACCTATGATGCTACTTGGAACTATCTGAAGACTGTTCAAGATCCGCGTGGAAACACGACAACCTTAAACTATGATGCGGTCAAAGGGCTGCTTTTGAACATCCAGAAACCAGTCGTTGGCGGCTCTACGCCTCAGGAGTCCTTTACCTACAATTCGCGTGGTCAGCCGATTACGCGAACGGACGAAACCGGCATAATAACTCAGTTTAACTATGATGTATCTACTGAAAAACTTACTTCAATTGTCCATGACCAAGGAGCTGGAAGGCTCAACATTACTACCAGCTTTGTTTACAACGCCTGGGGAGACGCGACGAGCATAACCGATCCGCGAGGAAATGCGACGACTTTTGTCTTCGACAGTCTTCGCAGAATGACTCAGCGCACTGAATGTGCACCATTTGGTTATGTGACTAATTTTGCATACACCGATAACAGCATGGTAGCGTCAACACAGCGCCAGACTGGCGATGTATTGAATCCGTGGCAGACAGTCAGCTACACGTATTCGCTTACTGATAGACTCAAAACTATCACCGATCCTTCAAGCAATGTTACAACCCTTGATTATGATGGTCTCGACCGTCTTTGGAAGACTACAAATGCGCTCACTCAAGTCTATGAAATTTCGTATGATGCGATGAGCAGGCTTTCGACTATCAAAGATCCCACTAACACTATTTCTGAAACACGCACTTACTCAAATAATGGGCGTCTTGCCAGCGTCATGGATGCTCGAAGCAACACGACGTCATTTACTTTTGATGGGCACGATCGCCCGGACCGCACCACATTCCCGGGCGGGACTTATGAGCAGAATTCGTCTTATGACAACAACGGAAACGTTCTGACATTCAGGACTCGTGATGCCAAAAACATCACGATGGTCTACGATGTTTTGAACCGCCGCACAAGCAAAACTCCAGGCACTAACCCTACGGTGACTTATACTTACGATCTTGCCGGCCGTTTGTTGACTGCCAGTAAGCCCGTGGTTGCAAACGATCCGAGTTCGGGTACGTTCACCAACTTCTACGATACCGCAGGTCGCTTCTTCAAAGAGCAGTATCCTGACGGCAAGAACTTCACGCACCAGCTTGACGCAAACGGCAACGTTACGCGCACAACCTGGCCTGATGCCTGGTATATAGAGCGTGTTTATGACCAATTGAACCGCATGACTGACATCAAGCTCAATGGAGCTGGCACAAGTGCGATTCAGTTCCAGTGGGACCAGCTCTCGCGCCGCAAGAAAATCATCTATGAGAATGGTTGCGTCGCCGATCTTGGTTTTGAAGCTGACAATGACATGAACAGCCTCGCGCACACTTTCGTGGGCTCCAATGTCACGTTTACCTACACGTTTGATGCGATTCATCAGATGCTCACCCAAGCTATTAGTGATGGCACCAACTTCCAGTGGCACCCGTCTGCTGGTGGCACCGTCACTTATGGAACCGCAAGCAATTTGAATCTCTATCCGACCGTTGGTGGAATTGCGCATACCTACAACAACAACGGCTGCCTCACTGGCGATGGAACCTGGACTTTCGGCTACAACGTCGAGTCTATGTTGACCACCGCCACCAAAACTGGCACCAGTTTGGCTTTCAAATACGACCCGAACATGCGTCAGGTTGAGAAGTCTGTTGGTGCAACGAAGACGCGCTTCTATTATGGTGGCTTGCAGCGGCTTGGAGATTATTCTTCGGCTGGTGCGCTCCAGCAACGCTATGTCTATGGACTCGGCATGGATGAAGTTCTGATTAAGGTCACCAGTGCTGGTGTCAAGACGTATTATCATGGCGACCACCAGGGTTCAATCATCGCGATTACAAGCAATACTGGAGCTGTTACCAATCGGTATAAGTATTCGCCATTTGGTGAAAGCCCAAGCATGACTGGTACGACCCATGGTTATACTGGTCAGCGATTTGACTCTGAAAGTGGTTTGTACTATTACAAGAACCGCTATTATTCGCCAAAGCTTGGAAGATTTTTGCAGCCAGACCCAATCGGGTTTGTAGATGGTCTCAACCTTTACACTTATGTAAAAAACAGCCCACTGAATTACACTGATCCATTGGGACTAAAATCTCCACCAGGTGGCGGCACTGGTGGAGAACCTGTTGGTGGCAGTGGAGGACTTCCATCGGTGCCTAACATGTCGACGCCTTTTAGTGCTCTGAACATACCTAATGTAGCAGATACTCGTTTGGGTAAACCTGGGACGGCGTATGGGGATGCAACACAAGCAGCGAAAGCAGCGCTTAACTATTTGGCAAAGTATTCCAAGTCTCGGAACATCGAATTCGCAGGCAAAATCTACTCCTACGTCGATGCGTCTGGTCAAACAGTCTATTCATTCTCGGATCCAGTGACCAAGTTCAAGAATAATAATAGCAACTCGGATCACGCTACTATCCCTCCGGGAGCAAGAGACGTAGCAAGGTTCCATACACATGGAGATTATGAACCTGGGCTAGATGCTATGATGGGCTTGAGTGATCAATTCTCTCAAGCTGATATTGACAAGGCCAATGCAACTGGCTTGCCATCCTATATGATTGGACCGGACGGTCATGTGCGTATGTACGATCCTAAAAACCCTCCTGCAGACCCGTTCCGAGGCGTGGACTTAGGTCAACCCTAATCCGATCGGGTTAAGTCTGCTTCAGAGTTTGTCAGAAAAGTGACAGGAGGGAGCATCTCAATGAGATGCTCCCTCCTTAGAGGTGTAAACTAAACTAGTATTTTGTTATTCTTTGAATTTAGAAGGTTTTAGATGAATATTTTGGTTTCAGCCACATTTATAATACTAGCCAATATGCCGTTTCCTTGCAAAATATGTTCGGAGCCGTGGAAGTTTTTTCAGACTTCTGATGCTGATTTTAATCAATCTTACTTCGCCAACATATTAACGACTCTTGACGAAAAACCTTTGCCTATCCGTAATAAGAATTTCATTGTGCGTTTAACTACTGCTCCGGCTTTTGATTCTCCAAATACCAAAATAATAGTTTTTAAAAACTCAAATATATCGGTAATATCTAAAACACTTAAATTCATCTCGAAAAATACTCTCCCGTCCGTGATAACAAAAAGCAAAGTTCTCGAGCGTACTGATTATTCATCTAAAATGTTTGAACAAGAAATTGATTCAATAATTCGGGATATGAAAGCCGAAAAATGTGAGACTAAATCGAATCCTGCTGAGATGGAAAACGATGCAAAATATTTTTTGCTTGAAATAGCTGATTCTAAATCAAAAGAATATCTCTTTAAAATTTCCAAAGACTATGACAAAAAATGGTATCCGCGAATTTTGAAATTGTTTGAAATTATTTAAAACTGAGATTCAATAAGCGTTCACGCTGGTGTTGTGACTTTGAAAGTTATTTGGCAATTTTTTGATAATTAATTGTCAGATTTGGGATGTCTGCTAATGGGCGTTATGTTTCATGCCAGTCAAGTTGTTGATACCCAATAGGGCTTCGTCTGCTAATTGTTCTTATGTTTGGGGTTCCCCCCGTTTGGTAGACAGCAGTCTAGAGTGAAGTCGCTCTAGGCTGCTTTTTTACCTTTTTGTACTTTTTCCTCTGGTGTAATGTACCCAAGCGTCGAATGAAGCCTGCGTTTGT
>JACCDG011754055.1_pt1 | contig 16621 bp, 16 predicted proteins | sample 7442471 | NCBI WGS metagenome assembly JACCDG01 (sample SAMN15323444, study PRJNA562643) | freshwater metagenome | isolation source: river surface water | place: USA:Blue River Watershed | collected 2017-08-17 | reverse complement strand
GATACCTTGGTGAGATCTACGAGCTTAAGGAGAATTACGGACCCGGCTACCGAATTTATTTGGCCATTGAAAAAGATCGAGTTCTCTTGCTTTTGCTCGGTGGTGATAAAAGCACGCAGACCGGCGACATAGAAAAGGCAAAAGAGTTTTATAGGGAATACAAAACGAGGAGAAAATAAATGCCAAGATATTCTGCAAATTACAACGACATGCTCCTGAAACATCTGAACGATGCTGAAACAGCTGCAGCTTATCTCAATGAGCATATGAAGGACGATGGACCCAAGCGCAAGGGATTGCTTCTTCAAGCGTTTAAGAATGTGATGGAAGCTCAGGGCTTTACGAAGCTTTCAAAAAGCTCGGGCATCAGTCGCAGGTCTCTCTACCATGCGTTTTCTGATCGGGGTAATCCAACGCTAGACACTCTACTCGCCATTCTGGATTCAATCGGTCTGGAGCTTCGCTTTTCCAAAGGTAGTAAGAAGAAAAAGCTGAAAAAAGCGGCGTAACATTTTAGCTTGTATGCGTCGTTACACACTACTGTCGCAGCATTCACCCTTCTGAGAGAAACATTAAACTCTGCTTTTTTGTGACTATCAAATTCAATAGCCAGGTAACAAACCTCTCGCCAGAGTCTGGCTTGAATTATTTTTTGATCTTAGCCCCCTGTTGCACTGTGAATCTCGGACTGAATAACTTGCGCCTGCACGATCTCCCCGCACGTAAAAATATCAACGGCGGCGTAAGATTGCTCTGGCCAAGTATGAATTGTGACATGAGATTCAGCAATAACCACAACGCCACTAACTCCGTAAGGGCTAAAGCCATGAAACGCATCGGTCACAATCGCCGTTTTCGACAGACGAACTTGTTCTGGATAAGATCCGGTTACCGCCGAAAACGACGGATTAACGTGATGAATCGCCCCCATGGCATCAGTCAAAGCAATTGGCTGATTGGCGGCTATTCTGCACAGGCAGTCTAAATTCTTATTTTAAAAGTTTTTCAGCAGACGCCACGGTTTCGGAAATACTTTGCTTGCGAGCTTCACGCGTAAAATTCTTCACACCATTTTTATCAAAGACCCACGTTAACATGGAATGGGCGAAATCCATGGCTTGGTCCTTTTTATAGCTATAGCCAAGGGCGGCTGCGAGTTCTCGAATATTTTCTGCCGTCGAAGAAAGCAAAATCCAACGACTAGGATCTAAATGTCTTTCTTTTATGAAGGCGTTCATCGCTTTTGGCGTGTCGCGATCAGGATCAATCGAGATCAACACCATTTTGTAGGGCTTCTTTGTCGACTTCTGAAGATCCATGTCGATTTCTTTCATATCCTGGATGGTGAGGGGACAAGAATATTTACAGCTTAAAAAAACCATCGAAACAATTGTAGGAGTTTCACCCAGGTCCGAGAGATGAATATGTATTCCGTCATGGCGAACCCAATTAGAATTCAACCAAAAAATGGAGTCAGAGGGAAAACGTTTGTTTTTCTCTTCAGCACGTATGCTACCGGCTAGGAAAATGGTCATCGTAACCATGACTAAACTCATCGCTAGTTTCACCGTGGACTCCTTTTTTTCGTGGATAAGTCTTTTGCGCATCTGAAACCTAAATTGGCCAAGGCAAATGAACCATTCAAACTACTTCGAAATGCAAAGCGCATGAAGGCGGCGTAATCCTTAAAGTTACTTGCTCCAAGCCCCCCTGAACCGCAAAACTGGCCACGGTCGAGCGAACTATCGCCTCTCGATTCTCCGGTCACAAGGCTTGAATTAAAATCCTCTATCCATTCCCATACAAGTCCATGAAGATCATACACTCCAAAATCATTGGGAAATGTTGTTCCCACCTTCGGCATCTTTTTATTCGTCGGGCGCGAATACCAGTCGAGAATGGTTCGCGTTAAATGCGGAACCTTTTTATAAGAGGCCGCCACGTATTCCCACTCGGCTAGCGAAGGCAGGCGTTTGTGTTGATCGTGACAGTAGGCGCGGGCGGAAAACCAGGAAACATACCGAACAGGACTTTCTAGATCTTGTTCATTCCCAATATCGAGATCGGAAACCCAGTCGTTCAAATAACTCGAGTCCGCAAAAATTTGTTTAATTTGAGATCGCCGCCATTCTGGATTACGAATGAGAAATTCTTTGAACTCTTTGCGGGTCACAGGATAAGGGTCGATAAAAAACGCTTTCACAGGAATTTTCTTTCCCCATTTTAGTTTCTTAGCTGCAGGGAGATCCAATTTTGATTTATCGGGCTCCAAATAAAGGGGGCGATAGGCGCCGTCGGGGATTTGAGACATAGGCGCCGCGATGGCGACTCCACATGAAATAAGGGCTAAAAAATTAAGGGCAAATATACTACCTGCATGCACCTTAAATCCTATTCAACACGTCAGTGGCCTTGTTGAGCTGGAGCGGTCGATTTCTCCGAACGTGCACTCTTCACTTCTTCAGGAGAAACGGAGTACCCCGCATTCCCCCAAGAGCCATAGACATAGGTAAGAATATTAGCAATTTCTTCATCTGTTAAATCCAATTTTGGCATCACTGAATTATAGGTCTCGCCATTCACGTTAATCGAACCTTGAAGGCCATTGAGTACTGTATGAATCGCTCGTTTTTTATCTGCGTTAAGAAAATCCGATTTTGCAAGCGGTGGAAACGCATGAGGAACACCGACACCTGTCGGCTGATGGCAAGCAGCACAAATAGCTTCGAATTTCTGTTTTCCGAAAGCCATTTTATCTTCCTTCGTCTTCGCGACCGGCACTTTCACGGCCCCACCATTTACCGTTTGGATGGCACCTCCCTCGGGAAGATATACGGAGTCAGAGATTTTTCCTGAATAAATATCTTTTTGCTCAGACCCTTCTACTTTAAGCATTCCAAGTGAACCCTTATTAAAAGTTCTAAAAATTGAATGATCTACAATGATCAGAGTTCCAGGCACTTCAACCTTAAATTCCACGATCGCGGACCCGCCTGCGGGAATCAAGGTGGTTTGAACATTGTGATTTTCTTGATCTCCTCCCTCAATTCTTACCTTATCAAATATTTCTCCAATGACGTGAAACGAAGAAACGAGATTGGGTCCACCATTTCCAACAAAGAGTCGAATCCGTTCCCCAACTTTTGCCTTGAGTGCATTATCTCCAGTAAGCGCGCCCACTGAGCCGTTAAATAAAACATAATCGGGCTGCTCTTTCAGAGCCTTCTCCATATCGAATGGTTGATGCCCTCTTTGACCGTAAGGACCTTTCGTATAAAAATCTCCCTGCATTACGTAATATTCTCGATCCACTTTAGGAAGGCCATTCTTCGGCTCGACCAGAATGAGGCCATACATTCCATTTCCGATATGCATTCCAACGGGTGCAGTTGCACAATGATAAACATATAAACCCGGATTAAGGACCTTAAACGAAAACGTAGACGTATGCCCCGGTGCTGTCATGCTTGAAGCTGCGCCCCCGCCTGGTCCAGTAACAGCATGAAGATCTATGTTATGGGGCATTTTATTGTCGGGATGATTCGATAAATGAAATTCTACAAGATCCCCTTCTCGAACTCGAATAAATCGTCCAGGAACGGAACCGCCAAATGTCCAAAATGTATAGTCAACCCCCTCAGAAATGTTTTTAGTTTTTTCAACCACCTCCAGGTCAACAATGACCTTGGTGTTATAATTTCGAGTGATCGGAAGTGGCACGTTTGGGGGCGATGTTAAAGTCGCTTTCTCTTCGCCTTTGAATTCGTTGCTTTGCGAACAGCCCCAAAAAGACATTCCCAAAAGCAAAAAAATACCGACCTTCAAATTCACAAATTGATTAGTCATACGCACTCTCCGCCTTCAGTGTTCCAGAATGTCCGAGCTCCAACTATGACTTAAATCATATCTTGGGGGAAATTTTAGACTGCCGCAAAAATGTCTGACTTAGATCGATCATTTGCTCGCTAACTCTGAGGAAGATTTAAAGATTTTTTTAAGAAACATAGCCCCCCAAACCAGAAAAGCGAGGGAAAGAGTCACTCCTGCGTAAGCGAGATGACTAAAATAGAGCTCATTTTGAATGAATGGTGCTGAAACTCGGGTCGCTGTAGCAAATATAAAGAAGCATCCAATGATCAGTAGGGACCTTGAATTCAATTCCAAATCGAGAGAATAGCCACCATGAGACAAAATAACGCGAGTCGCAATCATAAGGGTCATGAGTGCCATTCCACTGATATAAATAAAATGCATCATATGAATTCGGTGAGCCGGAAACGCGACCACCAGCCAAAGACCCGTGATAATAAATATGGCTGAAAGCCAGAGAATATGGGCCAAGGATCCGCGTGCTTGAGGTACTCGGTAAACTTTCCATAAACGAAGACCGACACTTGTGGCGACCAGCGACCAACATAAATCACCTATTGATGCCCTTCCGAGGGCGTGAAAAAGTGAGCCGAAACCAAACGCAATTGCTTCAATAAAGAAAATAGAATCGGAGTTTTTCCAAAATCTGGGTTCAACAAGTTGAACTTGAATGGGTTTCGACCATCCAAGAAGTGCGGTCACAAGTTTTGACCCTATGCCCAAGACAAAGGCGAGCATCATTCCCTCATAGAGGAGCACTCTTCCGGGAGCACTTGGGTTCAATCCGATAACTATGCAACCGACGAGACCGCTCAAAATTCCGACCGGAAGAAAAACAAACGATGGCGGAGGTAAAAAGCTTCGCTTCAAAATGCGCTTCATTCCAAAAAACATTAACCAACTAAGTTGAAGTATTCCGCCCCAAGCGATCCAATCTGCAGACACCCATAGGCCGCCAAAAGGAAGAAGGGCCAAAAAGCTTGCTGCGATAAGTTCCCACCTTTCACAGATGGGAGCGTCTAAAAACCGAGGAATGGCTGTCATTAAAAAACCTGTCGCAAACGAAAGCAAAAAGCCAAGGACCATCCACTCGGCATGCTTAAACAATGGATACGGCATCCACCCCAAACGAACAAAAATCCAACACCAGGTCCCGAGCAGCCCATAAAGTATCCCAATACAAAATAGGATTTTGTAAGGAGTTTGAGCCATTACCTCTCCTGCTCGCTTAGCTGTTCAAGTCGTTCCAAGTCAGGAATCTGAATTCCTCGTTTCTCAAATAATATGAGGCCATCTTTAGTCCAGGATGAAAGCAGGCGGATAATAGTCTCAACACGAACTTCAACAAGTCTAGAAATCTGAGTTTTAGAAATGGCAAATGGAATGGTGTAGGAGGAACGCCCTTTTTTCAAACCGAATCGAATCGTTAACTGACGAAGGAGTTCAATCACTCGTTGCTCAACGCGACCAGAGGAGAGAATGTCGATTTTATCCCTTAGGATGTGTTCATGCGACAAAAGCAATTCTCGAAGCCATGTGGAAATTTCTTCATAAGCAGAGTGCTTTTTGTCTTGAAGCACGGGTCGAAGATACATCTTTAGAACCTCAGTATCCTTCGAAACAGATTTGGCTGAGGCAGGATACTGATCTTTCTTTAAGACAGCCGAAATGCCAACGGCATTGGATGGTCCAAAAATCCCCATACACGTCTCTTTTCCGTTGGAGTTGATTCGGTTGATCTCGACCACCCCCGAAAATAGCAGCCCCACGAATTCCGCAGGATCTCCCATGGACCACAATTTTTTTCCAAACGGGACTTTCTTTCGAATCGAAACCTCGGCGATGACCTGAATGGCTGGGTCTGAAAGGTTTTGAGTTGCTTTCAGCTTTCGAAAGGTCTCAATCAGAGTTTTTGCCTCGACTTTTGAAATCAAATCCATTTCCAATCTCAGTCTCTTCCAGATTTGGGACTCTAATTATGATCTAAATCATATTGCAGCCGGTGTCTTCGATTTAACATCGGCGAATGCTTTCGAAGTCATCTGCCAAAATGTTTTTTCTCGTGGGAACAGGAATATGCGCCATTACGTTTGGACTTCTCACATGGGATACATTTCAACGAATCCCTGGCCAAACGCGTGAAGCGAATCTTTCGGATTCCGCAAAACGAGGAAAACACCTCTTTGAAACCAACAATTGTATGGGCTGTCACACGATTCTTGGAGAGGGAGCTTACTATGCGCCCGAACTCACCAAAGTCTACGACCGAAGGGGCGCGCAGTTCATTCAGGGCATGCTGAAAGATCCGAATGCCATGTATCCAGGCCAGCGCAAAATGGTGAAATATAATTTTAAAGACCAAGAGATTACCGATCTCGTCGCCTTTTTTAAATGGATTGGAGAAATAGACTTAAATGGTTTTCCGCCGCAATCCAATCTGACAAAAATCGCACTTCCAACCCAATCAGGTTCTCAACAGGCCGTAGTTGCAACGTCGATCAACCGACCGAAAGTCTTCAATCAAATGTGTGTTGCCTGCCATTCTCTAAATGGCGAAGGAGGAAATGTAGGGCCTGCCCTCGATACCGTTGGTGCGCGATTCAATCGAGAGTTTTTTGTCGGCTGGCTTCAAGATCCGAACAAGATCCGACCCAATACGAAGATGCCGAAACTGCCCTTGTCCGACGAGGATATTATCGAACTCTCGGCATTTCTTTCGGAACTCAAAGGAGAAGCTAAATGAAGTTTCAATCGCAACGAGTTGCTTATTATTTTTTCGCGGTTTGCATGCTCCTTCTAAGTATTCAGATCATTTATGGCTTCATCATGGGATTTGCCCATATGGGATACGATGTCTTGCATGATTGGATACCTTTTAATTCGGCGAGAGCCATTCATACGAATTGCCTGGTGATGTGGCTTCTCGCGGGATTTATGGGAGCCGCTTACTACATTATTCCGGAAGAATGTGATCGCGAACTCATCGCTCCAAAACTTGCCTATCTTCAGCTCGGCGCTTTTGTCGCCGTGGGCGTTACGGCTCTCATCGGCTTTCATTTCAACTGGTGGGAAGGGCGAAAGTTTTTAGAAATTCCGCGGCCCCTTGATTATCTTGTAGTGGTCGATGTGCTTTTATTCATCGCCTTGATTGGAACAACCATTTGGAAAGCCAAGAAACATACAACGACCTCCATGGTCTTATTCTTTGGCCTTCTATGTGCGGCGCTTTTGTATCTGCCCGGGATGATTGAAACAGATTCTCAAACTCATGATTCTTACTGGCGCTGGTGGGTTGTCCATCTTTGGGTCGAAGGAGTTTGGGAGTTGGTCATGGGTGCAATTTTGTCTTTTCTTCTGATCAAGCTTACTGGAATTGATCGAGAAATTATTGAAAAGTGGCTCTACGTCATTGTGGGATTCACATTTCTCTCAGGGATTCTTGGAACAGGTCATCATTACTATTTTATTGGAACGCCTAAGTATTGGCTTTGGGTGGGAGGAGTCTTTAGCGCTTTAGAGCCTCTCGCATTTTTAGGAATGGCTATTTATGCAATGGCCATGGCCAAAAAAGGGGGGCGGAATCATCCCAATCGGGTGGCTCTTCTTTGGACCCTTGGTTGCTCGATCATGTCATTTGTCGGCGCGGGGTTTTTAGGATTTGCGCATACACTTCCGCAGGTGAATCTTTACACTCACGGAACTCTCGTCACTGCCATGCATGGACATATGGCATTCTGGGGAGCTTACGCAATGATCGTGCTTGCGATTATCTCTTACGCAATGCCAACAATCACTGGAAGACGTATTCACGATTCCCCGATGAACCATTTTGCATTTTGGACGTCGAATATTGGGATGATTGCAATGACTGCTGCTTTCGCTGTCGCAGGAATTTCTCAAGTTTATCTGGAACGAAAAGTGGGCCTTGATTTCTTAACAGTTCAAAAGGAAATCGAAGTTCACTTTATAGGCCTAGTTCTCGCAGCGGGATTGTTTACATTGGGCATAGGGGCTTTCATTATTAATTTTATACGATACGGATTGCCCTCGAAAGAAGCCTATGGATCCGAAATCTACAAATAACAAAAACCGAGATCGTGAACTTCCGTATTATCGAGTGATTGGAAAAGAGCGTGACGTATTTAACGTCGCTCGGAGATCTCGATTTCCGCTCCTCTTAAAGGGACCCACTGGCTGCGGCAAGTCACGCTTCGTTGAAAGGATGGCGGCGGACCAAAACCTTGAACTCATTCAGGTTGCCTGCAATGAAGACACTTCATCAGCAGATCTTCTCGGGCGATTTCTCATTAAAAATAGTGAGACGCTTTGGCAAGATGGTCCGGTCACAAGAGCCGTACGGAAGGGAGCTCTTCTTTATTTAGACGAAATCGCCGAAGCCCGTGAAGATGTGGTGGTTCTTCTTCACTCACTTACTGATCACCGCAGGCAACTCTATCTCGACCGCACAAATGAGGCCTTGCAGGCGCCCGAATCGTTTCAGCTCATCGTGAGTTTCAACCCCGGGTATCAGAGTCATTTTCGCAAATTGAAGCCCTCCACACGACAGCGATTCGTGACATTGGAATTTTCTTATCCGCCGGTCGATATTGAATCTGAGATCGTGGAAGCTGAGTCTCGAACTGATAAAAAAACAAGTTCGACCCTTGTAAGCCTCGCACAAAAAATTCGATCGATGAAAGAATTAGCGCTGAAAGAAACCGTCTCGACAAGACTGCTTGTCTACGCTGCAACCTTGATGCATGAGGATCTACCTCCAAGACTGGCGTGCGAAGTTAGCATCATCCAACCTCTGACGGATGATGCAACAACAGCGCGAGCGCTTCAAGATTTGGTCGCTCTTCACTTTTAGCAATGAGCTTTGATGAAAATATATTTGGGTGGGCTTATCAAAAGCTAGGAAAGTTTCGACCCAAAGAAAATAAGGAGGTGAAAGACCATTGGCAACTTCGGCTTCGTGAAATGGAGCTCACGATATCGTTAGTTCTTGGATTCTCTTTAAAAATTAAAACATCTGAGGTGCCGACTTTCTCAAAAATCGATGAGGTCTATTTTCCGCCAATGACTCACGTGGGAAGTTTCTTCGTAAGCGAGTTCTTTCTATGGATGAAGCTTTTATTTCATTGTAGCGCCGTCAAAGATCAAAACTTTTTTGACCAGAAAGAAAACAATCTTGCTAGAAATATCCAGGAGTCACAAAGCGAGTTCAAATCGGCTATACTCGCTCTGAAGAAAACTCTCCCTGCTCTCGATCGGCGAATATCTGAACTTAGCAATCAGATCATGGAGAGCGAAAATCATTGGGCACAGCGATGGCTCGAATATTGTAGCCCGGAAAAATTTATGCCTCGATCTCAAGTAGATGAGTGCATCTTTCCATCCAGACCTCTTGCTGAGAACTCAACTAAGACCTCTGCAACTAATGTGGTGGGATCTTTAAAAGCAAAATCAAACGAAAACAGGTCAATGAAGCAAGGTCTTCAGCTTGATTCTGAAACGGACATCAAAAGAGTTACTCTCAAGGAGGGCGATGAAAATCCTCTCGTGCACGTATTTGAAAAAGCATTAACCGCAGACAATTATCAGGGTGGAACAAGACGACCCGATGGATCTGATGAAATGGAAGATCATTCGAATGCTCTGAAAGAACTCAAGGTAGATAAGGTCATTCGGAGTCGAGAAGAGGTTCATAGTCGCGTTTCTGCCGATATCGAAATGGAATCTGACGGTGATATTGAGACCCCTTCTGAATTGATCGAGGCTCATTTGAAATATCCCGAATGGTTTCAATCCGAAAACAAATTTCGAGAAGATTGGTGTCATCTCATCGAAAGAACGATGGGTGAAGGCCCTAGTTTCAGCCCATCAGAATCGAACAATGAATTTGTTCATAGAACAGCGGCCATTTTAAAATCAGAAGTTGAAGCAATATTTCAAAAAGCCCGCTGGAACAATCGCGAGCGCGACGGTTCCGATTTAGATCTTGATTCCGTCGTGCGCTCAATGTCGGAGCCAACTTCGAATCAGTCAGGCGAAGGCCGGTGGTTTATCAGGAGGCGAAAACTCGATCAGGATTTTGCCCTCCTTTTACTTTTGGACTTAAGCTCCTCTACAGACGCCTGGGTCGCCAACCGAAGAGTGCTCGACGAGCTTCGATTGGTCATTCAAATTTTAAGTCAGGTTTTTGAGGATACTCCAGAAAGAATTGGTATCAGCTCCTTTTCAAGTGATTCCCGTTTGAATTGTTCTTATACCTGGGTGAAACATTTTACCGACTCGTGGCAAAAGTCTTTGGCTCGATTACAAAATGTTGAGCCACGCGGCTATACACGGATGGGGGTCGCCCTTCGACACAGCGAAAAGCGTCTCCTCGATTTTCCGGCGCGAAAGCGTGCGATTTTGTTACTCACGGATGCGAAACCTACGGACTTCGATCGTTACGAGGGAAGTCACGGTCGCGGCGATGTACGCAAAGCCATCGATCAATTAGACGCCTCCGACATTCGCTTGCTCTCACTTGTTTTGTCATCGAAGCAAGAAAGGGCGTTCGTCGATTTATTTGGGAAAAACCGCTCACATGTGGTTAAGAGCGCTCAAGATATTGGGCGGGAATTCACGACTCAATTCATTTCGCTGATGGAGTAGGAGGCAAAAATAATTTCTTGAAGGAATTGATGAGATGAGGCTCTAAAAGAAAAAGAGGTCAAGGTAGTTGATTTAATATTGATAGGGCCAGTGTTCAGAATCTAAACCTACTCTATTGGAACTAAAGACGGCCTTGCTACCGAGCGCCTACATTTCATTCGCGCAAAAACCTGAGTCCCGTCATCTGAGATAAAAACTGAATCTCCCTGTATAGGCAGGCCCGTCTTCCGCTCAAGCCCCGGCAGCACAATTGTAAAGTCTTTATAATCGCAGAAAAGAACCCATCTGAGAAAATCGGGATCTAACCATCTCCTCTTAGACTGATCATTATTGGCGTTAATAAAAGCATTTTTCATCAACCCTTCTCCCCCCGATTGTATGTATTAAAAACAAATCTATTTGGTACTTGAGTTTTAAACTGCAACTTCAACGACGTTTTGGTACTTTGTGAGAGCCGCCTGAACTGAACCTTTACTGATCCCAAGTTGCGCCGCAATTTTCCTGATGGAAAGTCCGTGGCGTTTCAGCTCAAAAATCTTTTCATCGTCTCGAAGCAATGGCCGCCCAATGCGTCGCCCCTTGCTTCTTGCCGCTTCTAGTCCGGCCTTAATGCGCTCTACAGTTGTGGCTCTTTCAAGGGCCCCCAGAGCGCCAATTATAGTGAACATCGCCTGGCCCATGGGTGTATTGGTGTCGAGCGCTTCCGACACAGAACAAAAACCAATTCCAAGCCCTTTAAAATATTCCATCGCCTTTAGAAGAAAGGCTGTATTTCTGGCAAACCTGTCAAATCTAAACACAATCACTAAATCGAATTTCTTTTGTGCAGCATCAGCCATCAGCTCATCAAGTTCCGGGCGTGAAGACTTGGCGCCAGAAATACCAACATCCTCGTATCGTCTGAATATCGTGTAGCCCCTAGCTTTACAGTATTCCTCCAATGCAAAAGCCTGCGAGTCTGTTTTTTGGTCTTTATTTAGCGTACTTACTCTAAGGTATAAAGCTGCTCGTTGCATAATAGTAATACAATTGTAATACATGTAATACGACTGTATAGACACCACCCCTAAACCACTGATATGATTGCATATGGCTCGCATACATAGAAATAGGGTCGACAAAAAATGGAAATCCAAAACAATTGAGGCAACTAAGGAGCCATTCAGCTTCCGCCTAAACCCTCAACTTATGAAGAGACTGGCCGAAGCTGTTGAAAAGGAAAGAAAACAGACCAACACGCCCCTAACCGTAACTGGACTGATCGAAGAACTCATACGTGAATTCTTGAACACTAAGAATTAGTGACAAAACCAAATCATCGTTAAGCCACCCGCCGGCATGGGACCTTTTCTTCCTCGGCTGGGGGCTTTAACTAATTAGCTGTAAGCAAGCGTGCCTCTTAATAAATAGTATTATGGGAGCTAAATTAGCCTTATGAATAAGAGGGAGCAGGAACGGCTCATAAATTGGGTTAGACGGCAGACACTCCCTCCTAAGTGGCTCCCAAGAAAGCCAAAGGACATTCCAGAACTGAAAAATTTGATCCAACAATGGAGGGAGGGATTGGGCCTAAAGGGTGGCCGATATGCCATTGATGCTAAAATAATTTTTGAAAGATTTTGCGATCATCTATCCGAACGAAATATACCCCTACCCTCGCGGACTAAGTTTGGAATAGCCGCGTTTCAGTGCTTCTCAAAGCGACGCCGAAGACAGGGGTTTGTTTATTATTTAAATCGAAAAAAATTGTAGGGAAAGTGGCGGCGAACCCTACACCAATTCTCACTAGTAAAATTCAATATAAGTGGGTTTTAGCGTCTGTAGTGTCATTTTAATCAATGCGAACTGATCTAAACTGGATCGCAAAAACCAAGATAAGCGAGCGCCTCTGCATGAGTGAGTCGTGCGCAAAGAACCTATTTGCTATGCGGGGGCTTGTTAAAATGATCCTGAATATTCGGCCATACGTTGCCCACAGCGCTAATACTTTTTTTAGAGCCGAATGGCTCGAGGCAGGCAGTTAGCTCAATAGCAACAGCCTTTCCCAAGCCCCTAAGACTCAACGACATGAGCTCCATTAACTTGCGAACTTCCCTCTCCACTCGCAACTGTCGCGAGGGGTTGGCCAGCGGCGTAATGTCAGTCCAATTTGCAATGAGACTATAAGTTTTAAAGCTTTTAGAAGAATTTATAGCTCTCAATATGCCATCTCTGCTGTTTGTCAGTCTTCTCAACTGTTCAGAGGACAATCTAGCTCTCTCGGGATAATGAGTTGGGGTATAAGCACCATCCTGACAAAGGTCCACGAAGAACAACCTCCACCTTTCTTGATCCAAAGACTTAAACCCATATTGTTCAATTTTCTCACAAAGCTCCTTCTTGATTGCGCCAGCGTCAGAGCGAATGCGCCTTAACTTTGTGTGGGATAGCTTACCAAACAACTTGGCCAGGGCTTTTTCAGCAATCTTAGCGGCATCCTTTATCTGATCATTGAAGCCCTCAAAGGAAGTGATAGGTGCGTGCTTGATCTCCATGCGCAGCTCTAAACGATAAGTGTTTACTTTACGGTAAAACTTTAACGATGCCTGCTTCAGAGTCTTGCTCCTAAGGTCTGGCAATGCCCAACGAATATATTCTTCAGGGAAAACGGCGTTTTTATCGGACGGCTCTTTAATCAGAACGGGCGAGCCCAGCTCAGAAGCTAACGACTTCTTCATTCTTTGAAACTGCTTAATTGAAACCTCCGAACTAGCTGGAAGCTGGACATAGAATTCTATGCGTTTCAGATTAATGCCAGCAACTTTGATGTCAGGAATACGAGTGCGAACCCAAAGAAGCAGGGGAGCGACATAATTCTCCAACAGCAACTTTGATTGAGTAGCCCAGGGTCTGGCACCAGCCGCATCAAGCCATTCGATTTCATCCGGCCGCAGTTCGTTATTCATCTCGCCTATTAGCTTTTTGCTTACCTTTTTAGAGTTAGGAATCTGGACCAGGTCAGACCGAGCTGCCCTAACAAGCGTGGCTCCGTTTGTGGAGGTGGCTCTATCTTTACGTCGATAGCTGCCAACAGACAGCGCCCAAGAGTATATTGATCTCTGAAGGGGGCTATAATGCCTTTTATAAAGCGATTTTTCCTGAGTGTATCGGACCAGCTCCTTAGGTAGCGATAGAGTGGACGGCAGAATCTGATTTGGCTTGCCCATCAAGAAATAGTTAAATTCAATGCGATCTAGATACATTTTGAGGGGAGCAGTGTTGGTGCCGTTAGTGTTGCGTGTAGAAGTCATTGATTGTTACTATTGTGCCCTCGTATTTTAAAAAAATTCAATCATCTTAATAACTTAGCTTGCGCGCTTAGCCACCCACCTCATTTTAGCTAAACAAATCAACAGCTTACGCAACTAAGGCCCAACGCAAGGTGCCGGCCGGCAAAAAAAACCATCTCCCCCCAAAATCCACCTGCATGATATTGACTTAAAACACCTTAAGTCATATCATTAATTATATCATAAATGATATCAAAGTTGATATGCACTAAGCTTTTCAAATTTGACCTATACGAGGAGTTTTGAGCCGAAATGAAGGTTATCCCTGGCGAGCCCAAGAAAACGAAGCCTATAGTGCTTAGAATTGATTTAAAGGTATTATCTGAATTGGACCGGTTGGCCGATAGGGCAGACGTCTCCCGGCAGGAGCTTGTTAGCCGGATTTTGGAGCAGGTCGTGAAAGACCGTCGGTTTACCGTACGGATTGAGTCATAAAGCGCTCGGCCAGCCCTTATAATCAAGCCGCGCTTCCAGCCTTACCTCTTTACCAATTAAATTGAAGCGTCGCCCCAATCCTGGGTTCAAAAGCCTACTTGAGCTTTGACGCTAGACTTTCACTTAAAATGTCATAAGGGTTTTCGGTGTTATGTACTGGCAGAAGCGCAATAATAAATATTCGTTCGTTTATTACGATAGGAATTTAAAGAAGAATATTCGTCTGAAAGAGGCCGAGATCCCAAGCATTACGTCGGATGAGGAAGCTGATCGGTTTTGCAAAAACAAAGAAGCTGAATTGGAAAGCGCTCGCCTTCGTCTTGAGACAAAGATGGCATGGCAGACCAGATTCTACAATTTCAACGAGCTTATCAAAATATTTGAAGACAGGCGCAAGGCAACCGTACCTAATTCACACAAGACGGAGATGTATCTCCTAACAAACTACGTGATCCCGTTTTTTCTCAACGAGAAGGAATGCAATAATTTAAATAATTGGCATATTTTTTACGAAGATTTCCGTGATTGGCTACAACAGGTAAAGCCGATCAAGACCAAAAAGGACCAAACAAGATTAGCCTACTCCACCATGAACGGATGTATAAAAACTTTGAACGCCTTCATGGACGTCATGTATCTCAAACGACAAGTTGGCGAGCTAAGAAAGATGAGACAGTTCCCCTCTCATCTGCTGAACAAAAAGACTTTTGAAGATGTGATGTCTCCCCATGATATTGCGGCAGTCTTTAGTAAGCTCAGCTCATTTGATTCAAGCTCTGCAGATATGTTTTATGTAAGCATTCACAGCGGGCTGCGTCTCGGAGAACTTTTGGGCTTAAGCGTAGCTGACGTTTTTCAGGGCGAACCTCCTGCCGGAGATTTAAATAAATCATTGAAGAAATACAGCTTTAAAACCTACGGCTATATTGTTTTAGAATCACAGGTTGACGATAAGGTTGCCATTCGCAACAGCAAGGGCGAAGTGAATAGAAAGCCCTTGAAAAGCAGGCGCACAATAGAGCCCAGTAATAGCAGGACCATCCCGATCCTAGATAAAAAAGCTTTCAATATTTTAGTCGCAAGATGGAAGACGCAAACGGCAAAGCTAAAAACTAAACAGTACGGTACGAACAAAAAGAACTACCTGCTATTTGAGGACATCAACAAGAACACCTACTACAACAGCTTCAAGGAAGCTTGCAGACAAGCAAAGACTCGTGACTTTAGCCCACACTGTTCACGTCATACTTATTGCACCAATTTGGCTGGAATGACCCAAGGGGATATTTTCTTAGCACAAATCATTCTCGGTCACTCCGCCAAACACGCTGATGTCACCATGCGCTATATGCATTTGTTTGAGCAAATTCAGCAAGAAATTAAATCTCAGAAGCAAATCAATGAGGGCCTAGAATTCGTTTAGCTACTGAGCAAATTGAAGCTCAGTAAATGGCGGAACAACATCCAACGGATGTGAGAAATTGGGCCTCACGTCTTTGATGGAACTGCTGCACATTTCATAATAATCAACAATACGCTGTGCTCTCTTCTTTGATCCAACTTCTTTGATTTTACTTAAGAGCAAGACCTTCAATTGATAGCCTTCAAATTCTGATAATGTTTCTGGAAGCCACTGGAGAAAACTAGAAACATCGGCAGCGCATAGACTGAGCACGTTGTCTTTGACTTCTATGCTGTTCAAACAGATTCTTTGATAGGTGTTGAAACGAGCAGCAGCTTCAGTAAGCGATGTGACCCATTTTAGGGGAACGTTTATCGAGATGTCTCTAGCCCTAATATTCATATCGCTACTTCGCTACCTGGAAAACCTCGGCATCTTTGTGAAAGTCACCACATTCTCTAACCCTTTCATCTACTTAGCCAAAAATCTGGGTAGCGAAAAGGTACTGGGGAGGTAGGATTTCACTACCTGTAGCCTCATTGGGCGTTAAGAATTTCTCGCAAAGTTTGATGGGTATGCTTTAAGTTTAACGCTGCGCTCCGGAAGTGACATCCTCGGGGCTAAGTGCTTGAAATCCATAGTACCCCGCTGCACCTTGGTTTATGCGGGCCTTGACGATTTGAGCAATATATTGCACAATAGGAGTTGAGAACTTGATCGTTGTAAAGGTACGTGAATTAGAAGTTTATGAGTCCAACGGCCGGAAGCCATTTGATACGTGGCTGGCTCGAATAAAAGACCGAGTCGCTAAAGCGCGAATCTTAAGAAGATTAGACCAAGCCTCGGAGGGAAACTTTGGAAAGTACAGATACCTTGGTGAGATCTACGAGCTTAAAGAGAATTACGGACCCGGCTACCGAAT
>JACCDG011102537.1_pt1 | contig 16625 bp, 16 predicted proteins | sample 7442471 | NCBI WGS metagenome assembly JACCDG01 (sample SAMN15323444, study PRJNA562643) | freshwater metagenome | isolation source: river surface water | place: USA:Blue River Watershed | collected 2017-08-17 | reverse complement strand
GGAATCGAGACGAGCTGTGACGAGACAGCTCTCGCTCTAATTGAAGTTGAAAACGGCACAGAAACCAAATTCAAAACTTTGGGTACTGTTATTCATTCGCAGATCGAAGAGCACAAGCCATTCGGCGGCGTCATGCCGATTCTCGCAAAACGCGAGCATGCGCGAAATCTCATCCCACTTCTTAATTCCCTTTTGGAAAAAACAAATTTGAAGCAAGAAAAAGTGGCGGAAATTTCTGCCGAACAAAAGGCCAAAATCGAAGAGATCCTCTCTCGCGAAAATGACTTAGTTCAAGTTTTTCTAAAATTCATAAGCACAGTTTCTAAACCAGATATCGACATGTTGGCAGTCACTTCTGGGCCGGGATTGGAGCCGGCTTTGTGGGTCGGAATTAGCTTCGCAAAGGCCCTTTCCTACGTCTGGAACGTGCCTTTGATACCAACTAATCACATGGAGGGCCATATCGTTTCTGTGCTCAAGGAAGGCCAAAATATGCGTAATTTTGCCTTTCCTGCGGTCGCTCTGCTCATTTCTGGCGGTCATACCGAACTGGTTTTGGTCAAAAATTGGGGCGATTATCAATTACTCGGTCAGACTCGTGACGATGCTGTCGGTGAAGCTTTCGACAAAGTGGCGCGCCTGCTCGGTTTACCATATCCTGGAGGTCCGCAAATTTCCAAATTAGCCGAGGTTGCGCGCAGCGAAAATTTGCAAAATGACGAAATTAAATTGCCTCGCCCAATGCTTCACAGCAAAGATTTTGATTTTTCTTTCGCTGGTTTGAAAACCTCAGTTCTATATCTCACCGATGATTTGAAGAAAGAAAATAAGTTGGATGATAACACGCGGAAAATTATTGCGCGTGAATTTGAGGATGCGGTCACTGAGGTGCTTTTCAAAAAAACAAAATTAGCGCTCGAGGAGTGCGGTGCAGGAACTCTCATTATTGGTGGAGGTGTTATTGCTAACACGACGATTAGAAATAAATTTACTGAGTTAGAAAATGACGGCATCACAGTTCTCATTCCAGAAATGTCTGCAACGACTGACAACGCGCTCATGATCGCGATCGCTGGATATATGAAATCTCTGCGAATTGTTCCGATGATTTGTCCTGATATAAAGGCGGAAGGAAATTTGGGGTTAAGTTAAAATTTTGATAAATTTTTTGTTTGACTTTTTGCTTCAATTTGCTACATTGAAAGTACAAAGCTCCGAAAGGATCCGAGAAACCCCGCTGAAAAGCGGGGTTTCGATTTATAACATCTTTATTAATTTATATTTAATAGACGTAAATATGTCGTCCTTCATTTGATACATTTTTCTACTCAGTCTTTTGATACTGACTAATTTTAGCTGGGCCAGAATTACAGAAACTTGTAATTCATTCACGTCAGTAAAATTATAGTAGTAATCAATCGCTTTTTGTTTTGTTGATAAGGGAACTATCCAAAACATTGCATTGTTAAATTTTTTTAATATTAGAGCTGGTCTTGAAAAACGTTCTCCTGATCCATTTTGCTCAGACCCTATATTTAATCCACAATATATCATCCACACTTCTCCTTCTTTGGGAAAGGTCCTCACAGAATTACTTTCCTCTAAATTTTTCTTCACTTCATTCCATTCATCGAAATGTTTCATAAGGAAAGCATAGCAAAGCGTTATAAAATCCTGATGAAGAAATTCTAAAGAAATGATAAATATTCCAATTTCCCCTCATTTTTGCTATGATTTTGCGTATGAACGAGAAATTTTTAAAGCCATACGATCCAAACACAACCGAGGCGAAAATCTATCAAATGTGGCTTGATAGCGGTTTTTTTAATCCTGATAAATGTATTGAGGCTGGTGTTACTTCAGTTGATGCAGAAAAATTCTCAATCGTCCTCCCTCCTCCAAATGTAACAGGAACTTTGCACATGGGTCACGCCGCAATGCTCGCTATCGAAGACATCATGGTTCGATACAACAGAATGTTGGGTAAAAGAACTCTGTGGTTACCAGGAACAGATCACGCTGCAATCGCCACTCAGACGAAAGTTGAAAAAGAATTACAGAAAGACAAAATCCGCAAACAGGATTTGGGACGCGAAAAATTTCTCGAGAAAGTTGCCGAGTTTGCACAAAACAGCCACGACACAATCGCTAGTCAGATAAAATCGATGGGCTCATCTGTTGATTGGTCTCGTGAGGCTTTCACATTGGATGCGACTCGCGGCAAAGCGGTGTTCACGGCTTTCAAAAACATGTATGAAGACGGGCTAATCTATCGCGGTGACAAAATAGTGAACTGGGACCCAAAGGGGCAGACCGTAATTTCTGATGATGAAATTATCGCAATAGAGGAAAAAACAAAATTCTATTATTTGAAATACGGACCTTTCACAATCGGAACAACTCGACCTGAAACAAAATTCGGCGACAAATATGTGGTTATGCATCCAGACGACACGCGATATGCACAATACAAACACGGCGACACAATTGAATTGGAATGGATTAACGGACCAATCAAGGCAACAATAATCAAGGATTCCGCCATCGATATGGAATTCGGAACTGGTGTCATGACAATCACTCCATGGCACGACCGAGCCGATTTTGAAATTGCAGAGCGACACAAATTGAACAAAGAACAAATTATCGATCAGTTTGGTAAACTTCTCCCTATCGCAGGCGAATTTTCTGGCGTAAAAATTTCTGAAGCCCGCGAGAAAATTATCGCAAAATTACAATCAAAAGGTCTCGTTGAAAAAATCGACGAAAACTACATGCACTCTGTTAATACTGCCGAGAGAAGCGGTGGCGTTTTGGAACCTCAAATCATGCGCCAATGGTTCATCGATGTTAACAAGGAATTCCCTATCAAACATTCTAATTTGAAAGGAATCAAAACCGGCGACATGGTGACTTTGAAAAAATTAATGCAAAGCGTTGTTCGCTCAGAGGAAATTAAAATTATTCCTGACCGATTCAACGGTATTTACTTCAACTGGATTGATAATTTGCGAGACTGGTGCATTTCAAGACAAATTTGGTATGGACATCGAATTCCAGTTTGGTACAAAGGCGAGGAAATTCAAGTTAGCGAAACCAGCCCTGGCGCAGATTGGGTTCAAGACGAAGACACCCTCGACACTTGGTTTTCATCTGGGCTTTGGACTTTCTCAACTCTCGGTTGGCCAGAAAAGACTGCCGATTTGAAAAATTATCATCCAACAAATGTTTTGGAGACCGGATATGACATTATTTTCTTCTGGGTTGCCCGAATGATTCTAATGACAACATATTGCATCGGTGAAATTCCTTTTGAAACTGTGTATATGCATGGACTTGTTCGCGATGCTCAAGGCCGAAAAATGTCAAAGTCTCTCGGCAACATCATGGATCCGGTTGATTTGATTAACAAATACGGAGCCGACGCTACTCGTCTATCTCTCATCATCGGAACTGGACCAGGAAACGATTCAAAAATGTCAGAGGACAAGATCCGCGCCTACAAAAAATTCGCAAATAAAATTTGGAATGCAACACGATTCGTTTTGGAAAATACAAAAACAGAAAATCTCGCCGCCGACGCAAAAATTCTACCCGAAGATCAAAAACACATAGACGATTGGAACACCCAGCTCGCTGAAATTGACGGCGATTTGAAAAACTTCCGCTTCTATTTGGCAGGAGAGAAACTTTATCATTATTTCTGGCACACATTCGCAGACAAAATAATCGAGGAATCAAAATCTGCGCTAAACGGCCCAGACGGAGAAGTCAAAATTTCAAAACAAAATATGTTGTATAATATTTTGGTAGCTACTTTGAAAGCACTTCATCCTTTCATGCCATTCGTCACAGAAGAAATTTGGCAAAGTCTTCCAAAAAAAGAAAGCGAATTGATCATGGTTTCAAAGTGGCCTAAAATTTAATGGACCTAATCACTGCTTTATTACTAATTTTCTTTGGTGGAATATTCCCCACTTTTATTTGGCTGTATTTCTGGTTGCGCGAAGATGCAAAAAATCCTGAACCAAGTTGGATTATCGTGAAAACTTTCATCTTCGGAATGTTGGCAGTTCCTGTCGCCGGAGCGATTCAGCATCTCATCAAAACGACAATCTTTCCTGATTCCGATATTCGCATAATGTTTTTTGAGAAATATCTGCTAACTCTCTCGATCATCATCGTATGGGCCACAGTGGAGGAAGTGTTGAAGTACATCGCAAGCCTCAAGGGAGGACTTTCAAACAAGTCTAATAACGAACCGCTTGATGCGTTTGTTTACATGATAACCGCAGGACTCGGGTTCGCCGCACTAGAAAATTCTCTGTTTGTTTATGATTTAATTCGTTCTGGAGATGCTTTGACAAATATAATTATTACGAGCAACATGAGATTTCTAGGCGCATCGGTACTGCACATTATTTCTTCAGGAATTATTGGAATTTTTCTATCTTTGTCGTATTACAAAAGTAATGAGATCAAGAAGCGCTATCTGCTGAGCGGACTTATCCTAGCAATTACATTGCACTCCATTTTTAATTCTTTTATAATTAGATCTGAAGGATTTACATTGACTGCGTTTGCGATGTCGTGGCTCGTAGCGCTTGTTTTAATTCTTTACGTCGAAAAAATTAAAAACAAAAAATTATTAAATTAAAAATAAAATCATGTTAAAGAAAAAGAAATCATTATTTGAAAGACTCACTGGCTCTGTAAAGGTTGATGATTTTGATGATGACATGATTCACGACGAGGACGAGGAAATTTCTAAGCCCGCATCAGATTCTCTTTCTGAAATTGAAGAACGACACGATATTGGTCAGCTTTCTGTTGATGTAATAAATCAACCAGACGAAATAATAATTCGCGCGATTGTCGCTGGTGTTAAACCACATGAATTGGACGTTCAAATTTCTCGAGACATGGTCGTAATTACGGGTACACGCGAAGAAGAAAAAGAGATTGAAGAACACGACTACTACCACCGCGAATTACATTGGGGAAGTTTTTCTCGAAAGATTTTGTTGCCTGAAGAAATTGACGTCGAGCTTTCAACAGCTAGCGAAAAACACGGGCTACTAGAATTACACCTCACAAAAATCGACAAAAACAAGAAGACAAAATTACAGGTTAAGTCTATTTAAGAAATAATTAAAAGCACCGTATCGAAATCCTCCGCAGGCCGAAGGCCGAGGACCCGGATTGAGAGACGGTGCTTTTAATTATTTCTACTGGTGGTGTCAGGACCCGGGCTCGAACCGGGGACCCTTCCCTCTTCAGGGGAATGCTCTACCAACTGAGCTATCCTGACAAATCGCCTTAGCGATTGAATAAATCTAGCATACTTTTGAAATCTAGTGAAGTGGTTTTCTCCTTCATTTCACTGACCGTTTCTGTAGTATCTTTGACCGAGGAATACAGGTCGAGGGCCTTTTGAACATTCATCATTGCGTAGTTGTAGATGAAAGCAATTACTCCAAAATATACTAGCCATTTAATAGCACCGACAACGTTCTGTAATCTGAGGCGATTATTTATTTTTTTAATTGCGCGCTGATTTTCTTCAACTTTTTCTAAAATTTCTTTAAGTATTTCGTCGTTCATGAAAATATTATATCACACACTGGTGCCCTCGGCGGGAATCGAACCTACAATTACCCCTTAGGACGGGGCAGTTATATCCATTTAACTACGAGGGCCGGGAATTAATTCCCAATAATTTGACGAATTCTTGGCTCGTCGAATCCAACAATCACTTCGTCACCGATTGTGATTACAGGCACTCCCATCTGACCTGATTTCTGAACCATTTCCTGCAATTTGCTCTGGTCGGCAGAAACATCGAATTCTTCATACGCGACATTGTTCAATTTGAAATACTGTTTCGCAAGTGTGCAGTATGTACAAGTTGGCGTCGAGTAAACAGTGACTTTTGGCATGATATTTATTTTAAATTATTAATGCGACTATTCTATCAAAATAGTTCTTTTAAACCAAGTAGCGATTTTTTCGTGAATTTCTTCCTCCTCTTCGACTGTTTTTGAAGTTTTCTTATCGCTTTTGTCTACAATCACTATCATTTTTTCCCCTTCTTTGGAAAGCGAATATCTGTTGCGTAACTCTTCCTCCAATCCGACACGACTTTCTAATCTCTGTATTTCTTTTTTGAGTTGCTCTTCTCGAGAATTTAACTGATTGAGCCTGCCGGCAGATAAATTTCTCCTGTCCATGCTTTCGCGTGCCTTATCGTGAACTCCGACTAATCCCTTTGCAAGGAAAAAACAAATGGCAAGCAACAAAACGATTGAAATTTTAGAATATACCATCTTTTTAATACGACGTTTTTGTTCTAATTGATCAAATACATTCATGTGGCAAAGATTATATATTTATGCTAATATCATATCACAAATATATGTCATTACTTTTCCACAAAAGAAGTCAGAAAATCTTTAAATGGATTTTTATTGTCGTAGGATTACTAGTTATTATCAGTATGGTGATGCTGTACGGTAGAGGGTTAGTATATTTAGCAAAATAGATGAAGTATAAGAAAAGGCCGCGTTCGTCACGCGGCCTTTTGCCAGCCTTTTTGTGTGGTAGCCACTTAGTCCATGTTGCCGATGATGCGCCAGTAGACCAGCAGACCGAGGGAGGCGATAACCACCAGGGCCCTCACCCATTGCCAGCACCGTTCTTCACGTTCGCGGCGAAGCATCGCTTCGTGCTGCTGGCGGTGGACGAGATCCGCGTCATAGTCTCGCGAATGACCACTCATGCCGCAAATCAGGCGCCCATTTTTCACAACAGGTGCCGGTGATTCTTTCCTCTTCATTTGTTGAACTCCTTCCCCTGCTTCCACAGGATGTTTGTTTTTTTTGAACGTTTAAAACCTACAGTATTATAACACACCCAACCCCCATGTCAACCTAACGCCAAGATTATCCCCAACCCTACTCCCCGCCCCTCATCATCTTCAAAAATACATCGTGAGAAATATTAACCGTACCGCGCTCCTTCATTTTCTTCTTTCCCTTCTTCTGTTTCTCGCGCAATTTCATTTTTCGAGTAATATCTCCACCGTAAAGGTGTGCTGTAACATTTTTTCGAATCGCAGACAGTGTTCGAGACGAAATAATTCTTCCCATCGCTTTGGCTTGAATTTTTGTGGTGAACATTTGGCGAGGTAGAACATTATAAAGTTTCTCCACCATCTTCTCCCCCTCCTCCTGCACGCGATGAGTTGCAACAATTCTTGCGAAAGCCGGCACCGCCTCCTCTGCAACTAAAATTTCCATTTTTGTAACATCAGCATCCATGAAATCACCCACCTTGTATGAAAATGAAGCGTATCCAGAAGAAATACTTTTTAATTCATCAAAAAAGTTTCGCATCAACTCGCGCAATGGCATATCAGCAGTAATTGAACTTCGATCACCGGCGAGATTTTCTGTGGCTCCGACCATAGATTCGTGAGTATATAGCATTTGCAAAATTGCTCCGAGATATTGATTTGGTGCGATAATTTTGATATTAACCCAAGGCTCCTCCACCTTCACAATGTCACCGTAGTCTGGGAAAGCACTCGCGGAATACGCCTTTACGACTTCTCCGCGTTTTGTGTGTACGAGATAATTGATGCTTGGTAGAGTGACAATCAAATCCAAATTGAATTCGCGCTTCAATCGTTCTGTAACAATTTCGAGGTGCAACATTCCGAGCAATCCGCAACGATATCCGCGACCGAGGCTTCCTGAAGATTCCTCTTCGAAAACCAAAGATGAGTCTGATAATTTCAATCGAAAAAGCGCGGTTCGCAATTCGTCGAACTCGTCCTGACTCTCGGGAAAAATGCTTGCCCAAACTACAGGGCGAGGATCTTCATATCCATGCAGCGCCTCCGCAGGATTTTTGAATTTTGTGATTGTGTCTCCAACAGAAACAATTCCAGGTTCTTTGATTCCCGTTACAATATATCCAATTTCTCCTGCTGTTAAATTCTTTTCAGGACGTTCTTTCGGTCTAAATGTTCCAACCTCTGCAACGAAAAATTTCCTATTTGCAACCGCAAATTTTAATTCATCGGTCCCCGCAAATTCCCCATCAAACACACGAACATATAAAATAATTCCTCGATGATTTGAATATTGGAAATCGAAAATCAGCGCGCGATCTTTGCCTTGTGATGAAACTTCTGTTTTTTGTGGCGCAGGAATTTTCTTAATTATTTGCTGAAGCAGCGCTTCGACACCTTCACCGGTCTTTCCAGAAGTCATCATTATGTCCTCGCGCTTGCAATTTAGGAGAGTCATAATTTCCTGACAGACCTCCTCAATTCGGGCAATCGGCGAATCAATTTTCGACAATACAGGTATAATTGTGAGACCCAAATCGCGAGCCATTTCGAGAGTTGTTAGTGTCTGCGCCTGAACACCCTGTGTGCTATCTACGAGCAAAATTGAGCCTTCCACGGCGCGTAGAGCACGGGAAACTTCATATGAGAAATCGATGTGCCCAGGAGTATCGATTAAATTCAAGACATAATTCTGCCCCTCGAATTTGTACTCCATTCGCACCGGTCGCATTTTGATTGTGATGCCACGCTCGCGCTCCAATTCCATGTCGTCGAGAATCTGATCCTTCATGTGGCGCGCCTCCACTGTTTTTGTGATTTCAATCATTCGGTCAGCCATAGTAGATTTACCATGGTCGATATGGGCGATAATTGAGAAATTTCTGATTAAGTTCATGTCCTTCATATTTTGAATCCTAGCATATTAAAGCTCTTCTTGACCAGTAGTAATTGGGTTCGACTTCCAAATTTTTTGATGAAGTGTTTTTGCCACTTCGCGGATTTCCTGGTTACCAATTAGCCATAAAATTGTTGCCGTGACGACAAGACCAATGATACCAGAGAGTAGACCCTGCGCGAAAATCCCATGCAATTTATTTAAGTTGAAAACATCGTCGAAAACTTGCAACATCAGATATGCAACATAGCCACCAACTAAAGATGCCGCGAGAGATTGGAAAAATGGTTTGAACAAATTCACTGAGAAACCTTTAAAGTTTTTCTCAAATGAAATCCACAACATAATCACATTCAAAGTCATACCAAGTGTGTATGCGAGTGGCAACATTAGAATACTTGTCTCAAATCCTCCGTCGACACGCAATAGTCTTTCAAAAAACATACGCATCGCCGGCATTGAATTATACAAATCAACTAACCAATATGAAATCGCAATTGTGAAAATTGCTGAGAAAATATTTATATAAAGTGGTTTCTTGGTCTGACCGGCAGAATAGTATCCGCGAACAAAAAGCAGAATGAGGCTCTGTGCGAGAGCGGAAACAATGAAAATAGCGAGCGCAGCAGCAGTGAGTCGAGTGTCACTCCAATTGAATTCTCCCGCACCCAAAACAGTTCGAACAATTTGTGCGCGCAAAACAATGAACATCACCATCACAGGCAAAGACCAGAAAATGATGTGGCGAGCAGAGTTAATGATGTGTGCGATGAACTTCTCCAAATTGCCGTCACTAAATAGGCGCGACAATGTTGGGAAAGCTGCGAGCGAATAGCTGACGCCAATAATCGACATCGGTACTGACTGCAAATTGAACGACAAATTGAAAATTGCAATTGATCCAGAAACCATTGTTGATGCGATTCCAATGAGTACAATCAGCGTTAATTGTGATGAAGTCATAGCGATTGTTCTCGGCAATGATAGTTTTGCAACATTTTTAACTAAATCAAAATCTGGGCGGAAATTTATTTTTGGAATAATTCCCTGACCGACGATAGTTGGCAATTGGACGATCAAATGCAAAATCAGGCCGAGACAAACTCCAAAAATCAAACCGATATTTCCGAAGATTGGATAAAACAAAACAACGCCGACAATAATTCCTGCGTTGTACAAAATTGGACTGATTGCATAGATTGCGAATTTCTTGTAGCTCTGAACGATTCCTCCGAATAGTTGTGAGACCCCGAGCAAAAGTGGTGAAACCAGGAGAATTCTGGTAAACAAAATTAAATCACTGACGCTTTCTCCACCGACGAGTCCTGGCGCGACAAACTTCAACAGCCATGGAGTGAAAATAATCGCTAAAATTATCAAAACAGAAATCGCGGCGACAAAAATTGTCAGCAAACTATCAACATATTTTTTTAAAGTTTCCTTGTTAGAAATATTGCTTGAGAAAATCGGAACCAGAACGGACGCCGAGACGAACGCGGAAACGAGGACGAATAGTAAATCTGGAATTCGAAACGATGCGTAATATACATCTAGCACATGTGAAGTTCCGAATGTGCCGGCGAGAAATCGATCGCGAATCAATCCAAGAATTTGTGATGAAAAAGCAAAAATTGCCAAAAGATATGCGGCCTCGTGCAGACCGCTGATTTCCCTGTTGATCAGCCCGATGATTCGTCTTACCATAATTCTCTGATATTATAGCGCAGAATTTGCGTTGCGCGAAACTTTATCAAAGAAAAAAGCCCCGTTTAGCGGGACCTTTTCCATTAAGTGTATCGATAAGCCGAATTCTGTGTTATGCAATCATCTATCTGGACCGGAAATTGCTCGCCGGTTCTAGCGGCGCTCCGCTTGCGCGGCACGGCCTTGCACATAAGTAAGGATTTAGCCGTTTCACCCCACGCGTTACCGCGCGGATTCATCCGTTGCCGGATGCCGTTTGCTTTCGCTCGCGGCGTCACTGCTCGCACCTCGCATGTTGCCATGGATGGGTGTTACCCACTACTGTCCTGCCGACGAATCGGCATGTGTTCGGACTTTCCTCCCCTTCATTGCTGAAGGAGCGATTGCTTGATACACCTGCGCAGATTATATCATAAATTTGTGAAATTGCAAATGCAGGTTATAGACAAAAATTAATAAGTAATCTCGTAATAAAGTTTTGAAAATTAAAGTTGATTATCGAAATTTCTTTTTAGGTACTTAATAAAAAGTAATCCAACGGCTAAAGTCACAATTAAACTAATTAAAGCCCCAATCGCTAGATCTCCTGTTGGAGCAGTTTTCTTAAAATATAAAGCTACTGTACTAACAATTATTTCCAATAATTCAAGAGTAAGCACAATTTTCGCCCAAAAAATTACTTTCGGTTTTAATTCAATTAACTTAAACAATAAAAAAGTATTGATTGAGAAGATATACAATGCGTATAAAATATTCAATAAAGTAACTTGGTCACCAAAAAAGTCTTTACCTAGAACAAAACTATAAATAAGTCCGAGTAGTGTTAGTCCGGTACCAACTGAGTTAATCAACACTAGTGCCGTAAAAACATTTGTAACTATATTCCTTTTTTTTATAATTATATTTTCCATTTATTTATTTTATCATCTTTAAATATAGAGCCGCAAGTTTCCGACTTAAAAACAAAAGCACCCCCACGAGGGGCTTTCGGAGGGCGATTTGTAGAAAGATTTAATATCACTATATCTTTCACTCGCCCGAGAACGAGACGAATTTTCCCGAGAGGGAAAATTACGTCGTGCCCGAGTGAGGGTGCTTTTGTTTTCTTTACTTACTCTTAACCTTCACATCATCCACTTCACAAACTCCACCAACACAAGCCAATTCCTTCTTCACATCAGTTTCATCAGCCGCTTCGTAGGCAAGAATCTTTGAGAAGTCTATGTCACCCATTCTCTCCACCATTTCATTGTATCTCTTCTCATCGATAGTTTCGTATGGCGCCAATTGATAAACGTGATTATCGCGCGGCAAGAATGAAAGTCCTCCAACATATTCCCAATTGTTATAAATCCAGTTTCCGACCTGCAACCACTCATCATCACCAACTGAAATTGTCACTGATGGATTGTGTTCTGTGTAATTTTGTTTAACTAATTTCCAATGTTCCAACTGATCAAGCGCAGAAATATCATCCTTGAAAATTGAACCCTTTGGAGATTTCACCGGGAATTCCAATACAAATGTTGAAGCGGTGTCCTCTGTGTATCCAACCTCTGGATGATACGGAACGTTTTGGTCTTTCAACATCTTGAACAATGCGTCAGTTTTTGAAATACGAATTCTTCGAATGTAATACTGCGCGTGTCGTGGATGCATTCCTGATGCACTATCGACAACTTGTGAAGCTGTTCCAGATGGTTTTGTTGTTGTAATACAAGTTGATTCGCTAATTCCAAATTTCTTTGCGTAAATTTTGTTTGTTTTGACCGCCTCGGCTCGCAATTTTTGCAAATTTTTGGCATCTCTAACCAATTTATTATCCCACTGTCCAGTCAAAGAAACTCCGAGCAATCTTTCTGCCTCGCAATTTTCTTTCCACTCTTTTGAAAGATATGGGAATTTAGTTAATGTCGATTGGAAAGTTCCCAAAATTGTAGCGATGCGAACTTTTCTTAATAAAGTTTCCATCGTATCCTCTGCTCGAACAATAACCTCGGTTAGGTTACAGAATTGTTTTGATTGTAGAATAATTTCACCGCAAGGATTTGTTCCGAGTCCGTTAATTTTGTCACCCAAAAACTTTACTCGTCTTTCTGGCAATTGTTTGTTCAGCGATCCTCTGTTGAAGATTCCTCTTTCTCCTGAACGGCTTTCGATTAAAGCAAGCCACTCTCGCATAAATTCCTCATTTGAAGGTTTTGTTTTGTAAACTGCCGAGTTGTTTGCCATGACACGCTGTGGAGCTGTATTCCAAAATTGCCCTTGTTTTGCATCTCGCAATAGCACATCATCCAAATCAGAAAGTGAAATCATGGCCGATCGACGAACTCCACCAGAAACTACAATTTGACCAATCATACAACAAATATCGTGCACATCGATTGTAGAAAGTCTCTTGCCTTGGCGAGAAATAATTTTTGATCGAACGAATTCATGCAGCTGTCTCAATGGAGCGGGTCCAGATGATTTTCCTCCCATAGTTTTTAGACGTGCACCCTCTGGTCGAAGCAATGAATAATCCATTACGATATCCTTGCCGGCATATAATTGTCGCAATTGATAAGTCAACGAGTCTGCCCATCCCTCTTTGCTGTCAGCAATGATGTATGTTTCTGGCTTTTCACCTGTTTGTTTTGCAATTTGTGGAAGCTTCTGAACATTTTCCTCTTCGACAGAAAATCCGACTCCGGTACCACACATGGAGATGTACATAATTTCTGCAAAGTCCTCAATTTTGCTTGGCGCGATGAAAGAACAGTTGTATGCGCAGACATTTGTTGCTGCAGCAGGCTTGCCAGCAAATTGAAGTAGTCTCATTGAAGGCATTGATTCCTGATTCAAAATTGCTTCTCGAATTTCAGCATACTCTTTTTCTGATAATTTCTTGCCTGCGTTGTCTCGAACAAATTTAATATATCGATCAACTGTCTCAACATAAGTCTCTCTTCTGTTTTCTTCTTCAATCCATCGAGAGTAAGTTCGATAGTAGACCATTTCTGCCAAAGAATTTCTGAAATATTTTTTGCTTTCGTTTGCAAGTTTTTTGACTTTCTCTGGAATAGCGACCTGCTTTGCAGCACGAATTCTAGCGCGCTCTTCTCGGTACAAAATGTAATGTTTTGAAGCCTTGGTGTAGCCAGACAAAATTAATTGCTGTTCAACAATATCCTGCACTCCCTCGACTGATGGCATAAAATTTTTGAAGCTTTTCGCAACGCGAGCAATATCAGCATGAACACGATGCGCAACCATTTCTGCCTCATCGAGAGTTCCGTCATTGCTAGATACCATGGCCTTGTGAATGGCACCAACAATTTTTTCTAAATCAAAGGCAACTATTGTACCATCTCGCTTCTGAATTTTTTTAATAATTGTATTAAACTTCTTTACATTTTTTTTGGCCATGTATTTTGATTAATTTTTAATAGTGGATTATATTCTACTCCTATAAAAACAAAAAAGTTGTGGATAACTACCCGTTTTGGACACTAAAAAACATTTAAAAAAACGTGTAAAGCGGGTTCAAAATTGGAGGTTATAAAATATAGATAAAATTCCTATGAAAAGAAGGTAAAATTGTTCTGAAGATTAAAATTGTGTCACTAGGTCCCCCAATTTAATCCCATTTCTACGAACAAAACCGGAATCGACTTCTAATACAAATTTTGCAGGTTTCTTGGGCTCAAAAACTTTTGGAAATGTCTTTGGTGAAACTGCTTGTTCTATATGAACCACCTGTTGTCCCTCTGAAATCCAAATTATATCAATTGGAAATTTCATATTCTTCATCCAAATACCGTGATAGTCCGGCTCATCAAATATAAAATACATGCCATGATCGTTATCGATGTATTCCGCATCTGACAAACCTTTCTCGCGTTCAGATTTCGAATCTGCAACTTCAATTTTTATAGATGTTTCAGCAATGACGAGATAATTTTCCTGACTAAAATACTGCTTCAGTGTGTCATTGTTTTGAACAATTGCCTTAACAAAAGGTACAGATGCAAATGCAAACCAAAAAACAAAATATCCTAGTGTCGTTTTAATAAATAGTTCTGAGAATCTATTGAATGTCATTTAAATTATGGTCGATTAATCAACTCGTTGTGAATGGCGACTCGAATCCACTTCACCTCAGACTTCAAAAATGAATCGTCTCCTGCAATAAATCTCAATCCTCTTCGGAAAGTGTGATTGATGGAGCCTTTCTCTGTAATATTAAGTTCTGTGAATCGATCAGACTCACTCAATTCGTAAACGATTTTCGCTTGATGTTTTTCTGAACTATCAATGAGCTCTATTTCAAAATATTTTGGGGCCTGCATTGCAACGAGTTTATACTCTCTCCATAAACCAGTTTTATAAATTTCTTTCCAGTGAGTAATGTATTGTCCTTGTTTCTCTAGAATCTGAAATTCTGACAAATTGTTTTTTCTGTCTGCGAATTTTTCGATGTCAGAAACGAAATCATAAATATATCTAGCTGTATAATCAAAATTTGCCGAAAATTCTGTATCGATTTGCGGAGTAGCTCTCAACCCAAACAAAAAAACTAGACCCATCAGTGTGACTGCAATTCCCAGAAGAAATAATAGAGTTTTTGGCATTTGTTAAATTATACTACAAAATATATTTAATTTTTTATCTATTCAACCAAGTCACGGTTAACTGTAGGACCGTAGCGAACGAGACCCAAAGCAAATACGGAATTTGCATGTAGGCCAAAATTTTTGAATGCGGAAAAATTGCTGTAATTGCCCATATTAATGTTCCGAGTACCAATAGAATATCGATCGCGGCCAACAAATTATTTTTTAATCCGAATTGAATTGGAGTAAAAATAATGTTGAAAATTATGTTCAAAATGAACGGCAAGGCAACCCAAATGGAAATTTGTTTCTGAAAAAACATCCAGAAGACCCTGCCGAACGAGATAGCGATTAAAACGTATAAAAATGTCCAAACCGGACCAAACAAATATGCGGGCGGTGCCCAAGTTGGCTTTATCAAAGTTGAATACCAATTGTAGTTTTGCATGTGAATATTATAACAGAAAACCGCCTAGTGGCGGTCATTCTGCTCTATATAATCTAGAATTTATTTTGCAATCGCAGCCTTGAAATCTGCTCTCGCCTGTTCGATAGCTGTCTTGAAAGCTTCCTCGGCATTTTTCACTGATTCTTTTCGAGTGTTTGCCAATTCCTGAATGTCTTCTTTAACAGATTGATTAGTTCTTTCATCTCGGAATTTTGTGTGAGCTGCCTGAACGTCTGCACGGAATGAAGCCTGTACAGTAGCGCTGGAAATTCCTGCTGCACAATCTGCCTTGGCGTCAGCGATTGCTGCATCAACAGCTGATTTTAATGCGATAACATTTCCTCCAACAGTTTCTAATTTTCCACCAATCAAAGCATCAACACCGTCTCGGAAAGTTTTGATTGCAGAATCGATTGATGATCGTCTTGCCTCAACAGCTGATTTCATCGCAGTTTGAAAAGCTGTTACTGCGGCCTTCTTGGCGTCGGTGTCGGCCTTGCTAGCGAGTGTTGTCAATCGCTCGTCTTGTTTTGCATCCTTACCTGCTCGCATCTCGCCTTTCTTTTCATCGCGAGCCAATCTCTTCTCCAAAAGTTTTCCATCTTTTATTCCCTTCTTCTCGTCAAACTTTTTTGTTTTTTCTGATAATTGAGCGACTATTTTTTGTCCGGCTGATTCAATGTTTGTACAAAAGTTTGAACCTTTTTCTCGTTTCATCTGTACTGGTTCCATCTCGGCGAATCCAACAAATGGAGCTGTCAAAAGTCCGAAAATCGCTAAACTAAATATTGTTTTACTAAATTGTGTTTTCATATGAATAATTTTTTATATCGTTATATGTTTGTAATTGATCGTTAATTGCCATTTCTTCTTCTGATTCGCTCGCTGCGATTAAACTCTCTGCGGAAGATTCTTCAATCATCTCCGTGATAATCGAATCTATAACTTCTTCTATTGACTGATTTTCGATCAGCGCAACCTCTTTTCTGTCGGGAGAAATCACGAGCATTAGTGCGACTGCAATTACCGCCACCGGCACACCGAAGGAAAGAAACTTTTTCAGAAAAAATTGCGAACGTAAACCTGTTGAAGGAATTGACTCCCTCATTTTATTACTACGCTCTGCCT
>JACCDG010071883.1_pt1 | contig 16627 bp, 21 predicted proteins | sample 7442471 | NCBI WGS metagenome assembly JACCDG01 (sample SAMN15323444, study PRJNA562643) | freshwater metagenome | isolation source: river surface water | place: USA:Blue River Watershed | collected 2017-08-17 | reverse complement strand
TAAGTAAAAAGAGTTTAATGTTCTGGTGGTATACTAAGTAGATGAGTATTAGTAACATCAGTAAAGAAGAACGAAGCGCGCTTGATTCTATTGAGCATGAGCTCTATAACCCTAAAGCGGTTATGGGGTCTTCTGAGATACACGAAACAAAGCGAAGAAAAGATCTACATCTTCCAACATCTTGGGGTGACGATAGTCCTGTGCTAACAAAAGCAAAAGAAGAAGGTGGTTTTTCTTTTGGAGCAAAGATGCTTCTTCTTGCGACGGTACTTCTTTTGGCTGCACTTATTTTTTCAGCATGGAGAGTGATCTCTCTTAGAAATGTTGTCTCTTCTTCAAACATTGATATGGTAGTTGATATTATGCCGTACGTAGAGGGCGGAGAGTCTGTTCCAGTTACACTTATTCTTCGTAACAGAAATAGAGTAACACTTGAAAATGTTCACGTGACACTTCTTTATAAACAAGGAACTGGTGCTCAAGATGAACAAGAAAAAGTTCAAGAAAAGAAAGAACTGGGTGCGCTTGCCCTCCTTGAGTCTAAGCAGCAAAATTTCTCGCTTGTGCTTTATGGAAGTGAAGGGGAAAAAAGAGATGTAACTCTTAAGTTGGAATATCAGGTTCCTGGATCTAATGCTCTTTTTACAAAAATCAAACAGAGCGAAGTTATTTTACGAACCCCACCTATTTCTGTAAGTATTGACGGCCCTGAAAAACTCTCAGTTGGGCAAAACGGCGATTTTGTTATTACTGTAAAAAATAATTCAGCAACCACATCAAAACAAAGTCTTCTTCAGGTGACTATGCCAAATACGTTCACTCTTACAGAAACAGTCCCTAAACCTCTCTCAAGAACAAGTCTTTCCTGGGCGATTCCTCCACTTCTAAAAGGTGAAAATAAAACCATTACTCTTAGTGGAAACTTTAATGGTAAAGCAGGAGAAGTTGCAACCTTTTCTTCAAAAATTGGAGCAGAAGGCGATACTCCGTCTTCGATAGGTGTTGTGTACGCTGGAGCTTCTCGAGATGTTACCCTTAGAAGTTCACCGTTATCACTTCTCATTGATTTAACAACAGAAAGTGGATCTATGTCTTCCCTTCGTTATGGTGATAGGGCTATGCTTACACTTTCATATTCAAATAGTAGCTCACAAGCCCTCGAAGACGTTTCGATTGTGCTCTCTCTTAAAGGTGAAGCACCTCTTTACGATGTTATTAATCCGATAAATGGATATTATGATTCAGAAAAAAGAACCATTACTTGGGATAGGACAACTTTTAGAGAGTTTGCTGTCCTGCCTCCAAACGCAAAAGGTACTCTTCAGGTGGTAATACCAATTATTCCAAAAGGTACAAATTCACCAACCATGACGGTCACTCTCAATGGAACTGCTACCACAAAAGAGCGTGACGATATTGTTGCAACTGTTTCTAAAGTTTACGCTATACAGGGAAGTGCTTCACTTGAAGCATTCACTCAGTATAAAAATTCCTCTCTCCCAAACACTGGCCTCATCCCTCCTGTGCCTAACCGGGAAACAACATATACGATTCGTCTCCGTGTCTCAGCACAAAATACGTTAAGTAATGCAAATGCCTCTTTTGTTCTCCCTGCATATGTTTCTTGGAAAAATACTTTCCTTCAAAATACAAATGTTACCTATGATACAAAAACTCGCACCGTAACCTGGGGGGTCGGACCTCTTAAAGAAGGTGAGGTGCGTACAGCTGAAATCATGGTAGGTGTTCGTCCTTCACAGAGTCATGTTGGAGGTTCTCCGTCAATTACAGGAGGGATAGTTCTGGAAGCTGAAGAAGAAGTTTCAAAAATAAGACTTAAAAGCACTTTGAGTCCGCTCACTACAGCTGTCTTTAATGAGATGTGGCCAACCAATCCATCAGTTGTTGTTAGTCCATAGTATTTTAAAGTCATTGTGCTAGAATACGCCTTATGAAGGAAACATTACGTATTTCTATTAGCACGGGCACAATTATAAGAACAATTCTCCTTCTTATTTTGTTTGCCGCACTTTTTTATGTAAGTGATTTAGTTATTGCTCTTTTGGTAGCAGTGGTACTTGCTTCTGCTGTCGAGATGCCAGTTAAAAAACTTGCTTCTTTTGGTATACCTCGAACATTGTCGGTATCTTCTATATTTCTAACTCTTGTTGCTCTTGTTGCGGTATTTATTTTTGTATTTCTTCCGCCTCTTGCCGATGATCTTGCTCGCTTTATTAAGGCGCTTCCTAAAATTCTTGAATCTGTTCGCATCTTTGGTCGCGATATGGGATTCAAAGATCTTGCTCTTGCCATTCAAGAGCTTTCAAGAAACATCTCTCAGGGTCAGGTTCTTAGTATTTTAAAGACCGCCTTTCTTGGAACGGGGGGTATTTTTGCAACTACAACAGCACTCCTTGGTGGCATTATAAATATATTGCTTACATTTATTTTAGCTTTCTACCTTGCTCTTGAAGAGCATGGGGTGCAAAAGTTTCTTCATCTTATTGTGCCTCGACATCAAGAAGAATATATTTCTAACCTCTGGGTTCGTGCACAACGTAAGATTGGCCTATGGATGCAAGGACAACTTCTCCTTTCTGTTATTATTGCGCTCCTGATCTACATTCCACTCCTTGTGCTTCAGGTGCCATATGCTGCGCTCCTTGCTTTCTTAGCATTCTTTGGTGAACTTATCCCAATGGTAGGACTCACGATTGCTACTGTTCCAGCGCTCTTTATTGCGTGGACTCACGGAGGACTTTCACTACTTGGTATTGTTGCTCTCATTTACTTTATTGTAAGTCAGCTTGAAAATCACGTTCTTTACCCTAAAGTTATGAACAAGATGGTAGGGGTTCCGTCAGTTGTTGTCATCCTCTCACTTCTCTTAGGTGCGAAGTTTGCAGGTATTTGGGGAATGTTACTTGCTGTACCTCTTGCATCTATTCTTATGGAGCTTGTAGGTGATATTAATAAAAGAAAATCTCATGTCGAATAAAAAGCTTCTCACTACTGCAATTGCATACGCAAATGGTGCACCTCATATCGGGCACGCTTTTGAATTTGTAACGGCCGATACGCTTAGTCGTTTTCTCAAGAAAGACAATGATGTCTTTTTTGTTACGGGGATGGATGAGCATGGACAGAAAATACAAGAGAAAGCTAAGGAGAATAATCTTCCTGTACAAGCGTTTATTGATCAGTATGCAGAAAAATTTAAAAGTCTTGATGCTCGTATGGGTGTGGAGTATGATTTTTTTGTTCGAACCTCAGATAAAGAAAAACACTATAAGGGTGCTATAGCTCTTTGGAACAAGCTTAAAGAAAATGGTGACTTAGAAAAGCGAACATATACCGCACTCTACTGTATTGGATGTGAATCATTTAAAACAGAAAAAGATCTTAATGAAAAAGGGGAATGCCCTGATCATCAAAAGGCACCAGAAACTGTTGAAGAAGAGAATTACTTTTTCAAACTTTCTAAGTACACAGATCAAATCAAAGAAGCGGTTGTTACAGGAAAGATGTCTATTGTTCCAGAGACTCGTAAGAATGAAATCCTTGCTCTTCTTGATAGAGGGCTTGAAGATGTTTCTTTTTCTCGACCTACATCAAAGGTATCGTGGGGAATTCCTGTTCCAGGAGATGAGTCACAAGTGATGTATGTATGGTGCGATGCGCTTTCTAATTACATTACGGCAATAGGGTATGGCACTGAAGCATTTGATGAAGAAAGATGGAAGGACACAACACATATTATTGGAAAAGATATTTTGCGTTTTCATGCTGCGATTTGGCCGGGAATGCTTATATCTGCAGGGCTTCCACTACCTTCAAAAATCCTTGTGCATGGCCATATTACAAGTGGTGGACAAAAAATGAGTAAGTCAATCGGCAATGTTATTAATCCTAGTGAGGTGATTGAACTATTTGCTCCGCTTACTGATTATCCAGGGGAGGTGCTTCGATTTATCTTACTTCATGAAATCCCTTCATTTGAAGATGGTGATCTTACAATGGATTCAATTAAGACTGCGTATACAGCATACCTTGTAAACGGTATTGGAAATCTCACTAATCGTATTATGAAGATGGCTATTACTAACGGAGTTAGTTTTACCATAGAAAAAGAAGATCTTGATCTTGAAGATTTTAATCTCTTTAATGTGCAGGGGGCTATTAGAAATGTAACGCTTACTATGAATTCTTTGGATGAAACCATTGCGATTAATGAACCATTTAAAGTTGTAAAAGTTGATGAAGCAAAAGGTAAGCAAATGATATATGAATGTTTGGCTGGGTTATCTAGGTTTGCACAAAGACTTAGTATTTTCATGCCACAAACTTCAGCAAAAATTCTTGAATGTATTTCAGAAAATAAAATGCCAGAGGAACCTCTCTTTAACCGTTTTTCAGCATAGTCATGGAGAAGTATTCAGAAGGTCTCATCGAAATAGGGAAACTTGCTCTTAGCTTTGCAAAAGTAAACAGAACAACTTTTCATGAAGACGGTATTCGTTCTGAGTCCGATACTGATCATACGGTTATGCTTGCGCTATGTGCGTCCTCTCTGGCTGATGCGCTGTATAAAGACATCTTAGATGTAGGGATTGTTGCACAGTTTGCAATTGTGCACGATCTTGTTGAAGTATACGCTGGAGATACTAATAGTATCAATCTCAGCAAGGAGGGGAAAAATGATAAAGATAAAAAAGAACAAGAGTCACTTACTAAAATTAAACTTCAGTTTGAAGGGGTGTATCCTTGGATTCATACGACAATAGAAAGCTATGAATCACTCGCAACAAAAGAGGCACGCTTTGTAAAAGCGCTTGATAAGGCGATGACAAAAATTACTAATACGCTTGACTGTGGTGCAGCTATTAAAAAACATAATTTGAAAGAAGAAGATTTTTTTCGTCATTATGAAACTCAGAGAGAGTATTTAGTTTCGCTCACCAAAGAGTTTCCTGAGCTTATGGATATTTTTGATCTTTTAACTAAGAGGATGGTTGGGGAAATCTATGGCAAAGGTCATGGTAGTATATAAGTTATAATTTATCACGTATGTCGTACGCACTTTTTGATGCTCATGCACACCTTCACGATAAAGCTTTTGATGAAGATAGAGATAAACTCATTCTTGAAATGAAGGGATATGGAGTCGGAGCAATTACTGTTGGGACTGATTTGAAAGAGAGTGAAGCGGCAGTAGCTCTTGCACAGCAGTACGAGAACATCTACGCTACCATCGGTCTTCATCCAGCAGATAATGTACTTGAGGAGTTTGACAAGGAAGCATTTACAACTCTTCTTCTTGAGAATAAAAAAATTGTAGCGCTCGGTGAGTGTGGGCTTGATTATCACTATATAGAAAACTTTTTTAGAAGAGATAAAGAAGAGAAGGGAATCACTCATACAGAGGAAGAAGAAAAAGAGCGTCAAAAAAGAATTTTTAAAGAGCAGGTAGTTTTTGCTTGCGAAAAAAATCTCCCACTCATGCTTCACGGAAGACCCTCAAAGAAAAGTATGGACGCTTACGAGGATATGCTTACCATTTTAGAAGAAGCAAAGAAGGAGTACGGTGTACGTTTGCGAGGGAATGCTCATTTTTTTGTTGGAACCATTGATATTGCAAAGCGGTTTGTAGAGATTGGTTTTACAATGAGTTTTTCTGGGGTGATTACTTTTACAAAAGACTACGATGATGTGGTTCGCTTCCTCCCGAGTACTATGATCTTAGCAGAAACAGATAGCCCGTATGCGACGCCTGCACCATTTCGAGGGGAGAGAAATAGTCCGATGTATGTACAAGAAATTGTTGCAAAAATGTCGATACTCCGTAATGAACCACTTGAAGAATTGCGAGTACAAATCATTGAAAATACGAAGAGAATGTTTGATTTGACATTTTAAGGTAAAAGGTCTAGGATTTGGGGAAATAGTCCTTCGTGTCCAGTCCAGGTTTTCAATTCCTTCAACTAAACCTTAGGAGGTTGCCATGGCAAAGCATAATGGGGCCGAGCAAGGTAAGGTGCTCGGAATGGTGGTCAAAGTTCTTGATCATCGGGATGGGACGACAACGTTTGACGTTGTCTGTCACAATTCGCGCGGGGTGGTTGCTCATCGGGAGAAGTTCCTACTTCCTCCAAAGAGTCCGCTTCGTTCGAGTCTCGCAAAAGGGAGGCGTACGTTCGTGCGCTTCCTGAAAACCGGGAAAGAAAGGGACAGACCTGTTGAGGTTCTCCCTCAGTGAACAAAGCCGTATCCGTAAAAGGGTGCGGCTTTTCTTTTGGCGAAATATGTGGTATAATAGCAACCTATGACTGAAATTAATGAAACCACAGTAGATAGCCGTATTTATGAAATTTCTTTCATCTTTGATAACAAACTAGATGAAAGTGCGGCGCTTGAGAAGGGGAACGCGCTCAAGCAATCTATTGCTACCCTAGGAGGTAGCTTCATTTCGGAAGAAGCTCCGTATATGCGTGAGCTCGCTTATGAAATGATTCGCGTTGTTAATAATGTGAACGTCCGTTTTAATGAAGGATACTTTGGGTGGATCAAGTTTGAGCTTGAGCCAGCGAAAGTTAAAGATCTTGAAAAGCTTGTAAAGCAGGATGAAGAAGTTGTTCGCTTTCTCGTTGTAACAACAGTTCGTGAAAACACTGTATACACAAAGCGTGCTCCTGTTATTAAGGCAGAAACACTCGTTGATAATGAGACTGACGATGAAGTAATTGATGAGACAGCAGTTGATACAACTACTGAATCAGAAGTTGCTGTTACAGAAGAGGCTAAGTAATTAGGCTTCCCCCGGTGTACCTTACAAAAAGGTGTATACTATACTCTAGTATTACCAAGCTAAACATAACAATCGATTTATCGTATGTATCTCAATAAAGTCTTTTTATTCGGAAATCTTACACGTGACCCAGAACAGCGTTCACTTCCTAACGGAACTGCGGTAACTAACTTTTCCTTGGCAACTAATCGTATCTACAAAGATGCAGGAGGTGCACGTCAGGAACAAGTTGAATACCATAACATTGTAGTATTCGGTCGCCAAGCAGAAACCAGTGCTCAGTTTCTTAAAAAGGGGCAAGGGGTAATGATTGAAGGTAGAATCACAACCCGTTCATGGGACGATAAGACAACCGGTGAAAAGAAATACCGAACTGAAATTGTGGCAGATGCTGTACAATTTGGTCCAAAGTCAGCAGGCACATCTCAAGAAGGGTTTGCTGGAAATCCAGATCCGGTGACACCAAAGTCTGCAGCTCCTGAGTTAGATACGATTGATTATGGAGATACCAATGTCAATCTCGACGACATTCCTTTTTAAAAATCCATTAGCATAGAATCTGCTTCGTTAGAAAAACTTTTTTCTCCCGCAATGTACTATATGTACATTTTGGTCAAAAAAAGTTTATCTGCCTCGCATATTCAGCACTACTGAATTTTTAAACCACTACGAAACTATTAACTATATATTATGAAAAAACAAGACCACTTCAATCAGAACAATATTAAGTTCATTGATTACAAGGATACTGAAATTCTCGTGAAATTCCTTAACCCACATGCTCGTATTCTTAATCGTCGTAAGACAGGTCTTACAGCAAAGAATCAGCGTGCGCTTGCAAATGCAATTAAGCGTGCTCGCTTCATGGGGCTTCTCCCATACGTTGCGCACTAAGTGTAATAACAAAAACCACCCTTAAAGGGTGGTTTTTGTTATTGTGAAGTTTTCCTAAGGTTTACTATAAGAAGATCGGCTATTTCATTCGTATAACTCTCTATTACTCCTGGAAGAACATTTTTATCTTGAATAAACTTTACTTCACTTAAAATGCTTGAGAATTTTTCACTGAGCGTTCTGCGTGTATCTTCTTCAAAGGTTTCAAATGTATCAGCATTAATTTGGTCAAGATTAAACCCGTGCCTATTAAGTGCTCTATCAAGTAAACTAAGGTCAATATAATCTTTTGCAGCACTGTACCTAGCTACTGTTCCTTCTGGAGAAAAATCTTTAGTGGTCACAGCTTCAAAGGCTTATTGTTCAAGGTCGTGCGGGGAAGGATTTATTTCTTGTTGCATGATATCTACAGTGTAACATTTTTAGTGATTTTTACCTTTGGCAAAAAAGTGCTTTTTTGGTAGTATGGTAAGTACTATCTGTTATTAAATATAATTAAAGTAATTTAACCATTCTATGCACCCTAAAAAAGAAAGAACGTTTGTAATCCTTAAGCCTGACGCAGTTCAGCGAGGACTTGTGGGTGAAATTATTAAGCGTTTTGAACGTATTGGCCTTAAGATTGTTGGGATGAAAATGCACACGGTAAAAGAAGATGTGCTCTGGAATCACTACAATAAAGATGATGCGTGGTACCAGAAGAAAGGGGCTTCCATCATCGAAAACAAGAAGAAGCTCAGCCTTCCTATAGAAAAAGAACCTCTTGAGTACGGTAAAGATATTATTCGTGCCATGGCTCACTATATGTGTGCTGGACCTGTTGTTTCTCTTGTGATTGAAGGAAACAATGCTCAGGCTGTGGTAAAGCGTCTTGTTGGCGGAACTGAGCCTGCAACAGCTGACTCTGGAACTATTCGTGGAGATTACGCTCTCGATTCATATTTCCTCTGTGATACTGACGGGTCACGTGGAATGCGTAACCTTATTCACTGTACCGATCCGGCAGATGGTGAAGGGGCGTATCAGCGTGAAGTTGACCTTTGGTTTACTAAAGAAGAGCTTATGAATTACCGTCTCGTAACTGAAGCAATGCTTTACGATGTAAACTTAGACGGAATTAGAGAATAGGTATTTATAATAAAAACCCCACCCCAAAAGTGGGGTTTTTATTATGGGGTATTTTTGAGTATACTTAGATGTATTATGATTTCCTTCTACACGCTCCCGCATTCTCAAGGGGAGAGTGTCGTTATTTCAAATAAAGAACGTCCAGACCCAGACTCATTTGAACCAAAAGGGTATAAGGTATTTTTTCTACTTCTCATCATTAGTTGTATTTTTCTTAGTATTGTTTATTATGGTGCTTTTAATATTGAAAGTATTCCTTAGTTTATAAAGTTTTTTTATTAAAAAAAGTTATCCACATAAGTCACCGTTTTTTAGGTTGACAAAGTATTGCCTGTTTTTTTAACAGGACTATACTTCGGGTAGGTGCTAAGGAGTTGTTTTTCTACCAAGTATCGTACGAGGGAATACCAATATTGTTGCGGAATGTGACGTCCGCCGTTTGCCATCCCAATTTTATGAAAAGCGCGTAGACAAATATTTTTCTATCCTTAGCACCTCCTCTAAAGAAAATGCCCGAGAGTTATGAACTCGGGTGTTTTCTTTTGTGGAGTTGCATACAATAAGAGAAGGGGTATAATTACAAATAGAGCGTTTGGGTATTTTTCTGGATACGCATCGATTGGGTTATGGAATATTGTGAACTAGGCTGTGGCCTTATACGTTTCCTACCCACCTGACTACAAGAATCAGGAAGATGCCCCAAGCGCTCTTTGCAAAAATGACCACAAGAAGTGGTCTTTTTTGTATCTAAAAGAGAAAAATAAGCATGGTATACTTTTTATGATGAAATCTATCCTGAGCTCAAGTATTTTTCTTTTTGTCATTTTGTGTGCGTCTTTTTTTATTTTTGACCCGACTCATCTTTATTATGAACTCCCGTGGCTCGATATTCCGATGCATGTTTTGGGCGGCATAGGAATCAGTTTTTTTTACCTTGCTGTAGAAAAGTATAGAAAAAAAACTATTTCATATAAAAAACTTCTTGTTTTTTATCTTATTATTGCGATTGGTTGGGAGTTGTATGAGATTGTTAAAGATACTATCCATTCACTTCCTTGGAATAGCACGAGCGATACTGTTTCTGATGTTATTAATGGTTGGGTTGGTGTATGTGTGGGGTATTTTATTAGTAAGAAAAAATAATTTATGGCAACATTTAAGGTAACGTTTGCGGGGGGTGCGCAAATGCCGACAGGGTCTAACTTTTTAGTTGAGTTTGGAGATAAAAAAATTCTCGTTGATTGTGGGCTTGTTCAAGGGGAGAAGTATGCTATGCCAATTAACAGTGAAGCTTTTTCGTACGATCCGCAGAGCATTGATATGCTTTTTGTTACCCACGCTCACTTAGATCATGTTGGACGTATCCCAAAACTTGTAAAAGATGGTTTTAAGGGTGAGATTGTGAGTACTGCACCAACGCGTGATATGGGGGAGCTTATTATGCTTGATTCGTATAAACTTCTTGCCAAAGAATCTGCTCAGATGGGGCTACCTTCTATTTATGATGAGTCCCACGTACTTGAGTCTATGCGTTTATGGAACACAACACTTGAGTATGGTCAAAAGTTTTCAATCGCCACCAATGAAGGAGATGCTACAGTTATTTTGCGCGACGCGGGGCATATTTTAGGGAGTTCGATTATCGAACTTGAATATAAGGGTAAAAAAATTGCTTTTACAGGAGATCTTGGGAATACACCGTCTCCTCTTATGAGAAATACTGAAGAGCTTAAAGGGGTTGATTACCTGGTAATGGAAAGTGTGTACGGAGATAGAAATCATGAAGATAAAGATGAACGTATCTCAATCTTTAAAGAAGCGGTTACTTCTACTATCAAAAAAGGAGGCACTGTGCTTATTCCAGCTTTTTCTATCGAAAGAACCCAAGAAATTTTACTTGCTTTTAATGAGCTTGTAGAAAAAGGAGAAATTCCAGAAGTTCCTGTTTATCTTAATTCTCCGCTCGGTATCAATATCACCAAGGTTTACAAAAAATACGATCATTGGTTCAATCAAAATATTGAAGCAATTATTAAAAGTGGAGATGATATCTTTAATTTTAAAGGACTTATTCAAACTCCGTCACCTGAAGAAAGTAAAGCAATTAATCATGACCACAGACCAAAGGTTATTATTGCGGGAAGTGGTATGTCAAATGGTGGACGCATTGTTCATCATGAAGAACAATATTTACCAGACCCAAAGAGTACAATTATTATTGTTGGATATCAGGCAGTAAATACGCTTGGAAGAAGAATTGTTGATAAAGCAAAAGAGGTGATAATTCATGGTCACCCTGTAAAAGTGAATGCTCGTGTTGTAAATATCCACGGCTTTTCTGCTCATAAAGACTCTGATAATCTTATTCGTTTTGTTGAGCCAACAAAAGATTCTCTTAAGAAAGTTTTTGTTGTTCTTGGTGAACCAAAGAGCGCGTATTTCCTTGGTCAGCGTATTCATGAAGAATATGGAGTTCCTGTTACCGTACCTGAGCGTGGAGATGTTGTAGAGCTCGACTAATTCCACTATCAATTACCATCTATTCTTATATACTGTAGATATATTTATGCAAGACAACTCACAAAGAATTACTATTAGTGTTTCAGGGGCTGCTGAAATTGCACATTGCGGACCTTCTGTTATTCCTGTCGCAAAAGAGCTTGGAAGAGAAATCGCAAGGCAAGGGGCGCAGATTATCACAGGAGCAACGAGCGGGTTTCCTCTTTATGCAGCTGAGGGTGCAAAAGAAGTTGGGGGGTTTTCTTTCGGTCTTTCGCCTGCTGCAAGTAAGAGAGAGCATGTTGAAGTGTACCGTCTTCCAACAAAAGCAATGGATACAATTATTTATACAGGGTTTGGTTTTCCTGGTCGTGATCTTATGCTTATTCGGTCTTCAGATGCGGTTGTTATTGGGTGTGGGCGTATTGGAACCATTCATGAGTTTACTGTTGCCTGGGAGGCAAATATGCCTCTTGGTGTGCTTGAAGGAGAGTGGGCAACAGATGAAGTAATTAGAAATATTATTAAGAACAGTAATCGAACTAATCCAAACGTAGTTTTTGATAAAGACCCTAAAAGAATTGTAGAAAAGTTAATTGAGATGGTAAAAAAACAAGGACCTAATGAAAGGGAGATGAGGCTTTAGTGCATGAAAATAAAACAAAAGAGCGACGCCTACGGCGTCGCTCTTTTTGCATAAATAAAAACCAGTTCACAGAGAACTGGTTTTTATTTATGCATTTACTTCTTTTACGATACGAGCAAATGTTTCAGGGTTATCTTGTGCAAGCAGAGAAAGCATTTTACGGTTGATAATCATACCTTTTTTTGTAAGTTTATCAATGAAAACACTGTAAGTGATTCCGAGAGCTCGGAGACCAGCATTTAAGCGAACAGTGAAAAGGCGACGCATGTCAGTTTTCTTATCTTTACGGTGCGCAAAAGCATGAGCTCCAGCATGGCGAAGTGCAACCTTCGCTTCAACTTCCTTCTTGCTGCGTCCAAAACGATAGCCTTTTGCCGCCTTAAGCACATTACGGCGGTGCTTCATTGCAATACTGCTTCTTTTTACTCGTGACATGGTAGTTAAATTAAATAATTAAAATAGTTTTCTCAGAATTTTAGAGGAGTCCTGGAAGGAATCGAGATTTCTCCTTTCCTGTCATGGCGAACTCTTGAGAACGCTTTCCCGCAAGCTGCTTACTTCGAGAAGCTTTTGCGTTAAAGTGGTTGAGTCCTGGCTTACGCGCAAGAATCTTACCGTTTTTTGTTACTTTGAGACGCTTGAGGAATGACTTATTTGTTTTCATAGGTTTTATATCGCCTTTTCGATAGTTGGGGTATTATAGCACGTATTAATAGAGATATCAAGTGTTTTTTCTTTAAAAAGAGTAAGGGAAAAAGCTTAATTACTTAGCTTTTTCAATAACTACCATCATTGATTTAGGAATTTTCTTAAGAGGTTCCGCAATTTTATAGTCCGCAGGAATAATAGCAAGGATACGTTCCATACGCTCCCGCAGAAAGCCTTCGTCCATATATTTGGTGCGACCTTTTAGCTGAAGATCGATTTTTACACGATGTCCTTCATTAATCCAGACTGCAGCTTTTTTAGCTTTGATCATAATGTCATTTTCACTAATTGAAACACTAATCTGAATGGTTTTTGTTTCGGTCGTATGAGCTTTTGCTTTTACTTCTTTTAGTTTTTTAGAAGTTTCGTAGGTATATTTACCGTAGTCAGCGATACGAGCAACAGGAGGGTCTGCTTGAGGTGAAACTTCAATTAAGTCGAGGTTTGAAGCTTTTGCTTTAGTTAAAGCTTCTTCTTTTGTAAGTACACCTAAATTTTCTCCGTTATGTCCAATGACACGAAGACGTGGGGCACGAATATTGTTATTGATGTTTACTTTTTCTGCCAAGGTGTTTTAAATTACCTATACTATACCATAAAAAACCTTAGAATACTAGATTAAGCTTTTGGTAGAAGAGGTACAAAGGCACTTGTTTTTCTTTTGTAGTCTTCCCACTCAGGATCTCCTTTGAAACGTTCTTCAAGCATGGGTATACCTGAAACGTAGAGAAGGAGGTAGGTGATGAGTATTGGCGAAAGAAAAACGAACAATGATGAAGTAACAGAAAAGCTAATAATTCCAATTCCCCACCACATGGTGGACTCTCCAAAATAGTTAGGATGACGTGTATATTTCCAAAGGCCGGTTTTTAAGATATGTCCCCTATGAGAATCTGTGTTTTTTATAAAACGATCAAGTTGTGCGTCTCCTATTGTTTCAAACAAGAACCCAATACACCAAAGTAACCCACCTAAAATGAGGCCGTTCCTTGAAAGCAGTGTCTCATTAATACTTAAGGTAAAAGGGAGGAGGATTATGCTTATAACTACTCCTTGAAGAATAAAAATTTGTAAGTAAGATCGTGCAAAAAAGTAAACCTTACCTTTTCGTAACCATAGTTTTCTCCATGCTGCGTATCTGAAATCTTCGCTTTTATGTAGCTTTTTTTTATATACCCGTAGCGATAGTCTTAGTCCCCAAATAGCAATAAGAGTAAAGAGTGCAACAGATACTGGGGCTATGTAGCCATAGCCATTATGTATTTTTATAAGGAGAAGAAAAGAAGCAATAATAAAAATACTACCGTAGGCAATATCGATGATACTGTTGTCTTTTTTGTGCTGCGCAATAAAAAATAAAAAAGTTGTACAACCAAATATAACAATAAGTGAAAATAAGTAGAAAGAAAAAGAGAGCATCAAAAAAGTATAGCAAATAAAATAGTTCTACTGTTCACACAAAAGATATAGCTACTCACTATTTTTAAAGTAAACTAGTATATATGAGTATCATTAGAAAAAGTGTCGGTACTGGAATTATTATTTTTATTTTCATGACACATCAGGCTTTTGCGGTATCTCTTTTAGAGAGTATTCCAATAAGTTGTTTTAATTCTCCGTATTATAAATACGGAAGTGTTCAGGCAAAAGTTAATCAGAAACTTGCCACAGTTGAAGCTGGAAACGATTTGCCTTTTGGTGGGGTGATTATTAATAATAATCAGCATCCAATTTCCGAGGCACTTCTTTACGTAAAAATTGTCGAGGCAAAAAAAGGTCCGTGGGTGCAACGTAACGGCTACAATGTTGTGGATCAATTTGTTGCCGTGCGAGATCTTCCAATTGCTGCAAGTAGTTCAAAACAGATTACGTTTACATGGAAAACCCCAAAAGGGTTAGCTCCAGGGGAGTATAGAGCTCTTTACTATGTTTCTCTTAAAGAAGATAAAGACATTAGCGGTCTTAATTTTTCTGATGATATCACAGCAAATCAGACTTCATTTAAAGTAACTTCAAAACAAGTAGATAATGCTCCTGTTTTTTTTGTAAAAGACAAAGTAACACTTAATGGTATGGCGAATGAATTTGCTCGACCTCAGCTTGAGTTTTTGGCTGGGACGCCTGTCACCTTAAAAGCAACCCTAAAGAACCCTTCAAAGAAAGAGACTATAGTTATCGTAACATATAAATATACCGACTGGGGACCACTTTTTGGAACACCAGAAGTAACTCGAGAATCTTTTGTAATCCCTGCAGGTAAGACGCAGGAAATTACAAAAACCTTTTATTCAAAAGGATATGTTGCTCCGTTTATTTTGGTGAGTGCATACGATGAAACAACTGGAGTAAAGTCCGAGCTTAATATTCGCTACAGTGATGATAAAAAAGGGGTTCGTGCTCACTACCTTGGGGTAATGAAGTTTCCATTAAAAGAAGATGAACAAACTGAGGTCTATACATGTTTTCATGCTCTTAATGAAACTGGATATGGAAATGGACAAGTAAAAGTAGAGTTAAGAGGATATGATAGAAGTGGTCGTGAAATCTTCAGTAAAGAAGAAATGACATCTTCTACCAATCTTCCAAAACAGGGTCTTGCGTACAAGCTTCAAGCAACACGAGATATTACCTATCTTAAACTTGAATCTGTTATAACGGCCGACGGTGTAACATATAGTGCTGCAACAACTTATGATTGTTTAATTCTTAATAACTGCCCTGAGCTTAAGTACAAAGGAACAGATTTGTATAAACAGGCAAACAAGGAACGCTCTGGTACTTCTCCGTTCTTTGCAGGGACTGTTGCGGGAATATTATTTATTCTTATTACTGGAAGCACAGTGTTTTTCTTAAGAAAAAAAATCTTTAAAGATAAAGAAAGTGAAAAGCCTGTAAATAATTAAAAATCATGAAAAAAATACTCATAGCAAGTTTTTTTATAGTAGCGATTGTTCAAAGTGCTTTTGCGGGAAGTGTAACAGTTGATATACCAGATACTCCGTCAGGGGGGACCCAAATTGGATCACCGTATAGTCAGGTAACGTATACAGGACGCGTTATAAATCAACTTGGACAAGAAATATCTGAAGGCGGTAGGGTTAAGGTTGGCGATGTTTTGACCCTGGTGAAAGATTCGTATTCAGATAATACGCAGATTTATTATTTCTGTCCAGATGGCCCAAATCCCGGTTCTCCATACGGTTATTGGAATAATAATCCAACTTCACAAAATGGAGATCTTTATGTTAAGCCACCTGTTACAAACATTTCAGTACAAGGTTTTTCTGTGAATCCATATTTTACATGTTGGTATGATGGTGAATCTTGTGATCCTTACAGTAACCCCGAGTGTCAGGTTTGTGGGTTAAACACAGACGCTCCTGAGTATGATCCAAAAAGTGATGCTCCAGGTGGTGTAAATTGTGTAGCAAATACTTGCACAATAACAGGAGCAGGAAATATTAAAGCAACTTTTGTTATGAGCGAAACTGATTTTCGTTCAAACTACTCTACTTCTGCTCGACACAATTCATGCACAACCAATGTAAATGGAAAAGTTTCGGCAACTGGTTTTACTATAAGTTTTTTTGCAGAATCGTTGGCGCCAAATGTAGAAATTCGCTTTAGTTTTTTTGAAAAAGTGAAAAGTTTCCTGAAAGAGATGTTTTCGTAAAAAATAAAACCACTATAGAAATATAGTGGTTTTATTTTTATATATTGGTGGGTCGACCGCAAAACTTTCTCGTCGCAAGCTCCTCGAAAATGTTTCGCGACTCTCATTCGACTCCGACGAAAGTGACGCAGATGGGCGGGGATGCGAGTACGCTTTCGGTCACCGCTACGGCTCGTTTCAAAAAGTTTTACTTTTTTCATCTCGGCACGTAGCCTCGACCCCGAGAAAAACCGACAAAATTATAAGCATAAAAGTCTGAAATAAAACTTTTTAT
>JACCDG010043587.1_pt1 | contig 16636 bp, 18 predicted proteins | sample 7442471 | NCBI WGS metagenome assembly JACCDG01 (sample SAMN15323444, study PRJNA562643) | freshwater metagenome | isolation source: river surface water | place: USA:Blue River Watershed | collected 2017-08-17 | reverse complement strand
GGACGCGATCGCGAATCCACCGAGGATTACCGCGCCGATGATGCCAAGGAAATACTTACGGAGTCCTGCCACCTGAGCCTCCTACAGAGGCTCGACCAGCGGGCACTGAATGAATATTAGCCGATTCCGGGGTGAACTCCCGAATCACGTTGCACTGCGGGCACCTCGCCCAAGCCCTGGTTCCCTCAACGTCCGGGCCCCGTTTGTGGCATACGTCACAGAAAGTCGCCCGCCGCGTCATGCCGCTACACTCGCTCGTGTGATACCGTTGCCGCCATGTTGCGGGCGGCCTTGCTGGCCTTGATCCTCTGGGCGCTCTTCCCTGTTTCGACGTTGGCCGATGAGCCCTACGAGCGAACGATCTGGCGTCGCGTCGAGGACGGCGGTACGGCTGTTGACTACGAAGTCCGCTACCAACTGGCGCTCCCGTTGCTGGCTCACGATTAGGCCCCTCACGCGACATCGTCCTGATTGATGACGTGCAGCGTCACGTTGTGGTTCGCCGCCGCCGCGTCCGTTGCGATTCGCGCTGAGAGCCGCGCCGCCGACGAGACGGGAAGGATGGCCGGAAACTCCAACGTGGGGTCTGCGGTGTTGATCTTGAACGTCCCGATGACGGACTCCGCGCCAGCCGCCCCTGTCGCAAGCTGAATCTGTAGGTAGCCCGGAGTCCCGGAGACCACTACATCGAGGCCCGTCACGTAGGCCGCCTCCGAGATGGCCGGGGATGCCTGAATCGCGATGACAAACGCCGCAGAGTTGGTAATCGAACCGCCGCTGTATGCCCCGGGATTCTCCGTGTTTGTGTTCAGCCCGGTCAGGTAAGAGGAGACGACCGCCACGTCTGACGCGCCGGTGCCGTTGTGGGATTCCGTGAAGCCGGAATACCCGCCGTGCGTGGTGTTGAACGATCCGATGCCGCTCTGTTCCGCCGCGCAGGCGATGGCCAGGAATCGTCCGACTTGCGTTGGGGTCACCGAACTCGGATCGGGGTTACCTGCGGCGGTCGCGCCCGTCGAAATGGCGATGGCGGCTCCCGTGTCCCAAGTTCCAGCCGGGATGCGGTAAACGTGCGCCGCCCCAACTGAACCACCGGCAACCGTAAAGTTCACCGTTGTCCCGTCCTCAGTCCCGTCGGCGGACTTGGAGAACACAGAAATGTGCGAGTTGCTTCCGTTGGCTTGTGTCCCTACCGATGCCCATCCGGTCGGCGTCGCCGGGTTCGTGGCGCCGACTGTGGCGAGAATGACGACCAGGAGGTCGCCCGCGTTGACCGTCGCCGGCATCGTGACGTTGTGATTCACGCTGGAGGCGAACGTGGTGGCGGTTGGGGCAGCAGGCGCCGCAATATCGGCAAGCCCGATAGCTGCATACGAACCGTAGGAGCCGTTCCCGCTACGGACCGCACCACCCGCGCCGAGTGTCGGGATCAGGTATGCGCCTGTGTTCGCTGATTTCATGGCGCCTCCGACGCTCACGCCGTCAAGCGTCAGTTTGAATTTGTTATCGCTGGTGTCGTAGAAGTAGTAGAGGTCTCCGGTTACCCCGCCATCGAGGTCGGTTATCCCCTGGATATGGAAGCTAGGCACCCCAACCCCATCCGCCGAAGCGGTGACGGTGATGGTCGATTCCTGCGTGCCCGTAGTGGACTGGGCTCCTATCTGAGCATCCGCGTATGGCTCCCCGCCGAAGTCAGGAACGGCGGTTCCTCGCATGTAGCCAACCAGCCCCGATGTCGTCGGGTCTGCCTGAAAGCCGTTCACAAACCAGAACCCGGTTCTCGCCGCCAAGCTCCCGTCCACCTGCACCGCGAACTCGTCGATCCGCAGCTTTCCGTCACCAAAGATGATGAACGGGATGGGTACAATCTGTTGCCCGGTCAGCTTGGAAACGAAGTCGGTCAGGACATCGTTGGCCCCTGGTACTATTCGACTGATAGTGCTTACCACGAGCCGCCAGGTACTCGCGCCGGCGGAGTCGAACGCTCGCGTGTACTCCATGACGTAGAGGTCTCGGTCGATGTCCAGCAGGACTTCGCTCCCGGTCTCCGTGACGATTGTCCCGTGGTACTTCAGCCGCATCGTCTGGCCGAGTTCGAAGGTGTATGCGCCGCCCGTGCGGTGGCGGAGGTTCGTCACATCCACCTCGTAGGCGACCTGTTCGTCCTTCTCCTTCTGGAGCGCGGTGACAGCCAGGTCGTAGAGGGTGTTGGCCGAACGCTGGAGGTCTGCGGTGGCAGTCCCGAGAGGCGCGACGAACGAGAACGGGATGTACCTCTCGCACTCCCCGTAGGTCGTCACCGAAGTCGAGTCGCTGATGTACCAGTACGTCGTCCCATCCGGGTTCGTGCCCGTCTGGATGGTGTAGGGACTGGAGCGAGTCGAGTTCTCCAGCGTCAGATAGGGAGCGTTGGCCGTGCTGGCGATGCCCTGTTGCTGGCCCAGCGGGATCAGCTTGTTGTAGACCTCCTGCGTCCGCGCCTTCTGCTTCAGCCCGGAGATGACGCCGAAGTACGGGTTGGCGGACAGCGCCGGGCTGTGTGATTCGACGTTGCCGAGGACCACCCCGGAGGCGTCTCCAAACGCGCCCATGTCGATGGTGTCGTTGATGAAGTCCTCGCGGAGCAGGTAGCCGAACCCGTCAGCCACCTTGCCCAGCGCATCCCAGATGGTGTTTCCAAAGAGGGGGATGGTCAGGTTCGTGGACGGCGTGTCCACTGACCCCGCGCTGTAGCCCGTACCACTGAGAAGCGCCGAGAGGATGGTGGAGAGCGAGGCGTTATCGAAGCGCCGGTTGAGGGTGGTTTTCTTCACCATCTTGATTCGCGCCAGTGACCACCCGGTAGCCACCACCATCCGTTCCGCGCCCTGGACCATCGTCTCGATCACATCGATCTGGCCCTTAAAGATGAGCCCCTCGGTGCTGTCGTAGACGTAGACCCTGCGCCCGGACTGGACTTCCGCCGCCTCACCCAGAGGGACGGAGAGTGAGAACGAAGCAACTTTCTTCTCGGCGGCGGAGTGGCTGAACGCGGCGATGCCGTTCCCGCTCAATGGCGGTACGTCCAGCTTGGCCCCGGCGGCCGAGTAGAAGTCGATTCGAAGGCTCATCAGATGAACGCGATGTTGATGTGGATTTCGGAGGCCGCGACGGCCGTTGTCCCGGAGTCGGCTACGTCGGTCACAACCGTGATGCCGATGCCCGTTGAGAAGTACAGCGGGTTATCGCTGAAGTTGATGTTGGCGATCCCGCCCGCCGTCGAGCCAGGGATGGGGACGGTCCACACGACACCGGAGCCCGCCGTGGGCGTCCCTGCCGTGTTGTGGAACTTCAGGTAGCGGATGGCCGCGTTGATGTTCGAACACTGGACGGCGGTGACCCAGCCGGCCGACGCCTTCACGTTCGTTGCGTTCGTGCTGTTCGCGGCCACGAGGTGGTACATCGAGGATTCGAAGGCCAGGTCACGGCGAGCGGTGCCATCCGCGCCGGCGGTGATCTTCACCCGGGGGTACTTCTTCGAAGAGACATCATCCATTGCCAGCGTGACGCTGGAGCCGGATGCGTTTAGATAGGTATCGTCGTCTGCCACGGTGGCCTCCTAGATGTAGCGGTCGTAGAAACTCCAGCTAAGGTCGAAGTTGGGAACCCAGATCGAACTCAGCCACGGAAGCGGCAGTGAGCGGCCACTGAGAACCTTGATGGTGTTGGCTCCCGGATCGAGCCGGAAGAAGTCGCCCGCGAAGTTCGAATAGTCGTTCGCGTAGCTGTCTCCGTTGTTCGTGCTGAACTGCACAAGCCGGGCGCCGGTGTCGAGGTACAGTTCGTCGTCCGCCGCGCCCATCGGCCGGAGGAAGGCCGCGTATTGGCCGGTGGTGGCGTTGAAGAGAACAGGCCGTTCGCACCGGGTAGCGCCGTTGTTCCTCAACCTGAAGACAGCGTCATAGACCGGGATGTTCCCGCCGTTCGTGATCGTCACACTCTCGATGGCGGTATCGATGGTCTGGCTCGAAGCGGTGGCCGTGGTTGCCATCCAGTCCGAGAGCTTGGCGAAGCTGAACACCAGCGGCGCAACGCCGAACTGACTGTTGCCGTTGATGGTAATGCTCGGGATGCTGATGACTCGCGCCAGGCAGCGCCGCCGTGTTGCTGCGTCGGCTTCGAGCCGGTAGAGATACCCCAGGCCGATCCGGTAGCACTCGTTGCGGGCTTCGTCGAACTCCGCCGCGAGGTTGGTCGGAGAGGATTCCACCGCGAGGGCGCGGATGTTGATGCGGCCCACGTTCTTGGGAGCGACACCATAGCCGTGGTGGTCGTGCGCGTAGTCCGCGCCCACCCCCGAGGTGAAGGCAACCCGAAGATCCTGCTCTTCCTGCGACTCGTGCTGAGCCAGCGGGAAGGAATAGGAGATGGTCCCGGCGATGTTCTCGAATTTCTCGATGTAGCGGATGTCCGTCATGCGACACCCGCCGCAGCCATGCTGTAGATGAGGTCTCCCGCCGACTGCCGTCCTTCAGCCTGGTCCCTTGCGTAGAAATTCTCGATTTGGATGATCGGCCGTTCGCCCACGAACCCGCCGTTAGCGTTGCGCTGGTTGAGGGTCTCGTCTGCGGTCATCGTGTAGCCGCGAGGGTCTGAGTAGTTCACCGAAGGAAGACCCATCCCGCCCGAGAACGAAGCAACCCCACCCCCCGCGCCGCCCTGCCCGAAGACTTCCCGACCGGGTAGCTGGTCATCATCCCCACCCGGCACCGGAGCGCCGTACCCGGAGGAACCACCGCCGCCAATCTGTGAGATGTTCGGAGCGCCCGGGACTCTGCCGAGCGTGTTGTTGTATGCCGAGATGAGGCCGTTAATCAGCCCCGTGACGTGCCCGATGATCCAATCGAACCCAGAGGAGATGCCGTCCGCGATCGCCCCACCGAGGGCCTGGCCGGCTGACTTCGCCAACCCCGTTAGTCCACTGATGAAGTCGATGAGCCCGGAGAGGTCATCCTTCACCAGTTGGACGATGTCCGCGACGATCTTCTTGGCCTGGTCCCACGCCCGGCCCCAGTCCCCCGAGACGATGGCGAGGATCAACCCAACGGTGTCCTTGAAGACGGTCGCCACGTTCTTGATGTGGTTGCCGATGGTTTCGAGGATGGGCCGAATGACCGGCTCCAGCGTGTTGAAAATCTGCTTCAGGTTCTCGATGGCCGGTTTGATGTTCTGCTCGTAGTACCGCTCGGTGTCTTCCGCGAACTTCTTGACCGCCGGGATGACCTGCGTGTTGATCGCCACCACGATGGCCGTCAGCGCAGGGATGAGGACTTGCCCGATCTTGACCTGCAAATCCTGCCACTGTGCCGAGAGGATGCGCTGCTGGTTCGCCAGGGAGTCCGAGGTGCGCTGGAAGTCGCCCTGCGCGGCCCCGGCACCGTCGAGCATCAACTGATAGGTCGCCGCCGCTTTCTCCTGCTGAGTCAGCGCATCGGCGTTCTCCTTGCCCGTCATCGCAAGGGCTTTGGTCTGGACGGCCGCCGCGTTGATGGTAGGGACGAACTTCTGCAGCGCGTCATACTCGCCCCGGAACGCGGCCTGTTGGGCGGTCAGGACTTCGGTGATGTCTGCGTTGTGGAACGAGGCGAAATCCGAAGCCAGCTCCGTCATCTTGATCGACATGTCCGCAGCGGTGTCCTTGCCCATGCCCAACTGCGAGAACATGTTTCCGAACGAGGAAGCGGCGTCCAACGCCTGCGCCCGCGACTGGCCGAACGAGGTGGAAGCCGAGCGCGACCATGCGTTAATCGCCGCGGCGGATTCGCCGAAGATGGTGTTGCTCTTGGACTGGATCTCGTTGAAGTCGCGGGCGAGGCCGATGCTGCTCTTCAGCGTCTCGACGCCCTGAGAGGCGAGGGCGCCGCCAACCTGGGCCATGAAGATTCCGCCGGCGATCTTCCCCATGTCCCCGAAGACCTGGGCCATCTTCCCCTTGAAGCCCTCGGCATCCTTCTCGGCCTGCTTCGTGTCGAGGCTGACATCTACCTTGACGTCGTTACCGGCCACGGGCGCCCTTCTTCTGCATCTCCGATGCCCAGAGGTCTACGAGCGCCGTATCGCGCAGAAGGGAACGCGCATCCGCACGGGCGAGTTCTTCCCGTGAGAGGTTCCACATCTGGCAAAGGTGCTGGCGCATCAACGCTTCCTCCAGTTCACGCGGAGCGGTTATTCGCTCTCCTCGGTAGGTTCCTTTTGGGAATCTGGCCCATCGCTCGACTCTTGCTCTAAAGGGGCGCTAGGCCCTCGCATCAACTCCAGCCACGCCGAGAGGATGGCGAACTTCATAGGGAGCGAGACGCGAGCCAGCCCCTCACCCGTGGCCGGGATGTCCTGCCCGCGTGACTGCGCGTTCCACGATTCGAGGAACTTGTCTCCAAACTCCCGGATCGCCCCGTCCATGTCCGCGCCCATCCCCGCCGTCCCGATGCGTTGCATCGTTTCGAACTCTTCGAAAGTGGTAGCCACCTTGACCACCACTTCGAGGCCGGGGAACTTTTCGCTCAGGTCGAGCGGTTCAAAGTCATTGATTTCGAAGCCCACAGCGCCACCTCGTTAGGCTTTGAGAACCGCCCGTAGCACTCGCAACAGGCGGTTCAGGATGCGGAGCCGCATTAGCTCCAGGTTCCGTCCGTGCCGTTCGACAGTTGGAAGGTCGCGCCGATAGTCAGCGAGCCGTCCGCGCCGAAGTTGAACGAGCAGTCGGTGAGGATGCATTCAGCGGTGAACGTCTGGCCCGAATGGACGATCACGATCGTCCGCGAGCCGTCGTCCGTAGCCGACGTCTTGAACACCGCCCACGTGAGGTTGGAGCCGTCTTCGAAAACGAAGGTCGCGCTGATCTGCACGTCCGAGCGGAGCAACAGGCGCTTCATGCCCGACGCGTTAATCGAGCTGATGTCCTGCTGGCCCCTCGGGGTGTTGAACGAGAACTGGGTGCAGTAGGCCGAGAGGTCACGGCCAGTGCCGGCGCCGGAGTTGCCGTCGTCAATGGTGATAGTTGCGCCGATACCAGATTCGACGAGCGCGTGCGCAACCTTGGAGGGCTGAAGCAACGCGGCAAGGAATCGAGAGGCGGCCGAGAGAATGCGCTGGAACATGATGCCCTCCTAGTAGAGCGATTGGGTGATGTGGTAGCGGACGAACACCACAACGAACGTCGCGCTGCTGAAGGTGCCGGAAGAGACCACGCGGACGTACCGCCGCACGGTTCCCCCCACTGCCGTCTGGATGCGTTGCGCCCCGACCGCCGTGAACGCGGTGAACGCGCCGCCGGTGATCGCGGAGAATGCCGAGTTGTTGGCCGAGTCTTCGAGGGTCAACGTGATGTTGGTCCCCGAGAAATCCGTGAGGAAGGCATACGCTGCGAGCCCGTAGGTGGTCGCCGCCGCACCGTCGAGGGATGACCCGTTCGTCCCCGTGGTATCCGTCCGCTTCCCTGGGGTGAGCAGTTCGACGAACTCCACCGGAGCGCCGTTCGAAAGCATCTGGACGGTGCCGATGGCCCCGCCGTCCGCTCCGAAATTCCAGTCATAGGACATCTGCTTGCCGAGCATCGCTATGCCCAGGTCACCGATAGCCACGCACGATTGCGCCCACAGCGCGTAACGGTCTGTGCGGGTGATGGCCTTCAGTGCGACGTGCTCAGCCGCCGCCGCGTCATCGAAGAACACCGTCCAGCCCATCTCCCCGAACTTCCGCCCGCTGATGCGCTTGGTCCCGGAGACATCGATTGAGGACACGTCCAGCGGGTTCCGGCCGGCGCGGATGGTGCCGATCGCGCCGACGTCGCCCGAGATGTCATACCCATCCAGGAAGAACCGAGAGCCGAGACCGGATTTCGTGGTCATGCGCTAATGGCCTCCGCGTTCAGGTTCCATGTGTCGAACTCGATGGTGAGGACATCGAAACGAGCGTCGTTCTCGCCGTATCGCTCCTCTTCAATGCGCGGGTACTGGCGAATCTTCAGGTCGTCCACATTCCCGCCCAGCTTGGAATCACCCCTCAGAAGCTCCTGTATGCCCCGTAGCGCGTCCCACTGCTCGAGGACAAGGTTCTCCCTCGCGCTCTCCAGGGGCCGCGGTGCCCAGAAGCATTTGATGGTCCACGACTCCGCTACCATCGCCCTGCGAAACGTCTGGTTGCGGTACACATCCGCAGGCGCAGATTCGCCGTTCAGCCAGAAGACGCAGAGCTTGTCGAAGGGAGACAGGGCAAGCGGCCGAGCCGCGTACACCTTCCCGAAGTAGGCCGTGGTATCACCCTCTCTCGTGTAACCGGAGAGGTGTTCGCGGATGACGGTGATCACGTCTGCCCTAGCCATTGAGCAGCTTCGCAATCTCAGCCCCGACAATGGACTGATAGTTGATCTGTTTCGCCTTGGTCTTCCCCGCTCGGAACATGTAGGAACCTTTGCGCTGCGTCTTCACGCCGTTCCGCTTGCCGGTCTCCAGCCACGTCCGAATCTTCGGCCCGGAGTAATCCGCCTTCACGGTCACTCCGTTCGCGTTGCGCCAGACTTCCCGCTCAATCGCAGCGACAAACCTCCCCGTGTCTCGCGGGGTCTTCAGCTTGATAGTCGCGCTGATCTGCGTCCCCACCGTCGAGAGCGCCTTACGGTTAGCCGTCCTGATAGTGGCTCTCGGTGCATCGAACAGCGGTCCGGAGAACTTCACGCTCATATCACGCTCGCAGGGTCGGTGTAGGTGTTCGCGCACATCAGACGGCTACCAATCGGTAGTCGTTGAGGACATCCCGGATCATCGGCCAGGAACTGGTGTCTGTTCGCCCTTCACTGGGATACCCCTGCGCTGCCGTCCAGATATGGCGGGAGGCATCCTTCGCCACCGCTCGTTCAAGGTCTTCGGGAAACCTCCGCAGGAGAACGGCCGCGTTAGTGTGGCTCGCCGCTGTAGTCCCGTTAACGCCCCGGGTAACGGTCACAACCGTGGCCGCGACAGCGAGGACGGTGCATTGCTCCGATTCGATAAACAGGGTGTCCCCTGGATCGATAACCCCATCGACTGCCGCGCTCGTGGCCAGGGTGGTGTCAGAACTGCTAGACAGACTTCCCGTGACAGCGGTCGAATTAACCACCACCGCTTCGGTGATTTCCGAATAGCCCCACTTCCCCACGATCTGGACCGTGCGCCGGCCACGGGGCCACGCACCAATCTGCGGTGCCGTGGTGCGGTCGCGGATGATGTCGATCCGCATCGCCCCGCGAGCAGTCGCATCCGGGTAAAGCCAGTAATCCGACCCTTCGGTGAGGGTGTATTCATATGTCCCGTCGAAGTTCGCATCCGCCTTCAGCGTGGTTACTGAAAGAAGGTCGCCCCGGTTTTCTTCAACCGCCCCCATCGACAGCCACAACTCCGCGCAACCGTTGCCGTTGAAGTACGCCGTAGCGACCTCAGAGTGAAAGATCCGCTTGGAGTAGGACCGGGCGAACTCGCTCGCCCTCGCAATCGCACGAAGAATCATCGGGTCATTGGTCGAAGACCCTTCCCCGTTAAGTTCGCTTCGAACGTGCGAGAGGCGAGCGTAATTGTTCACTTAACGAACACACGAATCCGAAACGCCTTGGTCGCGCCGCCGGCGGACACAACGGCCCGGAGCTTGGCCCCAGGGACGAAGTACATCCGCGCAACCTTCTGCCCGGTGGCAACAGTCAGGTCTGCCCCGGCATTGTCCTGACCGAAGGTCATGGGGTAGAGCTTGTCCTGCGCGGCGTTGCCAATGTCGGTGTGGTTGAGGATCTGTTGGCCGGTCTCAACCGAGCCATCCGTTTCGTAGAGGATGGGGGTCAAGACAAGGTTGGCGCTGTCCGTGAGCGCCGCGCCCTCAACGTCGATGAAATACACCTCCCCGGTAACGGCCCGGTCGCTATCGACCGTCGCGTCGCCAGAGCCGTCCGTGGTGCCTTTCAGGACGATGCAATCGAACTCACCATTCATCCGCGCACCCTCCCGCCGCGTTGCCGACGATCCCGTGAGGGGATGGCGGCCTCTGGCTCATCGTTGGCAACGAATGAGGATGGCGAACACCGCATCAGGTACTCGCCAACTTCCGTTGGCACGTCGATTTCTTGGCCGGCGGTGAACTCGCCTTGTTCGTCGGTATGCGGGTCCACCGTGCCGCGATACCTCGAAACGCAAAGCAATTTCACGGGATTCCCCACGCCATCCAGTTGACGCGTCTCGCGTTATCCGTGGACGCGACCTGGGTAGGGTCCGTGCCGTTCGTGTTCTTCCACGCATAGACGTTCAGGGTTGTCCCTGAAACAGCCGAACTCAAAGCGTTCGGGTCATCTCCGAGAGCGGAGGAGCCTTCGAATGACACGACACCGCCGGTCAACTGGCGCACATAGGACGCCAGGGCCACCGGGGTAGGGTTGGAGCCGTCCAGGGTCACCGTCCCACCAAGGAGACGCTTTCCCCGAATGGAACGCCCCGAGTCGTACGTGATAGTCACATCGCCTGCAGCCATCTAAACGCCTCCTAGGTGCCCGGCAGCTTTGCGAGCGCGATCGGGGTAGGGTTGGAGCCGTCCAGCTGGACCGTGCCCGTAACCACCACCGAATCAGTGAAGCCGTGCCACCCTCGGTAGGTTCCCCCTACGGTGACATCTCCTGCAGCCATGCATCCCTTCCTTTCCAGTCAGGGCCGGTTACCCGGCCCCCGGCACGTTGGGCCGTCCTTAGACGGTGATGTCGTAGATACCGGCGACCACGGTGGTGCCGAACTGGGTGAACGCCTGCCGCGTGTACAGCTCGAAGAGGAACTGATCCGTCCGCTGGATGCGGTCGAAGTAGAGGGCTACACCGGCCCGCTGGCCGGCGAGGAAGCCGTCAGTGTTGAGAACCGAGATCTGGCCCTTGGTGTTGCTCGCTTCGGAGTCCGCGGCCTTGCCGTCCGCTTCGGTCTTCGAGGCGTAGGCTGGGCTGAACACCCGGATGCCCTTGTAACGGCCGAGTTCACCTGTGAGGACAGTGGCGGTTGGCCCGTACTTGTCCACCGTCGTGACGATGTCCAGGTCGAGCATGTTCATGTAGGTATCGAAGTCACAAACCAGTGCGAGCTTCGAAACGTCTGCGCCCCAGTTCTGGTTGTCCGGAGCACCGTCTACATCGTCGGTCGTGGCGTTGAGTTTGCCGCGAGCGCGATCGATTTCCTTGGGGTCGAGGGCGCCGGCCATGTCCTTACCCTGGGCGGTCGTGGTAACCAGCCAGGACTTCCGGATGCCGTTGTAGGCCAGGTAATGCTTCGTGTCGGTCGGGTCGGCGTCGTCCAGGTTGATGTTGCCGGTGGCCGCGTTGGTGGTGTCACCGTTGTAGTACGAGGACGCCAGGAAGTGGGTGAAGCTCTTGAACAGCATGTCCCGGAGGAACGGGGTGAAGGCGACGATCGAGTCCTGATCGAGTTCGCCCGACCAAATCTGGTTGATGCCGAACTTCTTGGCCGTCAGCGTCGCCCGGCTGGTCGGGGTCTTGGAGGTGGTGTACGCGGAAGCGCCCGCCGTGGTGGACTCACCGAGCAGGAGCATTTCAGGCAGTGCGCCGTCGATCGGGACATAGGTCACCGGAGCGGCCATCGGGATCGAGCGGATCAGGCCGATCAGCGGGTCGTAGAGGCGAGCGGCCCGCCACATATCAGACTCGTACTGAGCGCCGATGAGCTGGAGACCGTAACCCGATTCCGCGGTGTCCATTGCGCGCTTCGGATTGCCATCCTGGTCAGCGACGAAGATCCGGGCGCCGGTTTCAAACAGCTTGTGCTTGCGTTCGACTTCAAAGTCGCTCGGCATGGTGATTTCCACCGGGCCGTTACGCATCTGGCGAGCGCCTTCCACGAACATGCCCGCAAGCTCGAAATCAGCGCGGGTCCAGCCGGCGGATTCGTAGCGCGTGGACATCCTGTCTGCAGGGGAAACGCGGATCGCCTCTGGCTCCACTGGCGGCTCGGGAGTGACGGGCCGCTCAGCCAGGGCGCGAATTTCGGCGGCGGTCGCTTCCTGCGTTTCGGCAAGACGACCAAACGAAGTGTTGAGTGCGGAAATACCGTCGCTCAGGGTTCGCAGAACGGAGCCAAGTTCCTCGGCCGGATCTGCGACTGGTGAATCAGACATTGTCTTTGGTCTCCTTGCGGTGGAATCCGGCTACCAGCCGTGCCGCGAATGAGGGCTCCCTGACTTCGGGTTCCGGGTCAGGCTGGATAAATGCCGCCAAATCGAGCGGCGAACCATCGGCACGAACCACCATCGCGCCGGGGTCTGCAGGAATAGGGACGTAGGACGTTTCGAGGAGTTCGTGGCCGCGTGTGAACACGAGTACCTGACGGGCCTCTTTGCCAGTCCCGACCTTCCGGACTTCGGTTTGCCCAGGAGTCCACCGGACCGAGGTTGCGTTTACGAAGCCACCCTTGACGAGGTCGAACACCTCATTGGCTCGGCGGTGATTCGCGAACTCGTGAACCTGAACCATCTCCCGCTCGTTAACCATCGTTTTGATAGTCCTAGCAATGGGGAGTTCCCGATCATTGTGGCCCCAGAGAACCACCGGATTTCGCTCGTAGTTGGTAAGATTCCAACCGCTCTGTTCGATGATTGCCCCATCCCGGGCAATGTCTCCCGTAGAGACTACGACCGTTACCTGTCGCGTCTCCTCTTCTACCTTGCGGACCAGTCCGAACGATTCAAGCCTGTCGGACAAAAGAGAACCCCCAACGAATGGTCGTTGGGGGCACGATGACCGGGGCCACTGAGGAGAGCGAGAACTACGTAAATTGAATCACCTTCTATCAGAAGGTGTCAATACCCTTACACCTTGTTGGTTGCGTGGCATCTCGGGCAGTCAATCACAGTTCCTGGAGCCGCCTGCCGAGCAATGTTTTTGTCACATCGCCAGCAGCGCAAATCTCGGACGATTTCCGTAGTGGGCATCTGGTCAGCCTCCTGCGTTCGCCGCGGCTTTCGCATCCGCCTCGACCTTATCCGGACTTTGCAACGTCACCGGCAACAACCCAAGATGCTTAATCGGGTTAAGCCCAACAGCGGACAGAGCTGCAGCCGGTTCGAATCCTGAACGAATCAGGATGCCAGCCGCATTCACCAGTTCGGGGATATTTGATCCCTCGACCGCCCGCGCACCATCCTCGCCGTTCGGCTCCATTTCTTCCAGAGCGCGGACTTCATCCCTGTTCATCCAACCAGTGAGAGGGTTCAGCGCCTTCTCATAGACAGACGCCCGGGTCACTGAGTTCGCCCGTAGTAGCCCCCTGAGATCGAACCTTGCGTAACGATCAGGCGGGAGGAGTTCATCGCTGATCGTCTGCTCAAACCGGCTAATCCACGGCTGAAGGGTGAACGTGACGAAATGCAGATTTCGATCTTCAATGTTCGCGTAGGTCAGAGCGCCGGTTTCCACCGATCCGCCAACCATCTCCGGTGGAACCCGAAACCAACGGGCGATGTCATTCACCTGGAAGCGCCGCGTCTCCAACATCTGGGCATCCTCCGGGTTCATCGAAACCTGTTGCCACTTCGTTCCCATGCCAAGGATCGCCGGCTTTCCAGAGTTAGCAGTCCCGCCGTACCGCTCCTCCCACTCTGCCGCTATCAGGTCGATGTCCTCTTTCTTCAGAACCTTGTCCACGGAGAGCACACTGCGGGGCATCCCTCCCTGCCGGAAGGTGTTGGCGCCGTATCGCTCAGACGCTATCGCCAGCGCAATGGACTCCCGAGCCAACTTGATCGGGGACATCCCTTTCAGCCCGTCATAACCCAGGTTAGGCACGTGGAAGATCGTCCCCCCAACGAAGTAATCCAGGAATGCTTTAGCCGGGTCTCCGTCAAGGACATAAACCTTTCGGCCAGCATCATCCCGTTTCACCTCTACTCTGGACGGGTCGATGGGCCACAGTTCTTCGGCCCCGCCGCGGCCCTTCTTCACCCAGGAGAAGGAGTTTCCGGTGACTACGGCGTGCAGGATTGCGGTCTCCCAGAACGTCACCTTTGCTACTTCCGGGTTGGGTCGGCCCCAGATAACCATCGTGGAGTCATCTTCCGCTATCTGCCTTCCGTTTCCTGTCTTGCTGTAAACGTGGAGTGGCAAAGCCGCTACCGAAGAGGAGATCAAATTCGCACATGCGTAGACCGTTGAAACGGACAAGGCTGTAGCTTCGTCTACATCCATGCCAGACATAGCCCGCCCAGATAGCGCCGCTCGAAGCGGATCAGAAGCTACTTTGGACATCAGTGATACCGGTAGGTTCCGCGCCAGTGACTGCAGGAGCGTCATTTAAGCCTCAGGTTCGCGTAGGCCACGAACAGGAGTCCTGCCGTGATCGTCCCCGCAACCGGAGCCACCATCCAGGCTGCATATGTCAGCAGTGAGAACCCAATTGCTTCGAATGCCCACGGCACTCCAAGTCTAATGGATATCGTCAACCTGCGTATCCGCTTGCTCAATTAGGAAAGTATACCGCCTCACCGGAACTCTCGGGTTCCCCTATCGCTCCGTGTATCGCCATCGCCATCGCCACCGCCGCGTCGATCTTCTTCCCCTTGTGCGACTTCTCCAGCATCTCCCCACCCATACGCATCGGCCTCACCCGGGCTGATTTCACATGCGATGCCAAAACCGGGTCTCCGTCGTGTCGAAGGTTCCCCTGGATGACGGCGGTGTACATCGCAGCCGTGGCCGGACACATCCTCGAAGGCGTCTGCGGGAACTCCACCATCGGCCAGCCTTCGGCCAACAGGTCCGCGGCACTCCAGGTGATCCATGCGGGGTCGTAGCTCACCTCTTGCACGTCGTACTGTGTGCAGAGGCTCCGGATCAGTTCCTCGCACTCCACGATTGGGAGCCGCCAGGTTTCATCGTAGTTCCCGTCTGGGCGTACAGGTCGGCTCCATACCCACGAGCGAACCACCGCAACGCCATCCTGATTTTGCACAGCCACAATCGCGGTCGAGTCGTTCTTGGTCGAAGCGTCCCAGCCTACCCACGTCGGCAACCCGGCTATCAGTTCGATAGTGTTGTCCGCGCACTTCTCCCACGCGCCGTGGGGAAGCCAGAAGTCCTCCGCCTCAACCCACTGGTTCAATCGGTACCTACGGAACTGCGATTCCGTCTGGTTGTTGAACACCTCCCGTAGCGTGTCCTCGTCCACGATCACGCCCCATGCGGGGTTCGCCGCGGCCCAGACCTTCGGGTCGGTGTAATCAGCGTCCTCCGGGGCTTCGTGCCAGCTCACAAAGTAGGTTGGGTTCGCGGCGCTTCGGAGTGCCTCGCCCTTCTGGTACTCGCGGTAGCAGAGGGATTCCTTATCCCACCCGGCCGTCGTGGTCTGGATGATCTGCGTCCGCCGGCGCTTCAACGCCCCGCCCGTGAGGACTACCCAGTTCTCCTCCACCCACTCATGGAGCTCGTCCATGATCAGCATCGACACCCGCTTGCCGTCGAGCTTGCCCTTCGATGCCGCCACACGTTCGATCTTCCCCCGGCCCTTGGATGCCTGGATCTCCCAGCGATACCGCGTGGTCAGCCGAGATAGTTCCTCGTTGGCCGCGCACATATCCCTCGCGGCGCCGAAGCATTCGTTGGCCTGCTTATCACTCGCCGCCGCCATGACGATGTACGGATCGGGTTCGTCCTCGTCTCCGAGCATGTGATACAGCGCGAGCGCCGCGACGAGCGGCGTTTTTCCGTTGCCCTTCGGGACTCCCAGGAGCGCCCAGCGGTACTGAAGGTTTCCGTCACGGTCGCAGCGATAGAGTTCCCGGAGCCATTCCTTCTGCCACTCCATGAGGTGGAAGGGTTCTCCGATGTGGTCACCAGACGGGAGCGTGCAGTATCGCTCGATGAACTCGATGGCTTCGTTCCCGTAGGTGAGTCGCTTCACGGGCGAGTCCACGAATCGATAGGCGGGAACGGGCCAATCTCGCGTTCAGATCTGCGAGCGCCACAGCGACATTCCTGCATGAGCATGCCGGTTACCATGCCAGTCTCGCATCCGGGCGGGATTGGATTCTTTGGGGGCGGCGGCATATCGGGGCTGCGGTACCGGTGGACGTACTCCGCGTAGGTCAGTCTCTCGACTGTGCCCCAACGATGGATGTGTAGCCACTTCATGCTTCCACTGGCCTCCGGTCTCGTCTTGTCTTGATGCTCTGTTCGGCCGCTTCCGCCTGGTCCAACGCCCCCGTCAGCCGCATCTTGTTCAAAGCGCCCATTCCGAACTGTTGCTCCGCGCGTTCAATCGCCGCCGTGAGGTCAACAACCTGCTTCCACACCCGCCAGTCATCGAGGTCGCTGTGTGTCCAGAGATGGTTCCGCCGATCCACGCAGCGAATCCAGTACCGCAGACGCTCCCCGTCGCGCTTCATGTTCACCGCGCCCGATACTTCGGTCTGCCAGAACCCAGCCCAGACTTCGACGGCGTACTCCCCGATGTCCCCAGGCGGGTCAGGCGCATCCTTCGGCGGCGCCGGCAACGCCGGAAGGTTCCCGCGCCCGCCGCGCTTGAATGCCAACGTCACAATCGGCTTTTGCCTCGTCAATTCAAAAAACCTTCAACTTTTGCACGCGCGTAAGCCGAGG
>JACCDG010551948.1_pt1 | contig 16637 bp, 26 predicted proteins | sample 7442471 | NCBI WGS metagenome assembly JACCDG01 (sample SAMN15323444, study PRJNA562643) | freshwater metagenome | isolation source: river surface water | place: USA:Blue River Watershed | collected 2017-08-17 | reverse complement strand
GGCCGGGGGGTGCAGGGGGGAGTTCACGAGGAGCGTCGAGTCCGTCCGTAACGCGGGAAGCGGGCCTTCGCCCGAACAAGGAGATCAAACATGGAAGTCAGGCTCGATGAACAAACCATGCAAGCCATCTGGAGGGCAGCGGTCGCGGTAGAGGAGGCCGCAAGGTCGCTGACCCTCCCGCACGTCGTCATGAAGCCGAGGATCTCCATCGACGGGGATCAGTGGTGCGCGATCTACGGGGACGATCTGGCGTCCGGGGTGGCAGGGTTCGGCGAGACTCCCTACAAGGCTTGTGAGGACTTCGACCGAGAGTGGGAAAATCGCAGGTTGGAACCAATTCCCAAGAAGACATGTCACGGTTGCGAGGCCGAGTTCAGGCATGAGAAGCCAGACGTCCACTTCTGCGGGGAGTGCAACCGCAAAGCGTTAAAGGCCCGTCCCGACGCGAAAATCCCTGAAGGACTGTTCGAGGGTTACCTGAAGAGGGGGTTGAAGCCATGAGCATCCTGAAGACTTATGACGTACAGTGCGACCGATGTTCCCAATGGATTCACGGTTGCGTGACCGACATGGCCCCCAGAGATGCGATGGTGAAGGTTCGAGCCTGTGCCCAGAGGCTGGGGTGGGGCCGAGTCCGAACTGCCGTCGACGACAGGCACCGAATCAGCATAGACCTATGTCCGAAGTGCTTGGAGAGACACAACCAGAGGGAGGTGAAGCAATGAGCAAGGGAGAAACGATCGGAGACGGTCCGTCGTCGCCCTCGGGGAGGGTCCGGATCGAACAGGTTCACCCCGACCACCGGATCGAACTGATCCGCAAGGGACCGGAGGGCCGCGATTGTTTGATGTGCAAAACGGCCTTCCTCCCCCAAGACGCCAACTCCCTCTACTGCCCCCGTTGCAAGGAAAGACACGATGATCTCTAAGCTCTACACCAACCTCCTCCCGATCGACGGGGTTACGACGTTCCCGACAGTCAACATCGACCAGCATTCCGCCCACCCTGACGCCGAGAGGATCACCATCGACTTGGAGGGTGAGGCGACGGACCCCCTCTCTTCGGGGGCGATCTACTTGGGTTCGCAGGTGGCCGTCGATCACGCCTTCGAAGTCTTCTTCAAGTTCCGAACCGGATGTCCAAACGCGATGCTCGGATGGTACTGGTTCCCGCCCGTAGCCCGACGGGCTGACGTCGAACCGGCGAGACACTTCGCCCCGCTGGTTGACATGGCCAACTTCGTGGCCCCGTCCCTCTACACCTTGAACCCTAGGGACAACGCATGCTTCCGCCGGGCGCAGTGGTGGGACAAGGCGATGAAGGCCCACGAGTTCCCGGACCTCCCCCGAATCGGCTACGTGTGTCCCCGGAACCTCGACGGGACTCGGGCCAACGCAGAACAGTTCCGCAGTCAGGTGAATGCCGCCAAGCGGATCGGGTGCGAGGCCGTCTACGTCTGGTCCGGGGTTCCTCACGTGGTCTGGACGGCGAAGCTCCCCGACCCGCTGAACAAGGAACAGTCAGACCTAAGGTCGGGGGCGTGGACTCGGCTGGTCAATGACTACGGGTTCCGCCTGAAGGACTCCTTCACCAACAACGACGTCGATCGGGAGTACGCCCGGTACTCGCGGCGGATCTTGGAACAGTTTGCGTCCTACGTGTGACGAACGATCGACTCCCCGGTCGTAAGATAACTTGAGTTCGTTGTGTGCCCCCCGGATCGGCTCGTTGCCCTCCGGGGGGTTACTTTTAACCGAGGCACGTCATGAGTGAGTTTAAGCGAGGCCGATTTCACGTGGCCCATCAGGTCCTGATTTACTTCAAGGCGGACGATGAGGCAAACGCCATATTGATTAGTGACGCATGCACCCCCGAGGAGGTGGACAACGTCGTGGCGAAGATGAACAAGTTTCAAGCCATTCAGGAACTCCTCATGGACTACGCCGCTCACTGCGTCGCCTTCAAATCATTCATGTGCTACGGGGGCGATAAGGACGACCTCGTCAGCCTCCGTCTGAAGGTGGTGGAGGCGGCGAGGAAGGTGGAGGCGACGATGTCCAAGTGGAAAACGACCTCCGCCGACCTCGCGGTGGGAAGGTTCCCTTGAAGAAGGGACTTGACAAACGGTTCAGCGTGTGGTAAACTGTTTGCATGGGTCGCACCTCGCGGCCCCCTTCAAGGAGCGTGACAAATGACCGCGACCGCTTACGTGATCAAGAACGACGAAGACCTTACCGCTTGCAAGGTGATCGACCTGAAGGACGGTCGGATTCACGTCAAGACTTGGGACGGCGAGGACTACCACTTCTTCTTCCGCGACAGGAAGTGGACGGAGATGCAGGTCAACCCCCATGGACACTTCGAGGTTGCCCCGAGCGACCGGACCATCTTCGCCTTCCCCACCGACCTCACCGAGCAGGAGTATGACCTGTTCTGGGCGTATGCCAACGACGCGGGGAACTGGTCGGGCTCGCCGATGGTCGGAGGGAACGTCAACCATAAGAAGGCCCACGACGGCCTCCTCTCGTCCCTGAAGACTAAGGGCTACATCTACACCGAGAAGGACACCGACAACCCGAGGATCACGTGGATGCATTTCACCAGTAAGGGTGAAAAGCTGTGCGAGGAGATCGGCTTCCCCCTCCGTTAAGCCGAAACGCCCCTCCGGGGGCGTCGTCGCGAACTGCCCTACGCGACCTGACGAGGCAGGGCACTAAGGAGATCTGAAGTGAGCAAGTTTTACGACAGGATGAGGCACAACGTCAAGGACTTCGCGGTGGATGGGAAGGACTTCATCTTCACGCGACTGGGTGAATCTCACGTGGTGGCGTACCTGCCGGACGGGACGGTCGAGGCTTACCACCTCCTCATCGGCTTCGGTCCCTGTCTGGAGATCCGGGCCGTTTTCGAGGTGAACAACGGATATAGTTTCAAGCGATTCGAAGTCACCTTCGCCAACGCGCAGCAACTCTCGGCCCACGTCCGCATCCTGTCCGACTCCCCCTCGGAGCAGGAACTCACCCGACACGGGTACAACCTTCAGGCGGAAGGAGTCCTCTGATGACACGCAAGTACACCGCAGAACTGGCGGAGGGAACGGGCGACGAATGGAACGTCTACCGGACCGTCAAGGTCAACGGCGAGGTGGAGAGGGTCTACGTGGGCACGATCATCGCCCTCGACGAGGGGGAGGCCGTCTCGATGGCCCCCGGACTCGACCGCGACACCGCCAGCGCCGCACCCTTCCGCAACAGGTGAAAGGAACCACAAGTGAGACGAATCGACAAAATCTTCAACAAGGTGGAAGAGATCGAGTCCGAGCAGAAAAAGAACACAGAACGCCTTAACGAACTGAAGAAGGGACTGTGCGAGGAGACGGACAAGCTCGCCTTCGCGTTCGTCAAGGGTGACGAACTAAACAGGTTCGTCCAATTCCTGCATGACCTGTTCCGTGAGGAGGCCCCGGAGTGAAGCGGATCACCCAGTTCATCGGCTTCATCTTCGTGGGGATGATCTTCGCCCTCTTCGCCTTCGTCGTGATCTTCGTCGCCTACACCGCCGGATGACACGTTCGGTCCACACGTAAGGTGGGGGTCAGACCATGGCTCTCCGCACACGCGAGAACAGGAGGTGCAGCATGAAGGTTGCGTAACCCCCCGACTGGCTGAAGACTCGTACCGGCCGCTCTGCCGGTAGTGCATGACTGATTCGCAGACAAACCGCAAGTCCAGACGACCCCCGGGTTCCACGTGTCGGAGCGTGATCCGGGGGTCGTCGTATGTACGGGCATGAATTACGTCTACTGTTGCCGTCACGTCGAATCCGGCGTGTTCCACGGTTCCGAGGGCACCACCCCCGGTTCCTCCCATAAGACCGTCATCATGTTCGACTACGAACCGGACGCGGTCACCCGCAAGGACTACCTGAACCGGCTCGCCGGTAGCGCCAAGTGGGAAGTCGTCCAGATGACCTTCGTCAACCCGGAGGAGTGACCTTGCCCGAGCCACGGGAAGGTATCTCCCGTCCACAGGACGGTACGGAGCATGCCGACCCCCCGCCCGCCCGCGCCGAGAGGCACGGAAGGGTATTCCTCTCGTCCCCTGACGGCCTCCATCGCATGGTGGACCCCTACGGGGCCGAACACTGGTTCCGAGACCCCCCGGACGTACCCCTGACATAAGAAAACCCCCGGAGGGGAGGCTACCCTGCCGGGGGCGGAACCTCGCCGAGTGCGGGCGAGGGATGAAGATTTTGGAAGACCCCCACCGTCCGGGAGCGTGACCAACCGGACGGTGGGGGCGAGGAATGAGCGTGTGTAAAGGACCTGACGGACGGACTGAACGTCACTCGGGGACGCAAAGGCAGTCGACGTAGAACGGCCTGATGTCGTTCATGGGGTTTGCCTGACCCGCGAACCAATGGATGAAGTTGGTGAGGATGGCCTCCGCGTCGTCCTTATCGCCCACATAGGAGGGATGGACGACATCCTCCTTGCCGTTTCCCCCGTTGAAGACGATGACCAGCGCCCACCGCCCCTCATGGAAGACGACGGAGGCGGAAACGACTTCGCGACATTCGATGACGGTCCCGTAGAGGGGGGTGGGACCCGTCCTGACGACTCCGTTCGAGGTAGCCAAACCGGGACCCTTGGGCGGAAGCAAGCCGACGACTGCATTCTTGAACACGATCACTTCGAGTCTCCTTGAAAATGGGCAGGTCGACACTTAGACTAGGTGCCCCTCCGGGAGGATACGCCCCCCGGCGTGCTGACTCGTCTTACACCACGACCCGCCGACAACTTTACGAACCGGGCAAAACTCGGAAGAAGAAGGCGAATTTGAAGACCTTTCCTCCCGCAGAGATGATCGCCATCCCGTCCACGAATCCCGACAGGTCCCCGGTTTCCTCCGGTTGGACGTCGAAGTAGAACTGGGGCTCTGCGGACGGGTCGGAGTTCAGGGTGAGGGCCGATCCGAAGGAGTCTCCCCCTTGGCGGGGGGTGAAGTTGACCGATCCGGATCCGCCGGTGAAGTTGACCACCTCGTTTCGGGCGTTGCGGACGTGGAAGTAGATTCGAACGCTGGTTCCGGCCCGGACGTCGTTTAGTCGTGGCTTCTTCTGGTATACTGGCATTAAGAAACTCCGTGAAGGTCAGCCACTTCCGTGGCGATGCAGTGGGCGTCCATCGCGTCCTCGGTGCATAGGAAGTGCCCGTCCACCTCAGGCGTTATTTCGACCCATCCCGAGATGACCGGACGGTCCTCGGTGTAATAGTCCACGGTAACGTCGGGAATCAACGTCCGGATTAGCCTCGGCAGGATGGCACAACTCTTCACCCCGAACCCCACCGAGACGGAAGGCACCCCGACCGACACGGAGACGTCGCGGACGTCCTTCTCCAACGACGCCTTATTGGAACCCGCAAACGGTACGGAAATGGGCACCTGAATAACGTCAACCTTAATCTCGTAGTCCTTGATGACGTCCACCGACGGGACCCTCAGGCTGACGGACAGGTCGGGAAACGGTTCCGCAGCAACCAAGGAACCCTTAGTAACGGTGGGGACCGACGAAACCATCGCCGTCGGAGCGATCGCCAAGGACAATTCCCCGAACGATACGGAGACGTCCGGCGCGGAAACGCCGAAGGAGGAGACGTCGACGGACAGGACGTCGTCCAAGGCCACCGTTATGTCCGGCGCTACGACGTGGATCGACGACGGGGAGGGGGCCGTGGAACTCGCCCCGAAGGTCACGGACGCATCGGGGGCCGACATCGTCACGAGGGACGGGTCGCAGGGTATCGGAGCGTTCCCGAAGGACACGGAGACGTCGGGCACCGCCACCGAGACGGACGACGGGTCCGCGAGGGACGTCCTCGTCCCGGGGGTCACGGAGACGGACGGGACGGTCACGGACGCGGGAGTCGTCCACGTCCAAGCGGCCACGTCTCCCGGGGAGAATCCCTGAGAGGGGATCATCAGGGGAACGGAGGCGGGGCTACACAGGAGGAACCCCGAGAAGGCATCCGGAACCGAGGCGACGATCGGAGTCCCGTCGACCGACAGGGTCCTATCCAAGTCGATCGGAGTGTCGATGGTCTGATTCGGGGTGAAGGAAAAGGACTGGGACGATCCCGAGGTGTTCCTCACGTTCAACACCACGTAGACCCTGTCGTCCTCGTTCCCGACGCTGTCAGAGGACTGCGTCACGGTCCAACTCTTCACCCCGGTGGTGCTCAGTGAGGTGCTGAGGGAGGAGGAGGCCACCGACCCGGAGTTGGAGCACCCCGAGGTGAACCTACAGATTGAAACCCCGACGACCGACAGGTTGGCATTGGACGTGGTTACGTTTAACCTTATGGTCCAGTTCCCGGATGCCCACGTGGTGCGACAGATCTCCCCCGCCTTGGACTCGAACATCACCGCAGACCGCGTCCCTACGGGGACGGTGACGCTAGCGGCCACGGAACCGGCTGAAGCGCCCCTACTGCACTCCCTACCCCTCGGGGTGGTGGTCAAGGACGATGCCGAACACCCCTGAACCGTCCCACAGGCGGAGGCGGCGTCAGTCTGGACCATGGAGTAGAGGGTGGCCATAGGCAACGACCCCGGTCCCCAACCCGCTGAACGAGGAGGGGGCCGGGGCCTGTAGGGAGGGGGAGGGGGCGAAGGTCAGGTGATCTGAACGATGCCTTCAGAGTTCCACGTCAGGGTAATGTTTCCCCCGTTGGCGCTGAACGGAAACCCTGCGGTGTCGATGTAGGCAATGGGGATGTTGGAGGAGTCCGCGCCGACGTGCTTGTAGAGGATGGCAGCCTTGACCTGTCGGGTACCGGCACCCAACGAGGCGAACGTCGCATCGGTGGCATCGAACTCGGCCCGGTTGTTGCCCGCGTCCTCGTTGACCGTCTCCCCGGTGAGGGCCACCCGGGCATAGCCCGACCCGTCCATCTCGTCAAGGGTGGTGAACGCGGAGATGGTGTTGACGTTAACTTCCGTGTTGGCCGTGGTGTTCGTCATCACCAGCAAAACGCGAAGGTCAGACCCGCCGGATCCGAAGTCCAACTCACCCTCAGCTAGGGCTCGCTTTGCCTCGTTATAGATGAAGTTTGCCATGTCGGACGTCCTTACGTCGATTCAACCCGCTAGGGTTCGGATGACGCGGTCCATGTCGTGATTAGAAATGAGGACGTCGTGGGAGTGCCCGTCCGTGGGGTTGCACCTGAACTTTCGGACGTCGTGGTAGTGCCCGTCCGGCCCGGGGTCCGTCCTCCCGTTTCCATCCCGGTCCAAGGTGCAGAAGTGCCTATGCGGCTTATCCAAACCGCCGATGGCTAGGGAATACCGCTGCCTCCCGCGAAGATGGTTGGTAGAGGACCGGTAAACCAAGGAACGGAATCGGTCCAGCCCCTCGGGGGAACTCAGGTTGAACCGAGAGAGGGGAGATCCCTCCCCGTCCTCGTCCTTGCCGTCCCCTCCCTCCCCGCCGAGTTCGGTGGGCATGGGAAGGGCGAGGAGCTTCTCCCCCGGCTTGGGCTGACGGAAGCCGGTCTTCTCCTGCACCATCTCCGCCGAGACGTCGTACCCGAGGGCCTGAAGGAGTTGAAAAGCTTCGAGGATCTGAATGCTGGCCGGTGAAGTCTCGTCGAGGGGCATCGCGAACTTGGGCCACAACTGCTTGGGGATGTGGTTCAACTTGCCCATCACGGGGACGAGTTCCGTGTTGATCGTCTCGACGAGGCCGATCCGGTCAAACTCGGTGATCCGCCCGAAGGTGGTCCGTTCGTGGACCTCACCGAGGGACTGACTCCCCACGTCCCCCTGATCGATGATGAGCGTCGAACCGAGGATGGCCTTGGAAAGCTGGCGGTCGCAGTATTCGACGAACGACAGGTAAGTGTCGGCCGGGGCCTTCGTGGCCTCCTTGACGTCGATCCCCCACTCCTCGCCGGAGGGGAAGGCCAACTCCTCGTCGTTCTGGTAAGCCTCTACGAGTTCAGAGGCGATCTCCCGCGCCCCCTCCTGCTTCCACGGGTACCGGGCGATGAAGGTGCCCCCGGACAGCCGCTGAAGCCACCGGGTGTACAGGCTCAAACACACCGTCTTGAAGTAGTAAGTGGGGTAGATGGAATCCTCGAGCCCCTGTCCCCAAAACACCCTACCCTCGTCCTCCGGGTTGTTGTAGGAACCGCCCGACGGGTTGAACACGTGCTTGATGAACTGCCACGGATGGACGAGGTCCCCATAGAACACGTTGTTGCGGGTGAGGAGGGCCAGACGTCCGAGCTTGTCGAAGACGAACCGGTCCTTGTAGCAGGGGTACATCCGGCCGATGCCCAAGGTGAAGTCGTCGTCGTTCAGGTGCCAGAGGATTTCCTGAATCGAAATGCCGTCGAGGATGGCGTCAAGGAGGTTGACCAGAGTCTCGGACTCGCGGTACTGTTGCTGCCAAAGCCTCTGGAATCGTTGGGCGATGACCATGGCCTCGGGGGAGGAGTTGGCCGGGGTCCACTCGCGGCGAAGCTGGACGGTGGCGAGCTTCCGGACGTTCAGACACCCGAGGATCTGGAGGTCCTGCCTCATTCGGTTTCCGACGTCGGCGTCCTTCCGGCGGGCGCGGCTGGGGTCCCGCATGAGGTCGATGAACGGACCGAAGAGGGTGTCCACGTGGGCGGACCGATGCCCGACGGCGAAGGGCCGCGAGGGGCGCACGACCAGTTGCATCCCCTCGTATGGGGTGGGACTGGACGACCCCCCGGAGTACCGTTGGACCCTGTCGGCCTCGTACCGCCTGACCCTAGCTGCGTCCTTCATTCCTTGCCTCTTAGCTGCCCTAGACTGGCCGGTGACCCCCGAGTCGCTGTATCGTTCAAGGACACTCACTTGTAGAGTCCCTTCAGCTTCTTCAAAGCGGATTCCATCTTGTTGAAGTGAGCATCGTGGGCCTGATCCAAGGTGCCATCGTCTTCAAGGGCGTCCCCGAGCTTCTTGTCCAAACCCTTCAAGTTCGAAAAGCTGGTGGCCAGATCCACGGCCAACTCGGGGTGGTGTTTGTGCAATATGGCCGACAACAGGTGGTGGTGGTCCCCTGCCGGAACGTCCAGCACGTCTTCAAACCCGCCGGGGTAGTCGGTGGTCAACTCTGCGTGGGAAGCCAGCGCGTTAGCTAACTCTCGACGGGTGTTCAAGGAACTTCCGCCATAACGGCCAATCGCGGTGGAATCCAACAAGGACAGGCGGTCGAGAAAGTCCTCATCTAAATAGGACTGACCGGCGGAGTCCGCCACCGACTTCAGGGCACCCACGGGACCCGTTATGACCTTAGTCGCGGTCCTCACCGCTGAACCGGGGTTCTTAACCACCTCGTCCGCCACTCCCTTGGCCAAGTCCTTGACCACGGAACCGCCGACGGTTGCGGCCACCGGTGCCGCTGCTTGCGTAAAGTGCCTATTGATGGTCATGTTCAGTACACCTCGTTCCACGGCAATACGCCCTTATGCTTCTTCAGGTTACGCAAGACGGCCGGTGCGTTGTAATCGTCCCTGCCGATCCCCGTTTCAAGTCTCGGCTTGCGGACGAACGCCTCCCTAGACATCCCGAATCCGCCCATGGGGTCCTGAGAGGCCACCCAGTCGTAAACGTGGGCGTGGAACTGGTGGTCAACCGTCTTGATCCAATACGGACGACCGTCGGCATCCTTGTCACGGACCGGGGCGCACAATTCCCGAAGGTACTTTCCGCCCAATGCGGTTTCGAATCCGTTGGGCTCCAAGACGTCCCCCCGGACGTAAGCCTGAAATACGGAGTCCATCGCCTCGGTGCGGTCCACGCTGACGTACCGCTCCTCTCCGTTGGGTCCTTCGTTACCGTTCCACGTCAGGCTACGGACGTTCTTTCCCTCGTTGGGCTTATACTGGCACCTCCAGACCCTAAACGGTGCCCTCTTCTGGAAGTTCAGGGAAAGGCGAGTCTCCGGGGCGGCGTCGATGACGGCCACGGCCACCTTGAACCTTCGCCCCAACGCAATAACTTCATCGATCTCCGCACACTTCGCCACGTGGACCATCCGGCGGACCGACCTTCCCTCCACCGTGACGTAATCGGAGATTCGAACGTCCAGCGTGGCCCCGACGTCCACGCCCATGGTGCAGGGACCCCGGACCGAGGAGGGCATATCGTACCCCCCGCAACAGTTACCGACGAGGTCGGCGTTCAACTTGTTTCCGACGCCCCCCTCGTAGGGGACCCCCATGTCGGAGTTGTAGAACACCCGCATCTTCGTCTCGTTGGCCACGGCCATGGCGAAGCGGTCATAGAGTTCGGTCACGTCGTCGGTGGGATTGTTCAACCGCGTGATCTGGTACCCGCTGACCGAGTGGTCCTTGTCACCCGTGGGCACCCACCCGACGACGTCGCCGGACCGGTCGATGGGTTCGCCACACTTCTGACAAACCACCTTCACCTCTCGCCCCACCTTCAAGATGGGCTCGTACCCGACGACCACCCGACCCTGATGGACGGGCTTCACCACGTTGTACTTCCAATCCAACCACTGGACCAGACCGCACTCCGAGCACTTGTAGTGTACCCTCTTGGCGTCACTATTCTGAAAGAGCCAGTCGATGTTCTGTCGGAACTCGGTCCCCGGGTAGGTGGGGTTGGCGAGGTACTGAGTGAAGCGATACGGGGACGCCTTAGTTCGGTCGAAGGCGAAGGCCAGCCCCTCGGGGTCGCAGATGTCGTACTCGTCGACGTAAAGGACGTCAGCGGGAAACTCCTTGAACTCCGCGTGTGCGTTGGAGGACGCGAACCGGACCGATCCCTTGCCGATGTGCTTCAGGAGGACGCTGTCGGCGTCCCCGGTGGACGTCTCGGCGAGGTGCTTGTAGTGGGGCACCATCTCGAACAGTCTATCGATGCGGTTCGGGACGAAGACGTTTCGGGTATCCTGAGTCGGGAGGACGTAGAAGCAGGAGAGGCCGAGGGAGGTGTCGGCCATGAGGCTAGCGATGAACCCCTCCGTCTTACCGGTCTGCACCGATGACATGATCACGACGTTGGGGGACGGGTCCGACAGAATGTCGAACATGTAAAAGAAGTCCCTGAACTGCAGGGGTTCTCCCCGGACGTTCCTGTGGTACTTGGTGGCGAACTGGATGCGACGATCCCTGCGGAGCATCGCCATCGCGGCCCTTCGCTCACGATTGGAGACGTCGGACGCCAGCATCGATCACCTCCTGAAGCCTAGTGTTCGACCCCGCCCTCTCCCGCATCACGGCCACTTGAGTCAGGATTAGGGCCTGAACGTCGTCCCCACCGTCGTCGCGCTTCGGTCCGTCCAAGAGTTCCTTTTCCAACTGGAGGAGGCGGAACAGATCCTGAACGCTGACGGTGTCGAGCTTCCTCATCCGCTTCAGTTGCGTCTCGAAGAGGGCCCCTACGTCCTTCACCCTGCGGACCCGCGACCTGACGAGGTCCTCGCGGACGGCCTTCTCGGACTCCTCGCAGACTTGGTCCCACCACTCCTTGCGGAGTTCTCTCCACTTCTCGTACGCGGCCTTGTTGTACACCTGACCGGGCGACACCTCATGCTTCCTAGCCAGCTCGATGAGGGTCATCCCCTTTTCAGACTGGACGAAGTCGTCCCGTATCGCCTTCCAAGGGACGTTCAACTGGTAGGTGGGCGCGGTGGACTTCAGCAATTCCTTACTGCTCGGCCGCTTACGGGTGGTGTTTGGTTTAAAGGGTCTCGGCTTTCCCATGGTCGTCCCTACGTGAGACGCATAAAAGCCACTTGACAGGATTAAAGGCGTGTGGTAAAATCCGGGGGTCGGGATCCTTCAACTCCGACAGAAAGGGCCGAACATGAAGATTGACTTTAACCTTGCGGAACGGTACTTCTCCGAGATCATTTGGTACTACGCCCGAAGGTTCAAGTGCGGGGTACGATCCCCCGAGGACCTTTACCACGACCTCCTCATCCTCGTTGTTGAAAAGGAATGGGAGGAGGAACCGACGGTCTGCAGACGAACCGGTGACGCCCTGCCGTTCAACCCGGGGAAGGTAAACACCTTCATCCACTCGCGGGCCATCGACCTCCTGCGGAACGAGAAGTACCGCGTCGTCCGCGCCGAGATCCACGTCAAGATCGTCGGTCGAAACCTCTCGGAGAGGGACGTCCGATCTCTGGTCGACGAACTCATCCCCGAGACGATGCCCCTTCACCGGAAGATCGTCGCCGAGATGGTGGACCCGTCCGAGTGCACCATTCGCCTTTCCGTCACCTCTCAGGAACAGGCTCGAGAACGTGCGGCGTCGGGGGTCTTCGCCCCGAACATCCACGGCGAGCCCAAGGTGACGTCCAAGCACGTGGCGGAAACCCTTGGCATAACCCAACGGAAGGTCAGTGACGCGATCAGGGACGTACGAGGATTGTTTGTGGACGCAACCTGACGTCCAGACTCAACAATCGACGAACCGCCTCCTCCATGAAGGCCCTGCCCAACTCGGCGGGGTCTTTTTTGTTTTCACGCCACCCGACCGGGTAGGCCGACATCCCCGCGTTCATCAGCTTCCGCGCCACCTTGACCGACTTTTCTTCGGCGTCGGGGTCGAACACACAAAACACCCTCCTCACCCCGTACAGCCGAAGCTCGGCGATCTGGTCCCCGTTTACGTCACTCCCCATCACCGCGTAGGACTTGGGGGTGGCGAAGTAATCAAACACGCCCTCCACCAAGACCACGTCGTCTCCCGGCTTCCTGACGTGTATTCCGTACAGGGGCTTCTCCGACCTTCCCACCTCCCACGTCTTCGACGCGGACAGGGATCCGGTGGACCTACCCATCGCCCACACCACCCTCCCGTCCTCCCAGTAGGGGAACCACAGCCTCCCGGACCCCGGCTTGGCACACAGGAGGTGCGACCGACCCTGCTCCGGGGTGATCCCCCGGGATGCGGCGTACTTCCGGTGCCTCCCGAGCCACGGGAGCACCCTTCCGCCCGCGTCTCCGTACAGGGGGTGATAGTCGCCCACGTCCACGACCTGCGTCCGGGAAGTACCCTCCCGTGGCTTCCCGAAAGAGCGAGACCACTCCCTCCACTCAGACCTCCGGGCGAAGACCACCTGATTGGCGAAGCTCCCGGATACCCCACACCTGAAGCAGCGGTACAAAAAGGCGGTTCGGTGGACGTAAAAGTGCCTCTCCTTGCCGCAAGCGGGGCAGGTCATTATCAGCTGGTTGGGGCGGACGATGGGGTCCTGACAGAACACGTCCGACAGGTCAATCTTGGACGATCCTTTGTACATCACCTTCGAACCTCATCCTCAGGTTGTGACCACCCTCCCCGTCCCGGACCTTCGCGGCGTTGAACGTAACCTCGTGAAACTTCTTACCGGCCTCGTCCTGACCCAGTCCTATGACGAGGTCCGCCGATTCGACCTTGCCCATGGACTCCGCCACGTGCTGGAGGCCGACGATGGCCTCACCGGCCCTCTGCCTCTGCACCTGCGATGCCGTCCATACCACCGTGTTCGTATCAACGGCCAATGCCTTACAGTTCTCAAACACTTCCCGATACTCGTGCCTCTTTTCATCCACCCTTGAAGACTTGAACCTGTCGGCGTAGTCGATCACCACGAGATCCGGGGGTCCTTCCTTGGCGGCGTTGGACTCCACCCACGACCTCACGTCCGCCACGGTGGTCCGGTTGATGTTCAACTTCTTGATGGTCAACGATCCGCCGGACCCCCTCAGGAACTTGTCCCTCCGCTTCTTAGCCAGATTCGGGGTTGCCATGATCTGCTCGACGGTCATCCCCGTGGCGCACTGTAAAACCCTCCGCCGAATCTTCTTCTCCCCGTCCTCGAAGGTGAAGTATAGGACCCTCCTCCCCGACCTGATGCCCTCCGTGGCGACGTTGACCAAGAACGTAGTCTTCCCCACGTTGATGAACGCCAACACCTCACACAGATCGCCCTTGGTGGGTCCGACCAAGTTCAACTTGTTTACGAAGTCCCACGGAGTGGGAACGGGTTCGTTCACCAAGTCGTCAAAGTCCACTTCCCCATCAAGGGTAACCCCCTCCTCCGAGAGGGAACCCCCGATCTGAGTGGCCACTCCGATGTTCTTTATGAACTCGTCCGAGGTCATCCCGTCGGAGTCCTTCACCACCTCGTCAATGACCCGCCACCTAGCCCACTCGATTACCCTGTCTTCGACGTACCTTCGATCTTCGGGTTCCCTCAACGACCCCAGCCACTCGACTGCGGGATAGGCGTTCCGACTTCGAGAGTCCTGAACAACCTGAGATAGGACCCTTATGGAGGGAACCTTGCCGTAGTCATCGAACAATCGCAGGAGACACCCCGCGACCAGCGACGTCTCGTCACCCTTGAACATACCCTTATACAGGGCGGGCCGGACCCTACTCAAAAGGTCCGGCCCAAAGATCAAGGCGGACAGGACGTCCGACTCCAAACCCTCCGGAAGATCAGCCCGTCGAACCAAATCCACTGTCGCCCCTTTCAGTAGTCGGGAGGTCCGAGACGACCGTCACAGATGGAGTGACGTACGGCGTGAAGACTACCTGAGCCACCCTCTCCCCCTTCCTGATGGTACGAGGGGCGACGATGCCGTCAGCACAGGGGTTGAACACCACGACGAAGATGGGTCCGACGTACCCGGAGTCGATGATGGCCGTAGGAACCAATAGTCCCTTCTTCAGGAGGGTGGAAGACCTCGCCACGATCATCCCGAAGTAGCCGTCAGGGATCTTCAGGCTAATCCCGGTGTTGATGCAAGACACCCCCTGCGGCCTGACCAACACGTCTTCCCCAACGTTCGCCAGATCCAATCCGGCGTCCCCCGGCTTCGCCGGACCCGTCGGAACTAGGGACCGATCTACTCCATCTTCAATCTTCAAGAACACAGGCATCATGACTCAACTTCCTCCAACTTAACGCTAGTGGTCAGGGGGTGAACCGCCCTTCGACCGGCGGGAACGGCCCACGCCAGCAACTTACGACGGACCTCCCACGCGTCCGCCCTAGACTGATAGTGGCGCTTTCGCTCCAGATCCGTCCCGTCCAGCCTCTCGGGATGGTCCGAGATGAGATGGACCAGACGAACCGGAGGGTAAACGCACTCCGACCCGTCGTACCACCACAGTCTCTTGAATCCGGTCTGAATCAGCCAGTCGGCTTGCTGACCGTCCCTTGGCCACCCGTCCAACAACAGGGTACGGTTCAGGGAATTGGCCAACAAGCCAAACTGGATGAACAATTCCCTAGCGAGGTTCTCGGTCACGGCCCACCGATTGGGGTTGGCCTCGTTGTTGGCCGGTGCCATCCCCACGGACTGCCTGATCACCCTGCCAATCTGGACGGCAACCACGGAGTGGTCCTTTGAGAACTTCTCCACGAAGGTGCTCTTTCCGCACCGGGTGGAACCGATCACGATAACGACCTCGGGAATCATTAGACGAATACCTCCATCGGGTCCTCGTGCGAAGCGCCGTGAGACGCGGCCAAGAGGGTGGAACCGTACTCACTCAGGACGCCGTTCATTTCACCAACAAACTGTCCGAACTGGTCGCGGGTCAGGTAATCCGCGAAGGTAAGGACGACGTGGGTGGGACGAACTACGCTCATCATGTACCTGAACTGCAACCACGAGAAGGTGAACACCCGTCGGACGCGCCTGGTGACGGTGGTCACCTCCGGCGGGATTTCCCTACCGGCACGCGCGGACACCTCCCCCCAGTCGATTTCACGCTGGTCAGACCAATGCGGACCGCTGCTCACGTCCCCCACGTTCCCCACCCGGATGGGGTACGTCCGAACCACCGCGATGACGTTTCTGACCCGAGAGATTGCCAATCCGGCGTTGTCACACAACCTTCCGGGGAGGCAGTCCCTCGACGTCACGAACGGGTAGGACGTCCCCCAGTTGAGAGACAGGTCAAATCCCTGCGACCCCTCTAAGAGGACGCGCCGACCCGCATCGATGACTTGATTCAAGGAATGTGAAAAGTACCTCGAACCGGTCACCGACACGTGCGACGATACGTCCGGCGGGAGGGCGTCCATGGCCTTGGCCACGCCCGGTTCCTTTTGCCGAAGGATCTTCCGAACACAGGGACCGGTGGAACCCTGACCCGTGGACGCGATGGCGTTCACGAGATCGCGCTCGGACTCCGCGTCTTCCGAAGTGACGATTCCCGCCTGTTCGTGGATGAGGACGGGCCGGATCCCCCCGTAGGACGCCTTGATCATGCGAAGTTCAGCCAAGAGTCGCTCCCGACTGAACACCGCATTCGGACCGATGTAACACGGAAGGCCCTCGGCGGCAGCTACGGGGAGGGCCTTCAGAACGAACCCCCCGTGGCTGTTGATGACGGTATGACCAGCGTTCGGCATGTTGTCGCCGACGCCAACATCAAACCCACAATGACGGTAGAGCCACGATTCGACCCTACCCTTCCCGGAGGATCCCCACTGGCCGTCAATCACGACCGTGGCCCCGGGTCTGGTGTCTAACGGTTGCATGTCACTTCCTCCGGTTCTTCAGGAGTTCCTTGATGGACGTGGGCTTCTTGGTGGGCTTGGCCTCCTCCTCCTCCTCCTCCTCCTCC
>JACCDG011720620.1_pt1 | contig 16640 bp, 22 predicted proteins | sample 7442471 | NCBI WGS metagenome assembly JACCDG01 (sample SAMN15323444, study PRJNA562643) | freshwater metagenome | isolation source: river surface water | place: USA:Blue River Watershed | collected 2017-08-17 | reverse complement strand
TGGTCTTGTGCCCAGGCATTCATAACAAACCCATCATTAACAGAGATGCAATAAATGTCATCAATGCCAAGTCCAATGAAATCTTCGTACTTCTCTTCAAATCCAGGGAGCTGATAAGCAGAGCAAGTAGGAGTGAATGCACCAGGCAAACTGAAAATAACCACACGCTTACCATCAAAAAGTTCCGAAGATGTACGAGTTACAAACTCACCATTCTCACGAAAGGTGAACTGAACTTGGGGAATAGTATAACCTTCGCTACGCATTTTAACCTCCATCACCAAATACCAGGGATGATTTGTCCAGTAGCGGCATAGCTACCCATTGCAGCAATAATACCGATCATCGCTGCCCAACCGTTAATACGTTCTGCTCTTTCGTTCATTGTTTTTCTCCTTTGTAGGGGTGTTGTTGTTTAAGTTCTGGATTGGGTTGGGAGAAGACCATAGGACTTCTGGTTTTATTCTTGATAACAATAAAAGCGTCGTTCTGATAAGTTACGGTTCCAAATGGCTTCGCCCACTTTGCATTTGCGTCTGGGTGAGTCGCAGTTCCAGTGACTGCTACGCCACCAATCTCAACAGAGAGTTCATCGTTAGCGTCCCATCCCAGTTTTTCAAGGGCAAGTGCGAACTGCCCAAGCATTCCAGCGGTCACAGATTTTCCTCTTGCTCAGTCAGAATCACACAGTCGCTGGTGGGATATGCGACACAAGTCAGCACCCAACCATCAGCGAGTTGGTCGTCATCCAAGAAAGACTGCTCTTCATTATCCACAGTGCCGCTGATCAGTTTGCCAGCACAGGCAGAGCAAGCACCAGCTTTGCAGGAGGAAGGAAGATCCACACCTGCCTCTTCTGCTGCTTCAAGAATGTACTGATCACCTTCACACTGAATGGTGGTCTCAGTACCATCGGGAGAGCGGAGAGTAACATTATAAGCCATAGTTTAATAAGTCTCTGATAGTTGATTTACGGAGTGTGCCAGTAATACGAGAAAGGCAACACTAGTCATTGTAAAGATAATTGAAGTCATTGTCAAGTATCAGAAGAGTCCGAAGAAGAGTTTTCCTGTTGCTGCATAAGAGATAAAACCAGCCACGATCCCAAGCATAGCCCAGCGACCATTAGCGGACTCAGCGCGTTCAGCATAACTTTTCATCCCATACTTTTTGGCATCTTCGTCAGAAATATAAACAGGAGGCTCGATTGCCCACATATTCATCTGTCCGAATTCGTTTTTCGTTACAGTCATCGTAGTATTGTAAAGAACTGTTACAAGATTATATAGCAAAAATAAAGAGGGGTCAAGCCCCTCTTTGTTCGGATGTCCTAACAAAATAAGTATAAATGCTTACTATTTTCCTTCCCAACCAGGAGGAAGTTTGCCAAGATATGGATCATAATCAAAAAATGGATTCCAATCAGATACGTCAGCAGATTGATTTCTCCAAAACTGCCACAAACCATCGTGACTGCTGCGATGGAAAACATCAATATGAATATCGTGAATATCAGAACCTAAATCAATCTTATACAAGAATAAAGGAATCGCAAAAGTATTCCCAGAGTTATAAATCAAATCATCAGCAACTGCTCTGGGTTTAACTCCTTGATCAAGTTTATACTTATCTCCACGACAATGAAGATTGATAAGTTTCTGTGCATGATGGCGAGTAATCATATAGCAGGCAGTTGAAAAGTCATTCACAAAACGACGATGCAACTGAACATGAACTTGTGCTGGATTAATAATCGCAAGTTGAATCACATCATAATCATAAGGAACTTTGGCATAAAAATCTTTCCAAGAAAATCCCCAATGATGTGCTGTACTAATGTCACAATCATCCTCCATCATTAAGGCACAAGGAGAATCAGAAGTTTCCAACCAATGCTTTAATGCTTTAAGATGTGAAGTTACACATCCAACTTCACCAGAAGACATCATATCAGGATAACGACCTTTGAGAATATCTCCAAGATCTCTATCTCCCCGACCATCATAGGCAGAAATGCGTTCATAGTTTTCAATCTCCCAGTATTTAAACTGGTCTTCCATAAACTTTGCACGTTCTGGTTTTTCATCCAGATTGATGTAGTAAATGGGGGGAAGACCTTTGAGTTTATGTACCGATTTATTTTTATCCATTATTTAATAAAATCTTTGATAATTTGATTAAAAATTTCTGCCTTGATCTTTAAAGGATCACCCTTGCTTTTCCAACTATTTTGGGTGTGCCAGTTTGTTCCAGCACGATAATGTAAAAACTTTCCATCAAGATGCAATTCAAAATTATACCCATCTTCAGGTTTACACCACATATCAGATGTTAACAGAACTGGAATTTGAACTCCATTATATTCTGTTGGATATTCAGGAAAGTCTTCCGCATCAGTCCCGCTATCATTAATCCGTTTAAACTGAAGATTATACTTTTTAAAGTATGGATATAGATGCCCACCAATATCAGTCTGCTGTCCTTCAACAATACCATCAGAAAAATTAAGATCTGGATCAATCTCAAAAATCTTTTTCATATCAAAGAACATAATACCGTTCCAGATATATCTTACGTGACCTCTAACTTGAAGATGTCCTGCGATAGTTTCACCTTCCATATATTCTTTTAATGAAAAGTCATCCAATAAAAACATATCAGAGTCACAAAACAAAATCAAATCCTCTGGATGGTTTTGTTTAATAATCGTATCATATGTCCACTGAATTGTTTCTGTAGCGTGACGTGCTCCTGCCAGAGGATTATCAAACTTCTTCTCATCACTTTGTGGTTTGCGATAATAAGTTATTAAGTTATCATCACACACCTGCTTAAATTCTTTAGAAATATCTTCATCAATAGAATCATCTACAACATGAAATTGATATTCATCTTTTAAAAACTTTTTGAATAGTTTTTGCTGTATTTCTACAAAGTCAGGTCGATTAACTACTGTAGTAAAAATCTGAACGGTCATAAATGTGCTCCAATCCAATCCTCAAGTTTCATCTTTGGTTCCCAACCAAAAGTCTTTTTAATCTTATTAATATTCGCCAAACTGGTTCTTGCTTCACCAGGTCTTGGTGGGATATTTATAGTATCTTCAGATATCATTCTTGCGATGTTTCGAATTGAATAATTAGTACCAGTACCTACATTATAAACTTGCCCATAGGCATCGTAGTCTGAATTTGAAATTGCTGCCATAATATTAGCATTGGCAACGTCACCAACATAGATAAAATCTCTACGCTGATGTCCATCACCAACAATGGTCAAAGTTTCACCAGATTCTCTCTGCCGCATAAAGATTCCAGTTACTGGTGCATACTGACCTTTACGAGGAGCTCTTTCACCATAAACATTAAAATATCTAAAAATAATCGTTGGAAGACCGTAAAGTCTAGTGTACATTTTACAAAGTTCTTCTCCAGCAACTTTAGAAACTGAATATGGATTTAAACAATCATTTGGTTGAGTCTCAATATTTGGAGATTCATTTAATCCATAAGCAGCAGAAGTTGAAGAATACATAACTTTCTTCACACCTGCTTCACGAGCACATTGAAGAACAGTACAAGTTCCCAAGGCATTAATATTCATAGCATTAACTGGATTTTCAATCGCAGGTCCAATACGTGCCTCTGCAGCAGTGTGAAATACATAATCTACACCGTCATAAAGACTTCTTGTTGCTGCATAATCACATATATCATACTTGTGATTTTGTGCTTCTTCTCTCCAGTTAAAGTGCTCATTATCAGAATATTCATTATCAATCACAACAACTTCGTGTCCCATATTAAGAAGTTTATCTACAATATGAGATCCAATAAAACCTGCACCACCAGTTACCAATGACTTCATACTACCTCCAAGACTTTACAATTTTTCTTTTTAATTCAGTGGTTGAATAATCGTGACTTCTATCAACAAAAACAATCTTGATAGGGAGGTCCTTACCAGTATAAGAACCATCTTTATAATCATCACCTAAAAATCTAACATCATAGTCATCAAGATAAGATAAGAAAGTATCTTCTGACTGATAAACAACAATACCATCAATGTATTTGATTGCCCTCAAAATCTCCTTCCTTTCTTCCAGAGTTTGAACAGGAGGTAACTTATGAGGTCTTGCCCAAGATGGATCTTCATGAAGAGCAACTGTAAGATGATTACAATACCTTTTGCATTCTTGAAACAAACGAATATATCCAGGATGAATTAAGTCAAATGCACCAGCAACGATACCTCTAACTTTGGGTTGCCTTTCTTTCCATTCTTCAACATTAATGCCCTTATCATCAATAAAGATATCAGCGGTTGGTTTGCAAAACATTGGGAACAGTTCGTGATACTTATATCCCCACTCATCAAGTTGTTTTTTGGTCAACTCAGTATGGTCAATACCAGAACCTTTACCCCTAGCAGTTTGCATGATGATGTAGTTACCTTCATCATATAAACGATTCACTTGCTGAACCATAAAAGGATATGGTTTTGCATTTAGATAATCAGGTTTTCCTTTTTCATTATTGGGGGTATCACAAAGAGTCCCGTCAATATCAAAACAATATCTCATACTACTCCATGAAGAAAGATTTGATGGACACATTCGACTACACCATAGTCATCACTATTAATGTAGTAGTTCCACAAAGCATTAGTCGCTCTAGTTCGAATGCTATTTTCTGGACTAAATCCAGTCAAAACACCATAGTCCACTCGATTGACTTCACACCATTCTAGACAGTTTAACATATTTTTCGACTCACCACCAGAGCTCATAATGACTACAAGAGTATCATCTTCAACATAATACTCCAAAAACTTTTGATATGCATTTTCATATCCGAAGTCATTGGTCAGCATCGTCAGCATAGAAGGATCAGAAAGAATAGAAACCTTCTTACCGTGAAACTTCATATAGTCTTGTGAGATATGAGAAGCAACCGAGTTACTGCCACCATTTCCTAAAATAATAATTCTCGGATGACTTTTAAATGCTTCATGAAACTTCTCAAACTCATTACCCATTTGAGCACACTGGAGTGCATCAACATATTCTGAAAATGGATTCATAACTTATGTCCAACTACACCATTTGATTCAACTTCTATTCTAATCGATTCATAAGGAATTTTCAAGGTGTTTATTTCTGAAAATACAAGAAAGAAACCGCCATTACCAGCACCACAGAGCTTGTGTGCAATAACATCTTCGCTTTCCGTAAGAACTTTATCTATGGTTTGTATTTCTTTATTCTCAGTAATCAATGAACTTGTCTTCTTCTTTTGTTCCCAACTATGATTTAACAACTCAAGAAACTTAGGATAGTCTTTACTCTTCAGAGCATCATAAGCATCATCTACGGTTTTCAGAAGTGGCAACGACTTATCAATGTTTGCAGTCACATCTTGAAGAACATTCTTTGAGTTTCTTGTGACACCAGTGAATACTAGATGAGCATCATAATGTTTGAACAAATCTGTAGATAGAAAGTCATACTTGATAATACCACCCTTTTCAAAATCAATCTTTTTAAATCCACCAATACCACATCCATAAGGATCCTGATATCCACAATACGGATTCATTTCCTGTTCAAGTTGAAGAGCAAGTTCACAGATTTCAATGTCAGTCATATTCAAATCCTGAAACATTGATATACACTTAATCAATGAAATAATATATGATGATGAAGAAGCAAGACCACTACCCTGAGAATAAGCATCACTTGTCATACTAACAGTTAAAGGAAGACATCCAAAGTAGTTTAAAACAATTCGAACTAGTTCGTTTTGAATGTCTCCAATAAACTTCGTCTCCTCTCTTTTTGAATAGTTCACAATATATTTGTGAGCTTGCATATTATATCCAAGTTTATCCTCGTGGAGAGTGATATAAGTTTTAAGATTACAACTAAAACTAATCACAGAACCAAATCCATACTTTTCAACAAAGTATGGATTGTCTGTTGATCCCCCAAACAGGGAAACTCGGAGAGGACAAGAAGCAATATACATTAGTTGATTCTCTCAGGTAAGAATAGTTGAGGAACATAAGAAAAACATTCTAGTGATTGTTGTGTAGAAAGTTTTTCGTAAGTTACTTTTTGATTCCCATCAGAACTTGTCTGATAAAAATAAGGATCATCCAAAGCATAGATGTTAAAAAATCTTTGAACTTCTGCTACCTGAACATCATAATAACTTTCAATCACATATCCAGCATGATAGCAGCAGCGTCTTGCCATCTCAACCCAATCAGAAGAAAGATAAACGATTGCGTGACCACTGAGCATATTATAAACACGAAGGAGATTTTTATCAACTCTGTCCCACTGAACAAAAGGTCCAGAGTGTCCGTTCATTCTTCCCCACCCAGAAATACCAAGATAAAGAGCATCGGCATCATCTGGAACTTCTAAAATAGGATTCCAATTTTTTACTTCAATATCATCCTCCATCAAAACAAAAGGACCATCAGTAACTTGATGCAAAAAATCACTTACTGTTTGAGCACAACCAGCAAATCCATTACTATGACGAGTGGCGTTGATGCGATTGATGTTTTTGACACCAAGTGCTTTTAGATGCCCTTCAGTTCTTTCTTTTCGTTCTACTGCGTCTTCCAGATTGACATAATAGAAAGGTATTTCTCTAAGATCTAAGTTCATTGTGATTCTTTTTCAATGCAATGATTTTGGGTTCATAAGGATACTCAGGATTACCCATTTGTTCCTCAGCAAAACAATAAGAAGGAGTTAGACTGAGTGTTGGTGGATTATCAATCAGGTAACGATTCATCTGGGATTCATCGTGCCATAAAGCAATCACACCATTTTCAAGATCTTTGGTTACCCGATCAGCAAGAACCTCTGCCATTTCTAGGAACCTTTTGGTAGAACCACCGTTAAACCCACCAGCGTAATAGTTCTCCCCTTCCTGCCCCACAGGCACGTATGCCAGCGACTGTGGGTTTCTGTCGTAAGACCTCTGTTCCTTTGGATAGAAAGACTGATAGGGGTGCTGAGTGGCAACTAAATCGCTTAGAACCTCATCACCAACCTTATCCACCAGACCCATATCCACATCAAAGTAGAAGCAATAATCAAACTGAGAGATAAACTCTTTTTCTTTTACAAAGTAGTTGTATCTCTTTAGAGTTGGCATTGGCCAAGGTTCGTGGTCAATCTGGCAAACTCTTACGTTATCAGATGCTTCAACTTCATGGTCTGTGAAAAGCAAACACTCAATCTCATGTCCATTAAGAAAGTTCTCCTCAATATTATCAAGAAGTCTTTCAACAAACTGAATGTACTTATTTGTAGCAATGGTAAGAATACAGATTTTCATTTAATTAACAGATAAATGCTCCCCGCTTTCCTTGGCAGGCATATTTTTCAAAGATATTTTTATCTACAACAGTTGGATCAACATACCAATCCTCAAAAGGATCGTTACCAACATTATTAACATCAGCAGCAACTAATACATACCCATAATCCATCAAGTATTCCCTAGAAGCGTCTCTTACACTCTCACCGTATGAATAGTAATCAGTTTCAAATGTAATCACAGAAAATCTGTACTTATCTAAAGGAACAGCAGTTAAACATTTATAAGTATTTTCAGCTGGCTCACAATCTACTTGAAGATAGTCGATCCTATCAATATCTCCCCATATCTTTTTGATATGCTCATCATAATCGAATAAAGTTCCATCCGCAAGAACACATTTATTTTTTCTTACAGAATTAAAATTGTCAACATACTCACTTACAATATCCAAAGAAAAACCTTCCCAAGAATAATCTCTTTCTAGCAAATAAGTATTACTAATATTTTTGGGATGAAATGCTCCTATTTCAATGTATTTTCCATTACTTTTATTTTGGAGCATAGTTAAGACAAATTTGTCTTGTCCAACTTGAGAGAAACTTTCCATACATCAAACCTCTTTTTTTACCATAGTTGTGTGATATAGATACCCATTTGGTGGCCAAAAATCAAGAATCTTTTCAACTTTAATTTCGAAATGCTCTTCTGCTCTTTCCAACAAAACTTGACGACTAACTTGTCCTTTATTGAGGATCATATAAACTTTCTTAGAATTTTTAATTACATTTTCATAATATAAATCTTGAAGTTCTAAGTTAAGTTCCGAATAAGCATAATTGCTAATAACAAGATCTATATCTTCAGTTTTTTCTGTTGGATTGGAATGGAAAAATACTTTATCCCCAACATTGAAATTGTAAAGATACTTTTTTTGTAATTTGGATGCTGGTTCCATATCATAAATGTGGTATTCTTCAAAGTCGCAAAGACAACTAATCGTTTTACACAAACCCCCATAACCACCACCAATTTCTACAATTTTATTAATCTCACCTTCACCGACAAAGTGAGCAATATCAAGAGTATTTTTAATATATCGAAGAGTGGATGGAGAGATTTTACCAAATGGATCACCATACTCCACAACTTGTGATCCACCTAGTTTGTCATTTTCTTTAAACAAATCAATAAGATCAACATCTAGATCATATTGCAAAATTCCTTCAATATACTTTTCCCCTTCTTCTGGGCAAACATGTTCTAGAACGGGAGTATACCGAGAATCTGTTTTAAAAGTTTTAAAAACCTCATCATCTTCACATGCTTCAAGACAAACTTCAGCATAAGAATCAGTTGCTGTCATGTCCAAACAAGTCCAATTATCAATCATTTACAATCTCCATTAATTTTTTTACAGAAGCTTCCAAGGATAGTTCCCGTTCAGCATATTTTCTAGGTGTATATGAGTATATTTTATCATAAAACTCCAAAAAAGCAAAATCAATCTCCTCATAATCATAAAAAACTTTTCCACATTCATTAGACCAATATGGAATAGAAGTTGCAGGAACCTTATATTCTTCTCCTTGATCTGCCCACTCTTTGACATCCCAAACAAATAAAGGGGTGTTTGATCTCATTATTTCTTGAACCGCTATACCTTGACTTTCTGTTCCGTTTACCAAAAAACAAAATTTCGCTTCACTCAATATATTTTTAAAAGAACTTTCATCATAATTTCCATAAGAGATTATCTTATAAGAAATATTATTTCTTTCAAGAAATTTTATAGATTTTTCAAGTTCATCTTCCGATCTTCTTTTAAAATAAACTAAACAATCATATGAAATATTTTTACTTATATCAAATCCATCAACACCAACTGGCCATACTGAAATTTTATTTTGATCAACATTAAACTTGTTGATTAATTTATTTTTAACCCACAAAGAAGGGGTTATCAACTGATTGTAATATTGGGGATTTTCAGTTAGAAATCTTCCATATGGACAAAATGGCCAAAATTGAGGTCCAATAAAACAACTTTCATGTTCTAAAGTTTCATGAATTTTATATTCACGCTCAGAATAATCAAGTAATAAATTTTTCTCATAAACATTCTGATTGATAGAATATTCAATTCCATTTTGTTGTAGAGATTTTTTTAGATTTTCTCTGACTTTCAAAGGTCCACAAGTTCTACCTTGTTGTACATATGAATATGCACTCTCATCATACCAAATATTAATCATAGTTTAATCCACCCATCAACATATAGATCACTAGAATTTATTGGATTGAGATCAGGATTCCATAAAGAAGGGATAAAGATTTTTTTAGCATTTGATAGATATGCTCCCCACCAACTATAAGTGCTATTGGCAGTAACAATATAATCACATAATGTCATAAGACATAAATCAATGTATGGATTATTAACTTCAGAAACTAAAAATCTATCATCTGAAAAAATATCTTGGTTCTTACACCATTCAAATTCATCAGAAAAAATTAATACCTTACATGTTTTTGGTAAATTTGATAAACATTTTTCATAATAACTCATATCTTTGGAAATATGGTTATTGTTAGTAACAAAATCTGTTCTTCTAATATGAATACCAATTAATTCAGAGTTATCACTAAGTTTTTCCTTTAACTCAGAAGCAACATCATAATATTCAGACTTAAATTCAAAATCTTTTTTTATTTGGTCATCAATATGTTTAAACCATTTATCTGATTGAAAAAACCCTAAAAGATCTATATTTTCTTTAGGAGGATTTTCATATGTTTCACTATCAAAATGAAAATGCCTTTCTTCATGAACTGGAAAATTACTTATTCCCCTAGAGCAACTAATATTAAAACAATCATCAATATTACTTCGTAAATCTATGTAGTAATGTTTACCAAAAATTTCTTTAGGTGGTATGATAAACTCCCTATTATGTTTCGTAGCAAGAGATTTAATTGCAGCATATTGAAACATTTGATTTCCCAAATGTCCAAGATTTCCCAAACGATTAAAAGAAAAAGTCATAATTTATCAAAAATATTTTTAAGTAAGTTTAATTCAAAATTTCCAACAAAATGGTTATTACCCAAATAGATGCCATTATCATGGATTAAATCAATATTTAAATTGTCTTTGCTTGAAACAATAGAGTGATTTCTTAAAAATGGTTGTTTTAATAAATTTCCACTTATTATAGGTCTATGCTCAATACCCTCAACATCAAATATCTTTTTTAGTCTATTAGATATATCTTGTGTTTTACAAATAACAGGAAAACAAAAATTACTACAAGTTGAATAGTACTTTGGTGCAATAAATTTATCTGGATACTTTTTAATCAATTCTATAAAATTATTATAGTTTTTATTTCTAATCTCTATGTAACTATCCAATCTTTTAAGTTGTGATAATCCAAGAACTGCACAAATCTCATGGTTTCTAAAATTATACCCATCAGTTATGAAAAGAAACTGTTCTGAAATATTTGGATATTGATTTACATATTCTCGGTATCTATTAGATTCTCTTGCAAGTCCATGACTTCTTTTCATACGCATTAAATCATATAATTCGTAGTTATTAGTAGAAATCATTCCCCCTTCAATTGTAGACATATGATGCCCAAAATAAAAACTAAAGGTAGCACCTAAACTATCAGAACCTCGTTTATTCCCATCAGGCATTTTACATCCATGAGATTCGCATATATCATCCAAAATTAAAGCATTAGGAAAAAGATTGCGATATCTTTCATTATTTGCTGAAAATCCAATTAAATGAGTTACAAAAATTAATTTAATGTTTGGATGCTTCTCTGCAATATATTCAAGGTCATTTTCACAAAAACTAAAATTATTAATATTAATGTCACAAAAAATAGGAGTAAATCCTAATTGTATGACTGGTCCAATGTTAGTAACCCAAGTACATGAAGGAACTAAAACTTCATCACCATCTCTCAAACCATAAAGCTCTTTAATAGATGCTAGTAACAAATAATTTGCAGTGCTACCAGAAGAAACATATAAGGAATATTTTGATCCCAACCATCTGCTCCACTCATCCTCAAATTTTTTAACCATTTTACCATTTGTAAAACGATCAGAAGTTAGAACAAATTTAGCAAGATTAATCCTATCACCGAACGTGATATTATTTTTCATCAATGGCCATTTAAATTGCATTTTCCTTATACCATTCATATGTTTGTTTGATCCCTTCAAAAAGATCAATTTTTGGTTCCCATCCAAGTGATTTAATTTTGTCTACATTTAAAACTTTACGAGGAGTACCATTTGGTTTTGTAGTGTCCCAACCAACATCTCCGTTATAACCAACAATGTTAGAAATAATTTGAGAAAGTTCTTTAATGGTTACGTCTTGACCAGTTCCAACATTAATGTGACCACTTTGATCATATTTTTTCATACAAACATAACAAGCTTCTGCAAGATCATCTACATGTAAAAATTCTCGCATAGCAGATCCATCTCCCCAAAATTTCACTTCATAACTTTCATCACTAGTTGTAATTGCATCATAAAATTTTGCAATCATAGCAGGAAGAACATGTGATGTTTCTGGATTAAAATTATCATTAGGACCATAAAGATTAGTTGGCATTAAAGAAATAGCATTAAATCCATACTGCTGCCTATATGCTTCGCACATTTTAACGCCGACTATTTTTGCAAGTGCATATGCATCATTAGTAGGCTCTAAAGAACCAGTCATTAACTGATCTTCAGTAATTGGTTGCTTCGCAAACTTTGGATAAATGCACGAAGATCCTAAAAACAAAAGTTTTTTAACACCATAGTTATAAGATGATTGGATAATGTTAGTCTGAATTTGTAGATTTTCAGTCAAAAAATCCGCTTTATGATTATTATTTGCCATAATACCGCCAACTTTAGCGGCAGCAAGAAAAACATACTCTGGTTCTTCTGAGCAAAAATATCTTTCGGTTTCATCTTGATTCGTAAAATCTACATCATTACGAGTACCTTTAATGATGTTGATATAACCTTTACTTTCAAGATTTCTTACGATTGCCGATCCAACCATCCCATTGGCACCAGCAACCAATACTCTAGAATCACTGTCCATAGATACACATTTCCTCAACTAATTGTTTAAAGGAAGTCTTTGGTTCCCAACCAAGTTTTTCCTTTGCCTTAGAGGCATCACCTAATAAGGTCTCTACTTCAGCAGGTCGGAAATATTTAGGATTGACCTTAATGACCGTTCTACCACTATTTTTATCAACACCAACTTCATTCAATCCTTCACCTTCCCATATAATGTTCATTCCAAAATAAGGTGCTGCTTCATCTACAAACTCACGAACAGAATACTGAACACCAGTAGCAATAACAAAATCATCTGGATGATCTTGTTGCAACATTAACCACATTGCCTCAACAAAATCTCTAGCATGTCCCCAATCACGTTTTGCATTTAGATTACCAAGTTCTAAAACATCTTGAAGACCGCAAGAAATTTTAGAAAGTCCACGAGTAATCTTACGAGTTACAAATGTCTCACCACGTCTTGGTGATTCATGATTAAACAGAATACCCGTGCAAGCATACATTCCATAAGATTCACGATAGTTTTTGGTTATCCAATATCCATAAATCTTGGCACAACCATAAGGGGAACGAGGATAGAATGGAGTTGTTTCTCGTTGAGGAGTTTCCTGAACAAGACCATAAAGTTCACTCGTAGAGGCTTGGTAAATGCGAACACAATCTTCCATACCCAAGAGACGCACTGCCTCAAGAACACGAAGAGTCCCCAAAGCATCGACTTGACCAGTGTATTCAGGGATTTCAAAGGATACTTTGACATGACTTTGAGCACCAAGATTGTAAATTTCATCAGGTTTAACCAATTGAATAATACGAACTAAGTTAGTTGAATCTGTTAAATCTCCATAATGAAGATGTATTCTATCGTAAATATGATCGATTCGATGAGTATTAATTAGAGAAGCTCTCCTCACAATACCATGAACATCATACCCTTTCTCCAAAAGAAGTTCGGCAAGGTAAGAACCATCTTGCCCAGTGATACCAGTAATTAAAGCAACTTTCATAGAATAATCCAATCAGACAAATATAGATCTTTAGTATTGTTTTTAGAGCAATCTCCACCAAACCAATTTTGTGGGGCAATAACTTTTTCACTTTTTGCCAACCAAGCACCCCACCAACTAAAAGAACTATTTGCTATTATATGATATTTGCACAAAGACATCAAGCATAAATCAGCATCTGTAGTATTTCCTTCAGAGATTGCAAATCTATCGGAAGAAAAGATTTCTTGTTGATTGCACCAATCAGAATCATCAGAAAAAATAATCACAGGCAAATCAGGAAGTAAACTTAATGCTTCTCGATAATATTCTAATGTCTGAACTGGATGATTTGGATTTGAAACATAATCACCTCGTCGAATGTGAAGAGAAATCACGTCCCTATAAACGAAATTATCCTTAATAAAAGAATCACAAGTTTCAATCAAATCATCGTTAAAAGTAAAGTCTTTTCGAATCTCATCTTTAATGTGTTTAAAATATTTTTCACTTTGAAAATATCCAAGAAGATCTACATCATCAGGACAGTTGTTAAAAATATTTTCATCAAAATGAAATCCACTTTCTTGAACTACAGGATTAATGATAATGTCTTGATTAACATTTTGGAGATTGAAGCAATCATGCAAAGTTGTATCAGAACTACGCACATTCAAATCATTAACACCAAAAGATCCTTTAGGTGGGATGCAAAATTGATATCCTCTATTAATAGCAATACCTTTAATAGAAGCATATTGAAACATTTGATTTGCCAATCTACCAAGATTGCCAAGATTATTAAATGAAATCATTTTATTTTGTTTAAGAAATTTTCAGAATCAAACTTAACTAGATCCATCCAAGCTCTAGTGTTCCATCCACAAAGAGCATCCATTAAGCTACCAAAATCAAATAAGAAAAAATTATCGTAGTTATCCCATATTTTTTTCTGCATGACTCTACCAGTACACCCCATAGATGTAATTACTACAGAATAATCTTGATCACCTAAACAAGATTCTTGAAACTGTTGGTATATTTGATTAAACTTTGAAAAAGATGCTTTTGAAGGAGTTTTTATATGTATAACTTTTGGTCCAAACAACTTTTCTAAAATTTCTTTTGGTATATTTTCATTTCCAATAAAATACTTAACCTTAGAAGAAATAGTATTCAAAAACGAAGCTGCATAGTCTGGATCCTTCAATGACAAATGGGACAGGGCAACATTACTGTACAATTCAATTTGATCTTCTTCACCTGTAATATTTGTAAAATTATTAAAAATATTTTCACACCAATCTAATGGACATTCATGATTACCAGGAAACATACCCTCTTCCAGTGTTCCCCACTCTTTACAATGAAGAGGTAAAGTTCTAATAACATTTGGATGGTTTAATTTCATAGAATCAACCATCAACTTAGTCAATTCATTCTCCGCATTTTGAAGTAACTCAGACATTCCTAATGCGAGATTCACATCACCATCACCAAATCTAAAATATCCACCTTTTTGATTTTTCTCAACCAATTCTAAAACTTTATCTAAAGTTTCTCTTGTCGAATAAAACTTAACTTTTGTCATACTAAAACTCTACAAAGATTACCTTTACCAAAGACATTACAATCCATATGAATTGAATCTACATCATAACAATTTAAATTTTTTTCTTTTGAAAAGGTCCACAATGATTTCTCAAAATTTATCATGTTTGAATTCAAAGCATCCCAATCCGTAGTATTTACCCATTCAATTAAATAGTCTGTTTTGATAGCAAAGCATCCAGTAAAATATTGATCATCACCAGCATTTTTAGCATATAAGTCATATCCTGGATTATTTTCAATAGTATCAAAAAAATAAGTATCTGTAAAATGATATCTACCAGTAATTTGAACTGTAAGAGTATCATCAACTTTACAATCTTCAAAAAACTTTTTTAGAGATTTTCCATGATTTGCACCTTGATTATTATAATATGGATTGTGACAATTTGTACAATAATATGGAAAAGAATCATTAAGATATGAAGGTTGTTTATCAGATACGCATTCTAACCAAACAACATTATGATTTGAAGCGTTTTCTTTTAACCATTCAATAGTTTTAATATATTCAGCGGTTCTCATCTCTTTCATAAGATCAATTTCCGCACTAGTAGATAGTATTAGCATATTTAAAGTTTAGATCTTTTCTCTATTATTTTTAGAATTTCTTGATTGGATTCTTGTTCTTTTCTAGGTGCAAATAAAGCTCTGGGTCTCTTTTCAATATCATCCTCCAAATCAGTCAAATAATAAACTGCCATACTTTTTCTAAACTTTTGTTGTGGGCATTGGATATAGTTTGGAAGACCATGCCAAGAATTTTGAGTGGTATCAAACAAAATAGCTCGATTATATAAACAATCAACAACTTTTTCAAGTTTTAAAGGTTTGTTTTCTTGTGAATTATGGGACCATAACTCAAGACCTCCACCCCATTGTATATCCCAATCTTCACTCAAATAAATTATCAAGTTAAATTTTCTTTGCAATGATAGTTTTGGATGAATTGAATAATCTTTGTGAACGTTCAAATTTCCACCTTTACCATGAATGTGCCATCCTCCACCATGAAGACCATAATCTGGATATATATTCTCAACTCCAGTAATATGTTTGATAATACTAATAAACTCTACAGAACAAAGATATTGAAAGGTTTCATACGTCTCTTTTGGAAACTTGTTCCAATCTGATATTGTTTTTTTATTTTCTATGGGATTGTTATAAAAAAACCAATCACCATTTTTATATTCCAAAAAATTATTACTAAGTTTTTTAGCCAATTCTTTAGGAAAGAAATTTTCAAAAATATAATGATCATACGGATGATTATATTTTTTATAGTTTAAACCAATATCAACCATTCGAAATGAATATATTTTTTTCATTATACCAAAAAAGGAGAGTTTATGCAACTCTCCCATTAGGTCTTTCATGCACGCCACTTGCCCTTTGACTGGAGGCAAGAAACCAGGCGGGGTTACCCCATCCGCACCACTTGCTTTTTTATGGAAAAGCAAGAAACCAAATAGGGTCATATTGACTCCACCACTTGGTTTTATGAAACCAAGAAAAGTTGGGTTAACTTTGATATCTCGGTAATACCAAAGAATGCGATTAAAAATAACACATCCCAAAGTTT
>JACCDG010238389.1_pt1 | contig 16640 bp, 18 predicted proteins | sample 7442471 | NCBI WGS metagenome assembly JACCDG01 (sample SAMN15323444, study PRJNA562643) | freshwater metagenome | isolation source: river surface water | place: USA:Blue River Watershed | collected 2017-08-17 | reverse complement strand
GGGTAACAGAATCTGCCGCGTAGAGAGTCATCTTCTTGGTGAACTTGTCTATCTTAAGTCTGTTTTCTAATACAGCCTCTAAGAAAGACATAAGTTCACCAAAGGTGCCTGGTATTAAATGGGCGGATTGTAATTCATCCCAGGCATCAGATGGAAGAGCGCCAATTGCCGTCCTAATAGCATGTAGAGAATCGCTTACAGAGACGAAAGATGCACCACCAGCTATTGTAGAGATATCTAATAGCTGAGCTCCTTTAATTGAATCTCTAGCTGCATTGACATCAACTTGGGTAGCAATTATTGTGGCTGGCTTAACCGCATTGATAGCATCTATTTTGACCTCGATGTCTTTTACCTCTTCTCTTAGAAGAGTACCCATAAATGCAGTAGCTGCTGGTTGAAAGCTTAGAGTTAGAGAACCAATCTGGTCTAGATTTGCTGATGGGATGATGAACTCATATAGCCCAGGAGCATCTGTAGAATCAGTTTCTAAGAAGTTTACACCTAGAGTTAAAGATATGGTGATCTTAGTTCCGTCGTTTTTGAATAGGAATATATTGCTACCTGAAAAATCAGCAGCCACCAATCCAGTGACGAATCCAGCCATATCACTGAGGCCAACTTTTACTCTAGCATTTGTGTTAGATCGTAACATACAGTCATAATAATGGAATTCAAGCCAATAAAAACACTAAATACTGAAGAGGCTCTGAAGTTGATAGAGGGTCAAGAAGATCTTATATCCAAAGACTACAATGCAGAGTCAAAATATTTTTCAACTCTTCAGTGTATAAATTGTGGTGGAAAGGTAGAGAAACAATTAATGGGTAAGGAATTCAGAGGATTTCTACCAAAGAACTACGCTAAGTGCCAACTTTGCAATTGCACCTTCGATCCTTATTCGGGATTAATAATAGGATAAATGATAATCGGGCTAGGTTATAAAAAGAGACAGGGTAAATCGTCAACTGCAAAGATTCTCATAGAAAAATATGGCTTTGTCGAATATGCATTTGCCACAAAGTTGAAGAGCCTCATAGATTCAATCTTCAACTTTCCTATGTATTATAAGCAACATAAAGAAGAGATCTATGAGCCATATAAAATCTCCTATAGAGATGCTTGCGAGAAAATAGGGCAATTCTTCAGAGAATCTTTTGGATCCGATTTTTGGGTTCGAAAACTAGAAGAAGACATTGATAGATGTAAAGACAGGAATATAGTCATATCGGACGTCAGACACATGGACGAGATAGCTTTTCTAAAACGTAAGGGTGGGTTGCTAGTTAAGATAACCAGACCAATAGTAACTGTACATAGAGATCACCATATATCTGAGTTCGGATTAGATGGTTTTGGGGGCTGGGATTGTGAAATCAGAAATGAAGGGACTTTGGCAGACCTGGAAAAATCTGTAGACGATATGATTAATACTTACAGTATGAAAATAAATCATATCAAAGACAACGTCTACATATCTTCTTAGTGGGTTGGGGCCTCATAAGGCCCCAATTTGTTTTAATTATTGTCTAGTACACTTTATATATTCGACATCTGGAATAGTTAGCTCTTTAGATACATCTTTTCCAGAGAAGAAAATTATTGCCCTTGGAACTCCCTTATAAATAGGTACATCTAGAATACCTATGGAATCTTCACTTCTTAGAGTTCTAATATTCCTATCTATACCATGGACCAGGGCAACAAGTTCGATTGGCATCTTTACTTGTGAAGCCAATCTTTTTTTAACTACATCGTTTATCTTATCGGCTCTTATTTGATTATCTTCAGCTATAAGTGTATTGATGTAGGCAATGATGTCTTGTCCAACAGCATCTGTATCTTCGCCACCCACGTAGGTTACTTCTATATATGGATAGGCTGGCAGGAAGTGCCTTACCAATGCGTTGTTACAAGTAACTCTATCCAATGGAGAGCTGAAGAACTGTTGCACTGCTTCTACAGTTGGAGAAGCCTCGTAGGTGAATTTCAGATTGCTTCCACCTAGATTCAGATAATTGTCTTTAGAGTAAGTAGAACCTGTAGGGAGTATGCTTACTGGTAATCTAAGACTTCCTTTCTCTAGATCTGAGAATGTAAGAACCTCGTTATCAACTATGTGTCGATATCCCTCTATCCTGTAAGAGTCAGATATTCTAAAAGGATGGCCTCTCTCGAATAGATATTCTGGAGATGTACCCAACGCTATAATAGGCACAGTGAACTTGTAAAGACCGTTCTCTCTGGTCTTTTGAAGTTCAGTGCTTGAGATTATCATCACTCCATCTCTGATAATTCTATAGGGAGATTTATGAGAGAAGTTGATTATAGAAGAAGCTGTAGTGATGCTTGAATCTAACTTTATTTGCTGGGTAGAAGTTGGATCGAATGGATTTGGGGTTACCGTCCAATCAATAGTTATGTCTCTTAACTCTTTGATCTCACTGTACAATCTTCCTCTTACATACTGAGTACTCAATTCAGTGCCGCCTCCAGATGTAGCTGGTGGAGTTGCTGCTGGAGCTGTATGAGCAATCCAATAAACGCTAGCGTTGGCTGGAAATGGAGAAGTTCTATCCAAGACCGCAGATCCTGGGCTCATCCCACTTATACTAAAAGTTCCTAGATAAGCTTCATCTTCTCCACTGGTCAATATACCAGTGCTAGTAGCTGCATATACCGTCATCCAATATCCGTTTGGTATGGATCCAGGAATAGCTACATCAAACACATTATACAGGCCTGAGGTTACGGTAGCGTTATAACCAAAGTGTGTTGGATATACTAGGGTAGTATGGGTAAGAGATTTATTGATTCGAACTCTATGATTGGGGCTAGTATCGACTATTACATCTGTAACTAGATATGTCCCAGCATCGGGGCCAGTATCTATAGTTAAAATTTGACCGGCTCTCAATGGCGTCACGTTATTCCTAGTAGTTGGCCAAATGAAGGTCACTTCATTACTTCCAGCGTTAGTTACAAGCAGGAAAGAAGAATCTTGCACATGCCTAGATGAATAATCATTTATAGCTGGGTAGAATTCCAATACATCTCCGTCTCTAACTCCTTGAGAAATGAAATTACCATTTGTTAAATACAGGTAGTCATCAGCCGGATAATTTGTAGAAGCACTACGGTCATATTGAGATATATCTAATTCTGCAAATGACTGAGGAAAGATCTGACCAGGAGGTAGGTTAGTTTTAACCTGTACCTTTTTTGGTATCGTATCAATAGTACTATCCAATAACTCAGTAAAGGTTGTTATAGAGATATTTGGATTGTCATTGGTAGAAACGGGCTTTGTATATATCTCTACAGTCACTGGTTCTTTTGTATAGCATTCCATTTCTCCTTCTGGAGCCGGACCTACAGTATATGAACAGAAACAGACATCTCTTATAAATGCTTCGGCCTCTGAAAGGTTCATGGCGAATCCTAGGTAACCCATAGTTGATGCCAATCTAGGAACCAATACAGACATGATAAAACCATTACCCAGAAAGAATTCTGGGGCATAATCAAAGATCTTGAAGTAATCGTTAAATGTAAATGCTGGTACACCAGATCCTTGAGCTATTCCATAATTTATCAAAGAGATGATATTACCTACTGGGTCTATCCTTATTTCTTTGTCTAGCTTTGCGAGAGCAACATTGAAGTGCCCAGCTACAGATTTACCCCAAAGCTCTAGCACTCTAAGGTCTTCTATTACATAGGCATCAGAATTTGGACCACTTGTTACAGTTAATAAGTCACCAATTTTAGCTTCTGCTAGCGGTGAAGTCTGAGCATTGTTCGCAGGATCGTTTGTGAAGTTCTTATCTTCCTTAGATACTAAAGCGATAACTGTATCTCTAAACCCATTGTAGACAAATGGAGGTAGATTAATTTCTGCCTCTAGAATTGGATTACTTATGTCGAAGTCTACCTTTCTGATGACACCGTCATAAGAAGCTATCCTCTGGGTATATCTTGCATCTGTAAATGCGGCCGGGAAAGATGGATCTGGAGCTATTGGAGTAAACCCTATGAAATCAGGGACAAAGAATAATTTCTTGTCTAAGACTACCTCTGGCTCTCCATCAGACTCCATTTCGCAAGATATTCTTGCATCTACTAAATCACCGAAAGGAACTATGGAATTAGTGGTCTGATTACTACTATCTAGGATATCTATAGTCTTTATCCTGACAAATGGTATCTGTAGACCAGGCTGGGAAGAGTACACTCTATAAGGAACATTAGTCTGGGTAAATGTTGCTGCTCTATCTACTATTGGACCAGTACCTCCAAGTACTGTATCAAAGGCAGTAATTGTATAGGTTCCTAAATTGGGCCCAGATAGAATCTCCAAGGAATCTCCAACGATGACACCGAATGATTGTAAGTTCTGGGTTGTTATGAACAATTTTGATCCTACAGACACAGATAAGTCGGTAGCGGTACCGCTAAACGGGACTTTTACGTTCTTTGGTTGATCTATATCAAAAGTGATGTATTTCAATATTCTGGCTCTTAGGGAAGACTCCGTAGCCGTAAAGAGTTTGTTAACTCTTATAACTGTAGAATCAACATATATGATGTCGTATGTACCTACAGACGCACCAGTTTCTATAATCAAAGAATCTCCAACTCTAACAGGTAATAATGTCCAATCTGTTACAGGAGACGTAGAGAATTTGTTGTCGTCTATAACAACTGCACCTGTAGTAGTTGAGAAGAAAGGCTCTTGATCAATTATATTCTTAACCGTTACATCTTGTTCTTGATCGTCAGTTGGAGCTATATACACATCGTCGTGACCACCAAGATGTACAGTATTGGATGGCACAGTAGCATTTAACATACCACCAGGTATCTTGGAGATAGTTATAAAGCCTTCTTTGTAAAGAACTCCGACAATGGGAGATCCATAGATAGAAGGGAAGCTATCTTCTAGCTGAAGTATGTATTTACCGGTTCCTGTAAATAGTATTTGTACTACCTTAGATTTATAGATAGTACTTGCTGTCGTGGTCTTAAATTTAATCAAGTCGCCAGCAATTATGGTCTGGGCTATGTCATTGAATCCTGAAGATACATCTAGGTAGACCCAGTTACCAAGAGATCCACCACTAAAGGTGAAATACACTAGGCCGTCTGAAGTACCGTCTAGAATATCTCTATCCATACCGATCTCTCCGGCCCCAACAACTTGTACAGCTCTCACTGAAGGGAATAGATCTGTGGTTCTAGCTACAGCTCCCCTCTTCGTATTCAAGCTTTGTTCTATACGACCATCTTCTATTCTTTGGATAAAGGCTGTATTAGGCTCTGAGTTCGAACCACCGACCGCCTTGAACTTATTAGTAACCCTTAGAGGATTACGCATATCGTCAAACTGGTTTATCTGTCCTGGATCAACATTGTATTGATCTCCAACATCTTCAGCCTGAACGAATATATCTGCGAAATATTCAAATCCTTCTCTATTCAAAAGCATTTGAGAAGAAGCTACTTCGGAATTTTCTACGGCGAAGAATTGAAGCCCTGAGGAAGTCCTAGCTGCTTTATCAGTTGTGATAACTAGATTAACCGGATTTGGATAATATAGACGAACGAAGGTTGTAGCTTTGCTACCACTCTCTCTTCTAGCAAACGAATTTGCTGCATGATCATCTACTTCTTCATCACTCATTAAGTTGATGTTATTAAGAGATTGATTGTTTGCTATTCTCTGCTGTTCTTGTACAAGAGGCTCTATAAGAGTCTGTAGAGGGTTAACGAATAAATCCTCAAACTCTCCGTCGGTATCTATATCAAAGTTCTCTTGTATTCTTTGTTTTATAAAGGTGACTGTGTCTATATCGAAAGGTTGTGTACCAAGTCTTGCAATGATTGGTTCTACAACTTCCGTATCAGCTGGAGATCCATCGGACACATCAATAGATGGATCATAAGCTTGTAGTCGCCCCTGAATAAACGAGCGTAATTCTTCTAGTGCCATTTACTTGGAATGATAACACTAAATGAATAGGCCAAATTGGAATAATATATCTGGAGGTGAACATGAGGCATAATGTTCTGTACATGGGCTCTGATACGAAGGATGGCCCTCCTGAGATTGCCAGTGGGGCGAGGATCGAGATCCTCGTCTCCGATGCTGGGAAAGGGGACCTCGAAATAATAACCATGACGTGCAAGGACAAGACCTCTGAGGAGCTGTTCGAGATATCTACGAAAGTTCAGGAGAAGCTGGGCTTCAGACTCCTCAATAAGAATAGAAATGGAAATAGATCAATCACCGCCAACTGGAGCAATAGCCCCAGAGACACAGATTGATCAAGAGGGCGAAAGCCCTTTTAATATCATTATTTGGAATAATTAATTTGGAGGTGAACGTGAAAGTAAATGCTACTTACAACGGGGAAGTTGCTCTTCGTGAAGATGTCGTAGAAGAGATTCTCATCATGAAGAATGGAGACGTAATAGTCTCCTCTGAAGAGAAGGTGGAGACTCTCTTCAAGAATGCCTGCGTGGAAATGATGGGAAGGGGATTTAGCTTGGCTACGTCCGAGAAGATCTCTGACACATGCATCGTAGCGACCTACGAGGCTCCCAAGCAGTGAGGACCTGGGCCTTCGGCCCTTTATATACTTACATTTGTAGTAGCATCCTCTCCAATTCTATTAGTTATTTTCAAATTCACTACTAGAGATGTATTTGCATTATCACCAGCAGCTATTCCTAGAACCTGAACATCTAATAATTTCTCTGCTAGAGGAAGCTGTTTATTTGGAGCTTGAGCTGTTAAAAGATAATTTTTAGCCCGGCTGATTCCATTGATGATGTCTGACCTGGCAGTACGATCATCAGAGACCATATTCATACCAGATAACTTTAGTAAACCACCACCAACAGCCTGGAACTTATTAGAACTAGGAGACTGCATCAATATCTTTACGAAGTTCTGTATTAGCTTCTGTATTCCTTCAACGGATTTAACCCTGGGCCCAGCCTCGAAGAAGATTAGATTTGGAGTATTAGGTATCAGTTCTTCGGTTACAACAGCTATGGAAGCTATAGTCTTGTTGGAAAAGGTAGCAGGCACAGAAGCCAATATCTCCTTATCAGAGATTGATATCCATTGATGACAATAGACTCCATCCATAATGATATCTGTTGCCGTATTAAACTTCTCGCCCTCTAACTTTAATACGGGAGGATTATTAGATATCCTAGTTATCTTCGATAGAGTTAGGGCATTCTTAAGCCTTGCAACCTTTATATCTTTCATGAACAAATTGTATGGTATTTCCAGTAATAATATAAGTGAAAGGATTTGGAAATGCTTCAACTGTCACCACAGCTGTGTGGTCAACTAGCAACTCCTAAGAAGCCAGGTCCCAGCATCTGGCTACTGGTCCTTCTAACTGTCGCCATGTATGCAGAGTGCATACGAACGGTGATAAATTTGCCCTTACGATAGGGCAGACACTATGTCATTAAGAGATTTTTCTATCTTGTCAAGCCTCTCTAGCTTAGATGGCCGCCCGGAAGTGGTTGGCCCTTTAATCTCAGAGATAGCCTCGGCGATGAAATCTGATAATGTTTTTTTAGATATAGTCCTTGTAGTTTCACTTTCTCTAACAAAGCTATAAACATCATTGAGTTCTAATAGAAGCTGGTCATTGTTATTAGCTAACCTAGAATTTACTTCTTGATCATTGCTTATATTTACATCACTCATTCTTAACTCCCTTCTCTATAGTAGACATCAATTGGAGTCCGTAAGAGGATTTATCTGTCGTTAGTGCGTTATTAAAGAAGTCTGAAAATCTAGATTGATTTAGATTAGTCTCCAATAAAGTAAGTCCTCTAGATTCCAATACATTCAATAATTGATTAGCCTGTTCCAATATACTAGAATTCTCCGCCTTAAATAAAAGGCCGGAACTGAACGCCTCTATAGAGGCTTTTAAACTAGAAGTATAGACTCTAGCTGTCTCTATTTGACCATTCGTTGGGTTACTTAAGATAGGAGTCCACACTCTTTCAAAATCAACAGGCGGCTTATAGGTTTTTAGCTTCTGGATTATAGGTAACATCTTTATAAGATCTGTAAATATACTTACCTCAAAAGTGCCATTCGGACCGGCGTATATAATGTCGTTACCGCTTATAGTTATAGGAGTATTATTTAATAGACAGCCATTGTACAAACCTAAATCTAATGGATTCAACGCTACACCATTAGATATGAGATTAAATTTGGTAGGTTCTGGCTCGTTATCCGTAAAGCCAATGTCTGTAGCTATACTCGTCTGAAATTCTACAGAAGATCCTACTCCTACAGACCCACTTGTTATTCTAAGACAGTTGTTCTCCAGAGAGACTGGAAATTCTAGATTTAGACAATCTCTTAAATCTAAGAAGGATGGCTGATTTACAGGATTAGATTTTCCTAGACTTAAAAATAATGAATCGTGGCAACTGGCCCTAGCTTGAGTGTACAGACCAGTAAGATGATTATAATCTCCAGGCGCAGAAACTATCTCTATAGATGTAACATCAGATTTACCATAGATCATTATTCTATCGGTTACTCCAGTAGAAAAATGATCACATGTAGCAAATTGTGTTGGGATCATGCCAGTATCATTCACAAATAGACCGCTTGTAATAGAACCAATGATGCTAGAGAATGTCTGTGTTCCAGAGGGTATATCTATAGGTATGTAGCCGGAAGGAACTTGAAAGCCTTCTGGTGTAAGAGTTATAGCGGCTGGAAGTATAGGACAAGTGACCTTAACATAAAGTCTAGTATTTACAGGTATGTTATAGCTGGCAGAGCCTTGAGAGGCCAACACGTAGGCTCTTCCCATAGCGTTGGTAGATGGAAAGTCTACGGTGATAGGTGTTCCATCTATGGCTACTCTGAAGTCGTTGTGAGAGATCGTCTGAGGATAAGGATTTGACAACGATGTAGCCACTAGATCCTCAGATTTTGCCAATATACTCATGTTGACTGGTATAGTCTTCGATACCAGCGGTTGAAAGATTGCTTCGTTGAAATTAGCTACAGAAGCCAAATAGTCAAATACAGTCACTGAAGAAAAGAGATCTATAGCTAGCCCAACCTTAGATACATCGTTCTTAGATTCATCTAGTTGAGTGAGTCTAGTTATATTGAAGGTGGATAGATTCTTAGTGATTGTATTAACAACAGTGAGAGTAGCTATATCTTCTTTTACAGAAGCTAGATTTGTTATTAGCAAAGATAATGCTTGTTGTATAGATAAGAATGCTTGCACACCGACAAATATATCTTCCTGAGAGTCAATGTTGGTCTTGCCAAATTGATCGGAGGATCCAGACTTTACATTGGCATCCTTTAAGAATGCCATTATCTTCTCTTTATATTTATCTACTTGTATCTTTCCAGATGAATCAAATCTACTAAGTACTATCTTGGCCTCAGTTAGATTTGTATTCAAGGTCTTCTCAGTATTGCGAACATAAGTAAGAGAGTTTAGAAGATCATTTAGTACTAGATTCTGTTGAGCCAATAACGCTTGTACGGCGTTTCCGGTCTTATACATAAATGCCAGAAGTACCTGAGGCTTTGACAATAGGGATATGACAAAGTCTGGTACACCTGCATTTTCAAGATATAGGGATAGCTGAGATGTATCTACTTGTAGCACAAAGAAAGAATATCAGAAATCTAACAGCCTAGTTAGACTGATTCTTTAACTTTACCTTTACGATTTCTAGTAAAGAATTCAAGCTTCCTTATATCTCTACGAGTCATCTTCTTCGCGAATTTTCTAACAGTGTCTATATCTAGATCAAGTTCTTCGCAAAGACTAAATAGGGAGTTGAATGGCCTTTCTAATTTTATTTCTACAACTCCCTCTTCAATAATTTTCACCTTCTCAAAATAATCTTCAAATAGCCATCTATAAGCATTATCGGCGACCCTCTTATATGCTTGGCTCTTACTATCTCTGTAAAGCACCCAATCATAGGCCGCCCTTAAAATAACCTTGATCCATAACAGACGGAAATTCTCGTATATCTCCAACCTCCTAGGCTGGACGAGATCATCGTCTAATTTCACTAATACACTATCAAAACTACTGGCCATCATCTGAATTATAGGTCTACCTAAGAATAAGTAAATACAATTCAGATCACATTTATCGTAACTGTTGGCGATACAAATGGAGGTGGATCATTCCATTGAAAATGCCTCCAGAACTCTCTAGTAAATGTAACAGTAGTCGTTCCAATCTCTAGAGGTGTTATAGTCATCTCCGTCTTTGAAAAACCATAGGACATTATGTTTTCAGGGGTGGCGTGTGGCACTACCCATCCCCAATCTCCTCTAAGACCCCTGTTTGTAGAATAATCAGAGAAAGTACAAGTGAACGGTACACTTACAGGACCTCCATTAAGAGGTACATTTATTGTAGTTTCGGTATCGACCAATACAGGCACAGGGAATATAAAATGAGGAAGCAATATAGCCGATCTATCTGGAGTCTGCATGTTGTAAAGATTCTGTTCGGTTAGATACCCAAACTTGTACTTAACATTTCTAAGAAGATCGAACTCGAAATAACCCTTATCATTAGAGTAATAAGTTACTGGTGTACTAGATACTACATCCTCGCCTGATACTAAGGTCTTAAGATGAAAGAGCTGTAGAGACATGTTCTTCTTAGATATATTAGAAGAGTTGTTTATGAAGCCAGATACTCTAATAGTCTTTGGATCCAAGGACTCTGGAAGCTCTCTTTCGTGGCCTATGAGTTCATATGTTACAGATATTTTGGTCAGATCAACTTCTAGTAACCAAGGTTGTGCTATAGAAAATCCATGCTTGTATATGTATATCCTATACTGTGGATCAATTAGGCTAAAAGAAACTAGTCCCGAGCTATCTGTAGTCCCTTGAGTAACGAAGAAAGAGGACATATCATAGACTCCAACAACCGCCCCAACAACTGGAGAATTAAGTACATCATCATTTTTCACAAGGACATTAACTATCGTCATAGAGGTATTATAGAAGATGAAGCTATTTTGTTTACTAGGATTTCATAAATCAAAGAAACATGCAGAAGATGGAGAAATTATTCGAGTCTGCAAAAGATGTACTAAAAAACAATACCTGTACCTACTCAAAGCAAGTACAGGTTTGAATGTTATCAAATGGATAGACGAGGATTCTACTCTGCGTACTGGGTAGCGAACTTTATCTTCTTGTTTATGCTCTTTAGCGAACGAGATACTTTCGGGGCCGAGAAAGAAAGCTCTTTCGCTATATCTTTTAACTTCATTGATTTATCGTAATTCAATGAGCCTTCTTCAAGTGGATGTATTCTCCTAAAGATCTCGTGTTCATCTTTAGTTAAACGATATTGATGCCTTAGACCGTTATCTATAGGAGTTGAATAGTGAAGCATAACAATGGTTTTCTCTTCAACAGGAGATTTCCAATGTTCTGGCTCCTCTAAAGTCATCTCCTCAGAAAGATCTTTTCTAGAAAGCTCAGTCTCTAACTTCTGAAGATCACCTGGCTTGACTTGGAATTTTTTCCCTTCCAAAGATCTCTGTTCATTCATATGCTTAGCGATCTCTTCGTATGTAGGTTGCCTATCCAATTCTTCATGAAGAGATTCTCTTGATGTATTGAATTGGTTGATCATGTGCCTTCTAGGTTCTGGGATCTTTCCAGTGTTTGCGTATTCACCTACGAAGCGATCTAGATTCTTAAGGTAATTCGTTACGTGAGTTGCTAATTGAGCCTTTTCAGGATTGAAGCTACGACAAGCGGCTAAAAACTGCTTGTGCGCCTGGGCACTAATAGCTGTCTTCGGCACCGCTGCCGTTCTCGAGAACTTGATGGTGTAGGTATTCAACATAGGCTTGAATTGATTAACTAAAGGCTGAAAGTGTTCTGGCTCTTCTCCAGAATCCTTCCAATTCTTCCATAGATGATTTACATCCTTCTTCTCTGCTGCTAGCTTTTGTAATTCCTCTAAAACATTCATGATCTAATTATTACCTATTTTATGGGGGCTTTTTATATCTGTGAGTTTGGGGTCACAGAAGGTTTAGCTACGCTAGTATCTCTCAAACCCATCTTCATCGCAGGTTTCTGATATGGGAAGTTAGGATTAGGAGTTGGTGGTTTACCCATAGGTCCATTCATCTGGGTGTTGAAATTTGGCTTTATGTTCTTTCCAGTATTGGTATTTGAAAGAAGTTTTATAGCGGGTAATTTACCTCTAGAAGGATTATCAATCTTCCTCATATCAAAGGCAGATTTTTCTAGTCCATCCATCAGAGTCTCGAAAAAGGATAAAAGCATAGAGTGAGTATAAATTGGAATAATAAATATAGAAAGGAGACTGATCGTGGAATGGCTTGGTTGCTGTCTCTTCATGATCATGTTCGTGTGGGCGGATAGTAAAATACAAGGCAGGAAGTGTGCAAACACAACCTGCAATGAGGGCAGAGGAGGCCTACGGGATGGCAAAGAAATAAAAAGGGCGAGAGCGGCACCCTACTGCCGCATGGGCTTCTGCTCTGAGCATTGCTACAGGTGTTGTGGCTGTCTAGAACGATTACAACATTTCGTGAAGCTGAGAGATGCCAGAGAAAGGCATCTGCTAGAAGCCCACAAAGAAGATGTGTAACAAGAAGATGGTTGCGGCGGCCATCTTTTAAAGGCATAAATATTGTATGAAAGAGTTTGCCCCTGGAATCAAAGATCGCTCTCATTTTCCAGAGTTGCCACATATATCAGAGCCCACAAAGGCGGAGTTTGTAATTCATGATCACGAGGCCAAAAGGAAAGGAAGGCATTTCGACGTCAGAATAGGAATAGGTGACAAGGGATTTTCATGGGCGGCGAATTCTTTACCTAAACCTGGAGATAGTACATATGTTGTAGAGCAACCGGTTCATTCACTAGAGTACTTCGATTTCAAAGGCGAAATTCCAGAAGGATATGGAGCTGGCAAAGTTGATATACATGACCGTGGAAAAGTTGAGGTTGTAAAGAGCTCTCCTGGTCATATAAGTTTTAATACTTATAGAGGCTATGGTCCTGAAGAATATACTCTCCACAGAATTGGTGACAAGATGTGGAAGTTATATAATAGGACTCCATCCAAGGACAAGTTAGATCTTCCGCTATATAGGCCAGATTATAAAGAAACCAAGATGGATCATGTATCTCATTTCGGAGATGATTACATAATGAGTGCCAAGATTGATGATGCTCATCAACTCTTTCATTTCGGAAAGAGTGGAGATCCTATTAGAGCCCTCTCTTATAGAGAATCCAAAAGACACCCGTCTGGTCTAATAGAACATACCCATAAATTGGATCTTCCAGAAGTGCCAAAAGAATTGGCCAACACTGTAGCCAGGGGTGGCATTTATGCAATTGATAAACGGACTGGTGTAGCGATGCAGAATGCCCTGCTTGGTGGATTATTGAATTCAAATGTATGGAAGAGCAGAGAACAACAGAAAGAGTTAGGTAAATTAAAGACGGTCATTTATGACATAGAGAAATACAAAGGAAAAGATGTCTCTGATCTTCCCTATGAAGACAAGCTTGCGCTGCTTATAGAGATAAATAAGGAGGTGCCGCATCTTGCGATACCAGCCATGGCTCATTCTAAAGAAGAAAAGGATAGGCTTCTAAAGGAGATAAGGGAAGGTAAGCACCCTGAAACCAGTGAGGGCGTGGTATTGCAGCATTTAAAGGAATCTAGACCTCCCATAAAAGCAAAAATCTTCCAGGAACACGACGTCTACATAAAGGGATTTTTCTCAGGTGAAGGGAAATACAAAGATGTTGGAGTCGGTGGATTCTATTACTCTCATACTCCTGATGGAGAGATAGCAGGTAAGGTAGGCACAGGTCTTTCCGATGAGCTTAGGAAAGATATGCATAGAAATCAGGAAAAATATAAAGATGCAGTGGCAGTTGTTACTGCCCAAGAGAAGTACAGTTCTGGAGCTTTGAGAGTGCCCGCTTTCAAAAATTGGCACATTGAAAAGAATCCAGATCGTTTAGATGATTTAGTAAAGAAATAAGGAGGACTATGAGTGAATTTTGGAAGACTGTTATAGCAATATTAGTCTGTTCTTATCTGTGGGGACAACTTGGAACTTGGACTGAATCTAGAGTTAGATATGTTTGGCCCAAGCATTGGAGTATGGAGAAATGTAATCAGGTGGCTGCGATAGGCGTTCTATTTCCGCTAATACCTATACTCTATGTACCTATGTCCTTTGTTAAATGTATTGTAGGAATTGCGCGCTACGTTAGTAGTAATTTTGTGGAAGCGCTATCTGGAAAGTTGAGATAAATGAATAAAGAAGATATTGTTTTTGCTGTATTGTATGGTGCTGTGGGACTTTTCCTCTACATTGTTGGAGCTTTGATTATGTGGAGCGAAGCAGAATATCCCGGCTTTGATTTCATGGAGAAACTAGAATCGAATAAAAGATATCAGCTATATGCTTGGCTTATGCTGACTCCTTTACCGATACTAATACTCCCAATTCTAATTATCATAGGTACTGCATTGGGAGCCTACGATAGTGCTGAAAATCATATTAAGAATATTCACAAAATTACAAAGGTATTTGTGAATTGTCTTAGAGGAAAGTATAACGGTCAATGAAGCTTTGGTTAGATGATTTAAGAGATCCTATATCTCACGGATATGAAGGATTTGTTTGGGTAAAGACTGCTGAAGAAGCAATCAAGATTCTAAAAACGGGCGAAGTAAGCTTTGCTTCCTTAGATCATGATCTCAATGACGATCATTATCTTGGGGAATTTGGAGATGAGCAGACCGGATATGATGTTCTCTGTTGGATGGAAGAGAATGGTGTGTGGCCAGAAGGTGGTGTTTCGGTACACACAATGAATCCTTCTGGACGCATAAAGATGGAGCAGGCTGTAAAGAAATTCTATGGAAGGCTGTTCAATCTAAGTCTTTGATAGAAGAGGGCTTTGCCCTCTTTTAGCTATTGCTGCTGCTTTCTAATCTGCCGACCTAGTGACCAATCATTAATGCCTTGATTCAACATAGCTCCACCAACTGCTCCCATACCTAGAAGTCCTACCTTACCTACGGTGCTCTTAGGTATTCTTAGCTTGTAATAGTTGGCCGCTTCTTTTTCAAGCTCTTCATCTATAATCTTCGCTAGCTCTTCATTAAAAGCATGGATTTGAATATCGTTCATGTAGATAGGATAGCAAATGTTCAAACGGCAGATGAAATTATGTGAATAGGATTGTAATAATAATCTTTAGAAAGGAGTACGCGAATGCTTTCTTTTTCCCCTTTAAGAGTACCCGTACCATGTGGCAGTTGGGACATATTTCCCACGGAGAAGTCAAGGAGCAGTTCCAGATGCGCATCCTCGAAGGAGAGCGAGAGCTGAACGGCTTCGAGAAGCGATGCGCCAAGGACGGCCAGACGCATCGCTGCGGAATTACCGAGAAGGGAGAGGTTCTCTTCGAGGACAACAAGATTCCCTTCCCGCTGGATCTGAAGTTTCAGGGTACCTTCTGGTACATCAGGGAGAACAAGTACGAAGGGCGCCGCTACTTCGTCGAGCCGACACTGGGCTGTATCATCCGCCACAAGGCCGGCGAGCTCCGCAAGAAGCTCCTGGAGAAGTGGAATAATAAGTTTGGAGAGTAGATTCTGAGACCATCCTTCTAAGGGTGTGATACACCTGGAAGGTGGCTTATCAACTCTCCAAGGGCAACGCCAGTCCTGCTCATTGGCGATGCTTATCAACGACACGGAGACGAGCACCGTGTCGTTGATACAGACAGGCGATACAACATAAGATCGCCGCGCAGCGCCGTCCTGTATGTGGTATAGAACGAGTCGAAAGACAGGAATGTCCGGTAGAACGAAGATATAACACAAGCCTCATAGCTGTGGCAGACGGCAGCAAATTCAGGAAGATGACCGAGTGGTTGATGGTACTCGCCTGCTACGCGAGAGTGTCGAAAGGCACCGAGGGTTCGAATCCCTCTCTTCCTTCTAATTGACTCGGGAGACCAGGGTTGCCTGGGCTGGCTTCATCAACCAGTGGCCGCCGGCTATGCCGGAGATGACGGTTGAGTTCAACTCCCACTCCTGATACCCTTAAGCGCCAATAACTCAGATGGACAGAGTAGCTCTTTCCTAAAGAGCAAGTCGCAGGTTCGAGCCCTGCTTGGCGCATTTTTTATCATGTTCTTCTCTGTGACAGTTAGCACACACCAGGATACATTTATCCAATTCATTTTTAATTTTTTGAAAAGATCTATTTTTGAATTTAGATATAGAAAAATCTTTCTCTAGAGGATCTACATGATGAAATTCTAGTGCTGAAATAGATTTACAATATCCACAGTTTTGGCATTTACCACCTTTATAATCAACAGCTCTTTTCTTATTAGATCTAAATCTTTCAAGTGTTATTGAAGAGAAACACGACTTGCAATAGCTGAATATCTTGGATCTAATTTTATAGAATTCAGATACTGGAAATCTCTTCATACACATTGGACAATATTTCTCATCACTTAGAGGCCCATATTTATCCAGCTGCCT
>JACCDG011548363.1_pt1 | contig 16648 bp, 16 predicted proteins | sample 7442471 | NCBI WGS metagenome assembly JACCDG01 (sample SAMN15323444, study PRJNA562643) | freshwater metagenome | isolation source: river surface water | place: USA:Blue River Watershed | collected 2017-08-17 | reverse complement strand
CCGCATTGACAACCTGTTAGTTTTGATGACCCATTTAGTTGTGTACTAAGTGCGACCCACAAACCTAAATGTTACAGAAAAAAGAACGACAATTGTCGTTCTTTTTTCTTAACTGAAATCTATTTCAAAATTATACATTCCCATACCACAAGTTCCCCTGAGGGGCTCACCAGCTTTAGGTATGCCGATATCAATTATTTCTTCTGCTGATTGAGAGAGAATCTTTTGATAATTAATTGATTTAATAACCAAGGAAGCTGAACAGTCGTATGTACCGCTTGTTTTTACAATTAATTTTGTAGGAATACCTGCTTTAGCATTACTTAGTTGTGGAGAATACCCACCCTTAGCATCAATTGTTATGTATTGTATCCCGTCTTTTATCTCGGTATTTTGAATTATTTTACTAGAGTCTTTTGTTGTTGATCCACCTGTTAAAACAATACCTATGGCAACAATAAGACCTAGCGTAATGATTATTGAAACTGTTTTGTTCATAAAGTAATTATATCAAAATTAAATATTAAATAATGGATTTATAACACCGAGACCTGCTAGCCCTGCGAGTAAAGCAAATATACCAAGACCTATGACAACAACTCCCGCAGATTTAAAGAATAAGGGTGCATGTTTACCATGCGCAAAAGATGCCGATCCAAAAGATAGAATTGAAAGCACTGGTAATGTTCCAAGAGCAAATGCAAACATAATCAATAATCCAGACATAAAAGATCCACTTGAAATAGCTGCTACTTGCATAGCCTGTGTAAATCCACATGGTAAGAAGAATGTGGCAAATCCTATAATAAGAGGAGTTAAAGTTTTATGTTCAACCTTTCTAAAGAAATTAAAAACACCTGAAGGTAAGGTAACATTACTCTTTTTAAAAACTCCTACTAAGTTTAAGCCAAGTAGTAGCATAACGATTGAAGCCACAATACCTAGTATTGCTGAAAATGTGAAACTTATACCAATAGCATTACCTATAAGTCCTAAAACTCCACCCAAAAGAGCAAAGCTGACTAATCTACCAGTATGAAAAAGTATGAAAGTTTTAGTATCGCTTATATTATCTTCAGAGATTTTCGCAGAAAGAGATAATACTAGACCACCGACAATCGCAAGACAGCTTGAAACAGATGCAATAAGACCAACGATAAAACTTGTCATTGGAGTAGTCTTACCCCCAATACCTAAATTGAGAATTCCTGATTTTTGTAATATGAAAAATAAGACAAGAAAAACTAAACCAATAGGGATGGCTTTCCAAATAACATCATCTTTTTTATTTTTATTAAGTTCTTTCTCAGCCGACAAAGAGTATCCATTGGATTTAATTTTATCTGTAAGAATGGTTGCGATTTCGTCTATATTCTGTTCAGTATTTATTTCAACCTCTACAATCTCATTTTTGAGATTTACATTTGATTTAACAACAAAAGGTTGCTCATTCAAGATGTCTTCTATCAAGATTTTACATGATGCACAGTGTGTTCCAGTTACATAAAATTTGTAATTTTTCATTGTTTTTATAAGTTAATATTTATTTTAATCATAATTGAGCACTATCTTGTCTCCATCTTTCATATAATAATTCCCAAAATCCAAGTTATCTACACCATTTACTGTCATCCTTATATTTGAACCGAAAGAGTTTATATCCTTATTCCAAATTTTGAAAAACTCACTGAGTTTAGTATCTCTACCTCGAACTACTGATGAAAACTCCAAATGGATAACTCCTAACTGTGAATCTTCGTCGTGAGTGTGAATTGGATTATGAACCGCACCAAGTCCAATGTTTGCGGGGATTTCTACTTTTTCTCCTTTTATATATATAGAAAGCTCAGGATGCCAGTGAATTCCGTTTCGAGAAATTACTTCTGATTCATAAGGATTTTCCACACTACTAGATGAGGGTTTGTCTGAATATACGAAATAAACAAAAACCCCAATGACTAAAATGGCTAGTATCCATATCCAGATATTTTTATTATTTTTCTTGTGCTTATTTTTCATAATTATAATCTCTTACTTTTAATTCTCAGTGAGTTCGACACAACTGACACTGATGACATCGCCATCGCAAATCCTGCAAATACTGGATTAAGCAACCATCCAAAAATTGGGTAAAAAACTCCAGCCGCAAGAGGGATTCCTACAATATTGTAAATGAATGCCCAAAAAAGGTTTTGTTTAATTCCTCGCAATGTTATTTTTGATAACCTTATTGCTTTTACAATTTTTGAAATATCTCCACCCAGGAGTGTAATTCCTGCTGACTCAATGGCAACATCAGTACCTGTACCCATGGCGATACCGACATCGGCTTGAGCTAGTGCAGGAGCGTCATTTACTCCATCACCCGCCATAGCAACAACATGTCCTTGGGATTGAAGTTCTTGTATTTTTAATAACTTATCTTGAGGTAAAACATGAGCAACAACTTCATCGACTCCAACAAGAGATGCGATGTGTTTCGCCGCTTTTTCATCATCGCCTGTAAGCATCATTACTTTAATTCCAAGTTTATGAAGATCATTAATAGCTTCTTTTGATTCAGGTTTTATTTCATCTGCAACCATTACAAAACCAAGAACTTTTTCTTTTGTAGATATAATGACAGGAGTTTTTCCTTGGGATGTAAACTCTTCTAGCAATGTTTGATCAAAAGAAAGATTTAAATCGTTAATAAGTTTTGTATTACCAACAAAATATTCAACCTGCTTAACAGACCCTTTTAGACCTTTTCCTTGAATTCCTTCAAAGTTTGAAACTTCTTGTGTGGGGATGTTCTTCTCTTTTGCATAATTCACAATTGCATGTGCGATTGGATGTTCAGATTTTTTCTCTAGTGTTGCAAGTATTCCTATCAAATCTTCATTACTCATATCTGAGCTATTTTGGATATCAACAAGTGTCGGTTTCCCAATTGTTATCGTTCCTGTTTTATCCATAATGACAGTATCAACTTTGTGTAATTTCTCTAGTGTAGCTGCATCTTTGATCAGTATTCCTTCCTTTGCTCCTTTACCAACCCCCACAATGATTGCAGTCGGGGTAGCAAGTCCAAGTGCACATGGGCATGCAATAACTAATATCCCGACAAAGGATACAAGTCCAAATGAAAGAGCTTGTGAAAATCCAAGTGAGCCAGTTCCAAATGCTAACCATACGCCAAGAGTGACAAAAGCTAAGATAAGAACTATCGGTACAAAAACACTTGAAATCTTATCAGCTAGTGCCTGAATAGGGGCTTTACTCCCTTGGGCTTCTTCAACCATGTGTATAATTTGAGCCAGCAATGTTTCTGAGCCAACTTTTGTGGCTTTAAAAACAAACGATCCACTTGTATTAATTGTTCCTGCTACTACACTATCTCCAATCTTTTTCTGTACTGGCATTGGCTCTCCTGTTACCATTGATTCATCAACAAATGATGCTCCTTCCGCAATAACTCCGTCTACTGGAATCTTTGTTCCTGGCTTAACAATAATTAAATCTCCATGTTTAACCTCATTTATAGAAATCTCTACTTCCTTACCTTCACGCATAATCAAAGCTGTTTTTGCTTGAAGATTTAAAAGTTTTTCTATCGCATCTCCTGTTTTAATTTTTGAACGAGCTTCTAAATATTTACCAAGAGCGATAAAAGTAATCACTACAATGGTCACATCGTAGTAAGTATGATCTACATTTATAAAAGGTCTGAGTGTTTCTTCAAATGCACTGACAGCAAAACTATATAGAAAAGCGGCAACAGTACCGATACCGATAAGTGTATCCATGTTAGCTTTGCCATATCTTAAGAAACGATAAAATCCCAGAAGATACGGTTTTCCGACTACAAACAACGTATATGTAGCAAATATTGGTAGGAGGTGGTGAAAAAATTCTTTGAGCGCATAGCTCATCATGGGGACAATACTGTACTGAGTAAGAATATCCCAAGTCATAACGAAAACACTAAAGATAGCTAGTGGAATAGCTGACATGACTTTAGATTTCATATTCTTAATTTCTTCAATCTTTTCCTTTTTTGACTGATTTAATCCTAAATGCTCAGCATGTTCGTTTTCACCCATACCCATAGAACTTGCAGACATGCTTTCCATACTATGACCCATGGGTGCTATCAAAGAATACCCAAGCGGTTCCAGTTTCTTATTAAAAGATTCAGTGTTAGTTTTTGAACTATCAAAAACAATCTTTGCGTTCTCAGTACCATTGTTTACTGAAACATCTTCCACTCCATCGATTTTTTTTACTGTTCTTTCAATAATACTTGCACACGAAGCACAATGCATACCTTTAATTTTGTATATCTTTGGAGTATTCATAAATTATTTTCGCTTAAGCTGATAAACTTTTAAAATTTCTTTAGTAGCAACATCGACTTTGCCACTTTTAATTTGACCAACAACACAATGACCAAGGTGGCTCTCAAGGAGAATATCCTCAATACTTGAAAGACCTTGTTTTACGGCAGAGGTCTGGGTAATGACATCGATACAGTACTTTTCCTCTTCAATCATTTTTTGGATACCTCGAACTTGTCCTTCTATTTTTTTGAGCCTTGTTATGAGTTTTTGTTTATCTTTATGCATAATGCTATTATACCCCCTATGGGGTATAATAGCAAGTTTCAAAATGTCAGTCTACTAGAGTAATCTTTTTTTCCTTCAATATCAGCCTACTCCTCAAATGTCCCATCAGTTCACGCTTCTCAAGTGGCGTGCCTTCTCGTAATACATACTTTGCGTACTCTCTGGTATTCACATCGTCCTCATTGATACTGTATTTCGGTGTACCCTTGGTTGCGAGTCGTTGCAGTCTGTTAAATCGCTTGATTTCTTCTTCAAGCTTCACTCGCATGCCCAGTTCGTTGATGCTTACCTTATCAATCACTTTGAATAGCTCCTCAATCAGTTCTTCCTCTCGTATATACTTGTTCTTGCAATTCCTGTCTCTCGCCTTTGAACATGAGTAGTAGACATACTTGGCAGTCGTGCCATCCTTGAGTTCCTTGTATTTTTCCTGTGCCGTTATTCCTGATTCGCACATACCGCAGGTAAATAGTTTAGTAAATGCGAACTCTCGATTTTCTCTGACAATCCTATCTCGCTTCAGTTGTTCCTGTGCTTTCTCATATAACTCTTGAGTAATGATCGGCGCATGACTTCCTTGATACCAATTACCTGAATCTCTCGGGTATTCAAATGGTCCATAGTAGATTGGCATATTGAAGATACGATAAACACCTGAGAGCGTCAGGGGTTTATTCCCTCGAGTATAGAAATTCAAATCGAATCGTAACCAGTTGTATACTTTTCTTCCACTCCATTTTTCGTACACCACTTTCTCAAACATTTTCTTGATAATCGGTGCTCTATCTGGGTCTAGTGCAAGTTGACACTTCCTGTCCATCAATTTCTGATTGAGATATCCAAGCGGTGCCATTCCAGGCCAGAGTCCCATCTCCACTCTTGTTCTCAGTCCTCGCTTAACGTTAATTCCTCGATTGTCGTTTTCAAGCTTCGCCTGACTTCCCAATATCATCAAGAGAAACTTCTCATTTGGATTGTTGCCGAATGTCTGTCCGAAGGTTCGTATCATATGCAGTTTTCCTGCATCCATCAGATCCACAATCTTTCCCAAATCTCCTGCGTTTCTACTTATGCGGTCAGGTGCCCAAGTCAGTATTGCATTGAACTTCTCTTGCTTGAGTTCCTCGATGATTTCATTGAACACTGGTCGTTGTCCTGTCTCCTTTGCACTATGGCTCTCACGCTTCATGGTGACCACTTCAAGCCCCTCACGATCTGCCAGTTGGAGCATCTCGCTGATTTGGCTATCTATGGAAAGCACTTGTCGTTCCTCAGATTCTGTTGATTTTCTTGCATACAAGCAGTATCTAATTTTCTTTGGCTCGACTACTACTTTTGGTACACCTTGTTCTATGTTTGGATTTTCTATCTTCATACCTACATTGATGACGCAACTCGCCTTATGAGTCTAGAGCGTCCTGAGTGCTATCTGTTGGTAACTAAAACGCTTAAAAGTCCTTTATTTATGAGGTTTTTTGTGGTATAATGAACATGTGAAGATATTAAAATTTGAAACTAAAGACCATCCTATTCTTGGAGACAGTTCTCTCGACTTTTCACGAGATGGTGTTTTTTCAGATGTCGTATTAATTGCTGGTTCTAACGGATCTGGTAAAACCACTATTTTAAATGAGATTTTTGATTTCCTAACAAATATTTCTCCTAAAAATCAAACACATAATATCTCGATAACATTTGAATTATCTATAGATGAAATAGATACTCTACACTCGATTGAAAATGGGATTGACCATATTTTAAAAATAGAATCTGCAAAGCCGAGAATTGCTGGGCAGTCTGATTGGGGTCAGATTCTTACTTCAAATTCATCTGGTCAAATCAATAATAATTTTGTAAGAAGCGACGCATTCCAAGCTTTTTTAAAAGTTGTATATTCAACTGTTGAAATAAATTTTGCTAATAGTCAGATTAACTCTACAACAGCAAAAGATATTGATACCGACAAAATACCAAAAGAAAAGTCTACTGGAAATATTTCACAAGAGATAAAACAGCTCCTTGTTGATATCAAATCTTTAGATAATCAGGATGCTGCAGATTGGGTAGAATCTAATCACGGTCAAACTGTACAAGTTGCAAAAAGTTCTAAAAGAATAGAACGATTCAAGAGAGCCTTTGATGCAATGATTGAAGGAAAAACTTTTGAGGGAGTAAAAAATGAAGATAATCATAAAAAGGTTTATTTTAAAGATACATTCAATAATGAAATTGATATATCATCTCTTAGTTCTGGTGAGAAACAGATAGTTTTTCGTGCGGGCTATCTTTTAAAAAATATTGGGACACTATCAGGTGGTTTTGTTTTGATTGACGAACCCGAAATTAGTTTTCATCCCTCGTGGCAAGAGAAATATATTACCTTTATAAAGAAGTTATTTTCAGATGAACAAGGTTCTATCCAATCTCAAATAATTATTGCTACACATTCACCATTTATTATTCAAAATGAAAACATTACCGATGAAAAGATAGTAATATTAGAAAAAAGCGGTAAAAATACAATCGAATCTTCATCTCCTGTGTTTTATGGTTACAAGAAACCAGAACCTGTTTTTATTCCTATAAAGATTGAAACAAAACCATTACTTCTTGTTGAGGGTGAGAGCGACAAAAGAATTATTTCTAATGCATGGAATAGGATCTACCCAAGCACTGATATGTATTTCGACATAAAATGGGCTGGTGAGCCTGGAGTCGGAGGGGCAGGTCTTCTTAATAGACATCTCGTCGCTCTGCAACAACACGCAACAAAAAAAGTATTGGGTTTATTTGATGCCGATGGAAAAGGATTAAACGAATTTAATGGTACCAGAACAAAAAATTCAACTAATGAATTTAGTATAAATAGGACTATTCCGTCTTTAAAAATTTTACACAAAGTTGGTGCTACATATCTTCCGTTGCCAACTTTTAGACAAGATTATTTTCAGCTAAATTACCCGCAATTTTCTTTACTTACATTGGAGCTATTTTTCGCTGATACGATCTTAACATCTTTGGGTATCTTAGAAACTACTCCAGTAATCTTGGGCAGTGTTCAGTTAGTAAAGATAAAAAATAATCATAATATATCTGATGTCCAACTATCAGGATTACAAGATACTGATTTTTCTGAATTCAAAACATTATTTGAACATATACAAAATTGTTTTAATCAATTACCTTAACTTATATGTCGCTAGATATCACGCAAACAATTAAAGATGTCGATTGGATAACACTTTCAGTGACTATTGGTGTTGCTATTTTGGGATGGATAATATCTCTTTTGCTTCAGCGTAAAAATCTTAAAGATCAACACAGGATTCAAGTCAGATATGATATTTATAAAGAGTTTGTGAAATTAAGAAGAGAAACTCAAGACTCTATAAACAAATTAGGTGGTCATGCATCTCCACCTTTCATTCTCATGAGTACGAGCATGATTCCATTTCAGGTTGGTTTAAAAAAAGAATACAAAGACCAATGGTTGCCATATTCAGAACAAGAGTGCTTATTTGAGGGTGAACAAAAATGGAATTCTTTTGTTAAAGAACTTTATGATCTTTATTTTGATTTTTCAAATAATTTTTTGAATGTAATGTATCTTACTGAAGATTGGGCTTCTCCTTTAAAAAAACTTTTGCCCACTAAACAAATATTTAACGAAGAGGTACAAAAACTCAAGAAAAATATTCAAACAAATTTGAGTATCTTGCAGTCATATTCTCAAACACACGGACATGATTGGAGAACATGGGATCAAGAACAAGTGAATGTGATTATTCAAAACATTTCCAATGATGCCATGTCGGTGGGTATGTATCTAAGCGACTTTATGGTTTTAGTGCACAATGAATTGCTTTCATCATATTTTGGTCACAAAAGACCAACTCGCAAAACACTTGATAAGAAATACAAGGTACTTACAAAGAAGGGCATTATTGAAAATGTAGATTGGAAGTTATTTAAAAAAACAGAAACCATGACTAATGATTTAATTGCTTATGTTAAAAATGCACTTTCAAAGCATTCTAAACAAAATGGTTATATTTCAGCTGAATACAAAAACTTCCTAACATCAGTATCATCTGGTATTTGTCCAAACTGTACTACTCCTATTTTGGTTATGAGCATGGAAAAATCAGAAAATACTTTTTCATATCAATATGCTTGCGGGCATAGTTTTAAGGGTATATCAATTCAAGAAACTATTACTATAAGAGACTTAATTAAAGTAAAGAAGTTTGATGAATTGCTTGGTAAAATTCGCACCATTGTTCATGGGTGGAAAGCGAGTGGAGATAAAAAAATCCCAGATGGTGTGGACTATTACATGGATGTGAATAAAGAAAATAATGAATACCACCAAGTCGTAAAAGATTACAAAACTAGTGAAATTTTACATGAAGAACATGAGCCACTCACAAACCATAGAAAAAATTAGCTGTTGGTAACTAATTACCATTAATTCCTAATCTAAGCTAGAGTACAAAAATACCTCCAAAATGGTATAATTACCTTACAATTTAATAGGAGACCTAACCCCTCAAGAATCTTGAGGATATGGTCGAAAATCCGATCAAGTTTAAAAGACTCCTCGTCAGAGTCATCTTGATCGGTCGTACCTGGAAACGGGTATGGGTCTCTCTTCGGAGAGATCGCGATGGCGAGGAGTCTTTTGGAAGACTCGCTTCATTGTTATAAAACCGATCAAGAACAATGAAAAAACAATTTAAGACCTCACTCTTTTTCCTAATAACTATAATTTTAATAACATTCATTTCAACTCCCCAAGTTGCTCTTGCTTCATGGTGGAATCCGTTCACTTGGTTTAAGAAAGAAATTAAAGTTGAACAAGCAATCACTCCTCCTAAACAAGTACCAATTTTAAAACAAGAAAATCCTGAAACTAAAAAAGAAGAACCGAGGATAGTTTCAAAACCTACTGAATCAAAGAAGATCGTTCCAGAAAAAATCACACCCATAGAAATTCTTCCTGTCGTTACTCCATCAGTAGTAACACCCTCAAAAGAAAACTACAAACTCGAAGATGTAATCAAAGAATGGCGACCGTACACAGTACGAGTAACTTGTATCACTCTTGATGCAAATGGAAATAAAAAGTCATATTCAGATGGTTCTGGTTTCTTAACTATTGATCCAAATCGAGGACCAATGGTGTTCACTAATAAACATGTCTTTTATGTAAAAGATTGGACTTTAAGTGATTATTGTGATGTGTATTTCCCTGAATCAAAAGAAGTCATAAAAATAGAAAAGAAAAATAGATTTGTCTCTGGTAAAGGTCAAGATAGAGGTGCTCTTGTGATTACTCAACCGAGTGAATATGTTTCTAATCTTGTAAAAAATAAAAAAATAACTGTAAATGATTGCTTAAGGGCAAACACTGATTCAACTGACGACATTGTGATTCTTGGATACCCAATAGGTAAACCCAAAGATGATATTTCATATGCACAAGGAAAGATTGTCGGATATCAAGATAAGTATTTTGTTTCAACCGCAACGATAGTTAGTGGATATTCAGGAGGTGTAGCAGTGTCTCTAAAAGATAACTGCTATCTTGGCATTCCTACTTATTCACAAAAAGATGACTTGTCGAAGTCGCTTATTTTAGACATTAATAAATTTTAGAATTATATGAACAAAGAACACAATGAATTAAAAGAATTAGAAGATAACATAGCAGGTCATTTAGCATCTTATTGGCTACCACAAGGTACGACAAGAAAAATCATTCTTTTTGTATTTTTAATACTTGCAATTAAATACTTTATGCAAGATGATTATTTACTCACAACAATTATGCTTGTCCTAGCAAGTCTTTTCTCTCCTAGGGCAATGGGAGAATTAGTACATTTTATAGGCAGAATAGTCGGTATGATTGGTAGGTTTTTTAAATTCTTTAACTAAGTCCCTGTGGATAACTTTATTTTTTAGAGAAATATTGTGTCTCACTTTTTAGAAAAACGACCTGTTTAAAAGAGAATTTGAAACATCGCAAAGTCTCACTTTTTGGATGTTGCTTTTCTTGATATTTTTGCAATATAATTAACACAGAAGTAATTTATCACAATACATATCGGATCAAGCAGGACATAATTACGCTAACTTGATCAGTGGACTACAGGATACCTACGAGACCTCTTTACGAAGCTAGTACTCTAGCGGGGACATGAAGAAGGAGTGAGAATAAGGTTTAGCTCACAGAAATTTCTTAACTTTTAAGTTAAGTTTTTCTATGAACTATCGGTCGATGTAGTCAAACGAAAAACCACCTTTGAGATTGAGAAATCGATACCAAGGGTGGTTTTTTGCTTCTAAATATTAGTACTAATTTTTAGAACAAACCTATGATTAATAATCTTAAAATCGAGTATGTGCCCATCGACATACTCGTTGTGAATGATAAGAATCCACGCAAGTGGAACAAGGAACAAAAAGATTCCTTAAAAGACAGCATTACTAAATTCGGCACCGTTGATCCAATTCTTGTGAACTCTCACGAGGAACGAAAGAATATCGTTATCGGAGGACACTTCAGACTTGATGTGTGCAAAGAGCTTGGATACACCGAAGTACCAGTTGTATTTCTCAATCTCACTCCAGAAAAAGAAGCAGAACTTAATATTCGTCTTAATAAAAATCTCGGTGAGTGGAACTTTGAACTTCTTGCTGAATTTGATGAATCACTCCTTTCAGAAATCGGATTCTCGAGCGAAGAACTCGACAACATCTTTTCTGTAGACGACAAAGAAGAATCATTTAATCTTGAAGAACAACTCAAGAAGTTAAACATACAAAAAATAAATGCCAAAAAGGGTGATGTGTATGAATTAGATGGTTCTCGCCTTATGGTTGGAGATTCAACCATCGAAGAAGATATGCTCAAGCTATGCAGTGAAGAAAAAGTAGACATGGTAATGACTGATCCTCCTTACCGTTTAGACTACCTCAACGGTAAAACTCGCCACGGTAAACCAACGGAGGGTTTTGGTTCAAAGAAAAACAGAAAGTATCTTGAAACAGATGTTTTACCAGATGATTTTACTGAAAAGTGGATGGCAAATGTTTCTAAAGTAGCCAACGAAAACTTTTCAATTATCTGTTATGAAAACTGGAAGAATATTCGAGAGATTTGGAACTGTATGGAAAAATACTGGAAAATCAGAAACATGATTGTCTGGCATCTGCCAAATCGTAATCAAGGGTATGCCGGTGCACACAAGTTTTTCTCCAAACATGATATTGCTATGGTTGGCACTAGTGAAAAATTCTTAGGTATGAATGAAAAAGAAGAAAAAGAACTTCTTCAGAATGAATATGAGACAGCTCTCTTTGCCATACAAGGTAAACCACATTGGGAATCATATGGTAAAGGAAAGAAATTCTGTCCTACTGACTTCATAGAGTTTAACGCCGCAGATGAAAAATCTTCAGGTCAGGCAATTATCTTTGGTGTAAAACCAATAGAGATATTGATTCCATATATTAAAAATCTTACCAAAAGAGGACAAATAGTACTTGAACCGTTCGCAGGAAGTGGTTCTACTCTCATCGCTTCAACCAAATTAGAGCGTCGTTGCTTCATCATGGAAAAATCTCCAGTCTATGCTGAAGTAGTCCTTGACCGATGGGAAAAACTCACTGGTAAAAAACGAAAGAAAATTAACTAACTATGGCTACCGCAAAAACAATACAAAAACAGAAAGAGCTTCTGTTGGGACATTTGCGTAATGTGCCAATAGTTGAAATGGCTATTAAGCGAGTTGGTACTTCTCGTGCCACTTTCTATCGCTGGTGCCAAGAAGACGAAGAATTTAAAGATAGTGTTGAGAAAGCCAAGGTTGATGGTGTGGAATATATTAATGATATTTCAGAATCTCAACTTATCTCCCTTATTAAAGAAAAGAAGTACCAGGCTATTGCACTTTGGCTCAAAAATAATCACACACGATTCATGTCTGAAGAAAAGAAGGACTTACTTAATCGTACTCAGAAAAAAATTGAGTTAAATGCACAGCAAAAAGAACTTCTCAAAGAAGCTCTTGCTCACTTTAAGTAACTATGAAAAACATGTCTAAAGAAGCTATAGAGGCGGTGGTTAATGACATTGCCGTTCGTCGAGCACTTGTGTATCAAAATCACGAGGCGTTTTGTCGTATCTATCTTCAAAGACATATTACTCATGAGTTCGCATGGTTCCATAAAGAGATGTTTCGTATCACGGAAGAATACCAACACAAATTAAGTGTGTTCATGGCATTTCGAGGTTCAGGAAAATCAACCATTCTGAATCTCTCTAATGCTCTGTGGAGTATTTTAGGGAAACATCAAAAGAAATTAATACTCATTGTCTCAAAAACAAGACTTCAATCTCAATCTCATTTCGACAACATCAAACAAGAGCTTGAAGAAAATGAGTTATTAAAAAATGATCTTGGTCCATTCCAAGCAAGTAAAGAAGACTTTGGTGCATATACGATTGAGATACCTAAATATGGAGCCAAGATTATGTGCATTGGTGCTATGCAAAATATCAGAGGATTGAAATATCGTAATCACAGACCAGATCTAATTATTTGTGACGACATTGAAGATATGAATTCCTTTAATGACAGAAATGATATTGAAAAAATGTATAACTGGTTTATGGGAGAACTGTGGTCTATCGGGGATGAGAAAACAAACATTGTAGTTCTTGGAAACTTACTTCACAGATCATCTATTGTAATTAGTTTGCATAAAGCAATTCGTAAAAAACAGATGCCTGGAATTTTTAAAGCATACCCACTTCTTGATGATTGTAATCGTATTTTATGGACAGCTCGATATCCAACTATTGAATCTATAAAAGAGATTGAACGAGGATTACCTAAGCCAAGAATGTATGAAATGTATACAGTATTTGCTCGTGAGTATTTACTCGATATGTCATCTGTTCGTATCGATGAAGAGATGGAGGAAAAATTCAAAATGCCCATTACTCTTGGTGGTAACAGAGCAGAAGATTTTGAAATCACTGTACCAAGATGGGGTTTCGGTACCATCTTTCATTTTCCAGAACAAGAAGAACTTATCTATAACTTAGAGGATGACGAAGGCTATCCAAGAATAGAAATGTTTAAACAGCTTCAAGAAAAGTATATAGAGAAAGATCGAAAAATACACCCTGAGTTGTATTTCAACGAACCAACCACAAAGAAACAAGAAACATATGGTTTTAATGATTACCCTGACAGACCAAGTAGGTATTTAATTTAGAAAATTATATAATTGCATATATGGGATTTTTTGATTTTCTATTTGAGAAAAAAACATCAACTAACGATTTTTCAAAATCGACTTCTTTGAATGTTATTAATCAGCCAAAAGATGAGAGAAAAGCAGAGTGTCCCGCGTGTCATAAATCATTAAAGAAAATTCCTGGTGCTAAAACGAAATGTCCTCACTGTGGTGAATTTATGTATGTGAGAACCACAACAAAACAGATTAGACTTGTTGTTACTGAAGATGAAGCAGAAAAGATAGATGAGGAATGGAGACTAGAAATGGGAACACAAGATGCGTATCTTGCAGGAGAAAAAAGATTTGTAGACAAGAAAGAAAGTCTCAAGAAAAAATTTGGTGGTAAAGAGCCGTCTGATAATGATGTACAGTGGGGTCTCTTCAATGAAGACCTTATTGAACATATGAAAAATATGGACTGGGGGTTATATAGAAATACTAAGTTTCAAATGGGAGACATGTTACGAAAAGAAGGTCGCCTAGAAGCTTCTCTTAAGATGTATCTAGAAGTTTGTTATTTAGATCTCAACGGTCCAAATAACTGTGGAGGTATTATGCGTGATCCAGAATTTTTAAAGGAATTTCCTCCGTTTGATCCTAGTGATGGCAATGCCTTTCTTGCCCCTGGTGTTATTGATTTAATACAGAGAATTATGAATAAGCTCAATTTAGCGACAGAAAAGATTCATTCTATGTTTATTGAGCATAACAGTAAGCTTGAGAAATCTATGCATTTGCCGGTTTCTGCTGATCTTGCTTGGAATAAAATTGAGATTGAGCTTTTGAAAAAGTGAGACACAAATTGAGTCCAATAAAAAGTGTCTCATTGTGTCTTATTTTCTATAAATAGCCATATCTCTCAATATGTAGCCTTGCGACCCACAAACCTTAATGAGACACGGTATTTTATGCTAGAATATCCTTACAAGGGTTGAACCCACAGGTACCATACCCGAGTACACCGCAGTAAGAATTTAGTATCGGCATGACCCGACTACCCAAATTCCTTAAATTAAGTTAAAATATTACATATGCCTCAATATGCAAAAAATCCATGGTGGTCAGAAGAATATGGTTTCTTTGGTGATTTTTATATGGACGGAGATGCATCCCAAGAGGGGTATCTTATTGAAAAGAAACAGAACCTAAAAGAGAGAACGACATGTGAAGTAGATGGAGTAATTAAACTCTTGTCTTTAAAAAATGGGGCTAGTATTCTTGACTGTCCATGTGGATACGGCAGACATAGTATTGAACTTGCTCGACGGGGGTTTGAAGTGACTGGCTCAGATATCAATTCTGTTCATTTAAAAAAAGCAATTGATACCTCGAAAGAAAATTCTCTCAACGTAACTTTTAATAAGGAAAGCATGTTAGAACTCCAATACTCTTCTAAGTTTGATGCCGTTATAAATATGTTCTACTCATTCGGATTTTTTGATACTGACGAGGAAAATGAAAAGGTACTTAAAAATTTCTTTGACTCCTTAAAACCTGGTGGAAAATTCTTGATGCATACCGATGTCAACGTACCGAGAATTCTTTCGGGGAAATATAAGGAAGATGAACAACGGAATCTCCTTGCAGGAAAAACTCTTAGAATTATAGATTCATACGATTCTCAAACAAAAAGAATTAATGGTGCATGGATTATACAGAATGATGACAAAGAAGAAAGAAAAGATTATTCTGTTCGAGTCTACACAAAAGAAGAATTTGAGGGGATGTGTAAAAGAATAGGATTTTCTTCGGTAGTTACTTATTCTGGATGGGAAGGTGGTGAATATTCTGAAAACGCCGAGGATATGATTGTGGTTGCAACAAAATAAACCCGACCCGAGTGCATCAACTTACCCTTTGAAATTCTTCTAAATTACCCTTATAAGGCCTCGAGGTCTTGGTACTGAACCCGAGTGGCCCGCAAATTTTCTAATGCGCGATGGTTAGACCAAATGCGTCTTGGACGCCGGATGCTAATAGCATCCGGCGCATTTCGTTAATTGTTCCGCCAGTTGTAGTGATATCATCAATTATAATACAAAGTGATCCAGCTAACATATCAGGGTTAATGATTTCAAATGTGCCTTTGGGGCTGTTTAATCTTTCTTTTTTACTATGGATACTGGCTTGAGGGGTTTTGTCTTTAACTTTTTTAATAATATTATCAACTAACTTATATTTAGCCCTATCTTCTTTGTTGATATTTTCTACAATACTTTCAGCTATTATTTTAGCTTGATTAAATCCTCGATTTTTAAATCTTTTATTTGAAATTGGAACCGGGATTATTAAAATATTGGTGTAATTATTTAATTCTATGTATTCTGAAACAATATCTAACAAACTACTTGCTAAATAAGGGCCAAAAGTTTTTAACCCACTCCATTTCTTGCGGTATTTAGCGTCGGTTAAGATTTTTTTGATTATTGGATGCCTATATTCATATAAAGCATAAATATATTCTGGTAAATCATGTTCTGGGCGGGGAATACTGTTAATACAGTCTCTACAAAGTAAAAATCCAGACTTTTTACAGCCTAAACACTTCTCATTAAACAAAAGTTTATCAAGATTTTTTAATATATGACCTAACAAGTATTTCACCCTATCGTACATTATGTATTATATGATATACTATACAGGTATATGGCAACAAGTTTCATGGAATCTATTAATGAATTTTTTTCATCTCTTTTTAAAACAAAAGATTCTTCTTTGACTGTAACTGG
>JACCDG010775666.1_pt1 | contig 16649 bp, 16 predicted proteins | sample 7442471 | NCBI WGS metagenome assembly JACCDG01 (sample SAMN15323444, study PRJNA562643) | freshwater metagenome | isolation source: river surface water | place: USA:Blue River Watershed | collected 2017-08-17 | reverse complement strand
GCGGCCAAAGTGTTGGGACATTTCGGGAGCGGTGGCAAAGTCGCTGGCGCTCTCGGGCGTTAGGCCGACCTTACGCAAACTGTTGGCGTAGTAGCCCATGCCGGGGGCGTAGAGGGCGAGCGCCATGAAGCGGTCAAAGCCCAGCCAGCCGCCTGCATTGGCAATTTGGCGGTTAATCAGTGCGTACAAAGCCTGTTGACTCGGGTCGTTGGATAATTGGGGAATCGTCATTGGGTGCTGATCGTAACTCGACCCAGCTCACCCTTTTCACCGTTCTTTCACCACAAGCACCTCACACCATGCGCTCTTGGGCACTCATCACTGGCGGCAGCGTTCGCTTAGGCCGCGAAATCGGCCTGGCCTTTGCACGCGCGGGCTGGCATGTGGCCTGCCACTACAACCGCTCGGAGACCGAGGCACACGCCTTGTGCGCCGAGCTGCGCGCCTTGGGTGTAGACGCCCTGGCCGTGCAAGGCGACTTGGAAGACGAAGCGAGCTGCCAAAGCATGTTTGACACGACCGTGGCCATCACCGGCACGGCGCTGCACTGCGTGGTAAACAACGCCTCGTTGTTTGTGCCTGACGAGGGCACCGACTTTGACGAGGCACAGGCCTTGGCGCAAATCAAGGTCAACCTCATGGCACCTATGCGTTTGGGCAAGTGGATGGCGTCATTGCATGCCCACGCAGATGTCGCCGAAGAAGCAGCCAGTGCTCGCAACGCAAACGCAGCGGCTTCGGCAACGCAACGCGCCAAGCCCAGCGTCATCCACGTGCTGGACCAAAAGGTGTTCAACCTCAACCCCGATTATTTTTCGTACACACTGTCCAAGCTCGCGCTGGAGCGGGCGGTCAGCCTGCAAGCCCAGTCGCTCGCACCCACTTTGCGCGTGAACGCCGTGGCCCCGGGCTTGATGTATCCCAGTGGCCCGCAAAGTCAAACCAACTTTGAACGGGCGGCACACGTCAACTTGCTGCGACAGCCTATCCAGCCTGCCGATGTGGCAAGTAGCGTGGTGTTTTTGGCGGGCAACGCCAGCATCACGGGCACCACGGTACGCGTGGACAACGGCCAACATTTGGTACCACTCGCTCGTGATGTGATGTTTGTGGTCGAGGAGCTTTTTAAATCATGAACGACACCCTATTGCTCAAATGCCGCCGCTTGTTTTTGCGCGGTCTCACCGTGCAAGCGAACATTGGCATCCACGACTTTGAGCTGCAAGCATCACAGCGCATCGTCATCGATGTGGACTTGTATGTCTCGTTCGCAGGCACCAGCCCCAAGGACGACCGCATTGACGAAGTGGTCGACTACGACTTCATCCGTGCAGTGGTGCACGGTCGCGTGGCGCAAGGCCACATCAACTTACAAGAAACTTTGTGCGATGACATCCTCACGCACTTGCTCGAACACACGGGTGTGATGGCTGCACGCGTGTCCACACGCAAACCCGACGTCTACCCCGACTGCGAAGCCGTGGGCGTCGAAGTGTTCCGCGCCAAACCAGGAGTGCTGTGACATGGCAAGCAAAGGCACACAAATCCTCAACCTCACTGGCCTGCGCTTTGATGCCAACTTGGGCATCCTGGAGCACGAGAAGATTGATCCGCAACCCATCCAAGTGGATGCCGAGTTGAACCTAGGCACGCAACCCCTGCTGCCGCACGACGATGACATTTGCCACGTGCTCGACTACCGCAAGGTGCGCCAAATCATCATCAGCGAATGCACGGCCGAGCACGTCAACCTGCTCGAAACCCTCATTGGCAAACTCGCCCACCGCCTCATGCAACTACCGGGCGTGTTGGGCGTACGCGTGAAAATCGCCAAGCTCGAAATTTTTGAAGACTGCGAAGTGGCTATTCGCATGGAAACTGGACAGTGGTAACACCTATGACGACAACAGCAGAAAAAGACCCCAAGCAAATCAAGATCGAACACGAGAACCACTAGCTAGAAAAACGCCTGTGCCGCCAAGTGGGCCAAGCCATCGTCGACTACAACATGATCGAAGAGGGCGACAAGATCATGGTGTGCATGTCTGGTGGCAAAGACAGCTACGCCATGCTCGACATCTTGTTGATGATGCAACAGCGCGCGCCCATCAGCTTTGAGCTGATTGCAGTCAACCTCGACCAAAAGCAACCCGGCTTCCCTGCCGATGTGTTGCCCAAGTATTTGGCGCAAGTGGGCGTGAAGTTCCGCATCGAAACGCAAGACACGTATTCCATCGTCAAAGAAAAAATTGCCGAAGGCAAGACCATGTGCAGCTTGTGCTCGCGCTTGCGCCGTGGCATTTTGTACCGCGTGGCTGGCGAGTTGGGCTGCAACAAAATCGCGCTCGGCCACCACCGCGACGACATCTTGCAAACCTTCTTCTTGAACATGTTTTACGGCGGCAAGCTCAAGGCCATGCCGCCAAAATTAGTGAGTGATGGCGGCGACCACATGGTGATTCGCCCCCTCGCCTACGTGGCCGAGAAAGACTTAGAACGCTGGGCCAAAGTGCGTCAGTTCCCCATCATCCCGTGCACGCTATGCGGCAGCCAAGACGGCCTGCAACGACAAGTCGTGGGCGAGATGCTGCGTGAGTGGGAGAAGAAGCACCCAGGCCGCATCGAGAACATGTTTGCCGCGCTGCAAAACGTGGTGCCTTCGCACTTGATGGATCACACCAAGTTTGATTTCAAAACTTTAGTGACAACAGGTGTGGCGTCTGAGGATGGGGATAAGGCGTTTGACCATGAAGAGTTTCCTGTGGCTTCGTTGCCAGGGATGCAGGTGGTGTCGCTTTAACTTCTTGAGCTCTGTTTGTGCTGAGCTCGTCTAGTTTCACTCGTACCCAAAGCGTTGCGTGCATGGAGTGTGGCGGCTGACGATTTCTGGTACTCCAGCATGAGGAAGCCGCCATACCCCATGTGCGCAACGCGCGCCCCTTGAAACAAAAAAAGCCACCATAACGGTGGCTTTTCTGACAAGTGCGCAAAAACGTCACAGCTTAAAAGCAACCACTTTCTGACGCTGCTCGCCTAAACCTTCGATGCCCAAAGTCATCACATCCCCGCGCTTCAAATACACGGGCGCTGGCTTGCCGTTTTTCTTCACACCCATGCCCACCCCAGGAGGTGTGCCTGTACAAATCACGTCGCCTGGCTTTAATGTCATGAACTGGCTGAGGTAGCTCACGATTTTGGCGACGCCAAAAATCATGGTTTTGGTGCTGCCGTTTTGCATGCGCACACCGTTGAGATCGAGCCACATGTTCAACTTTTGTGGGTTGACTATTTCGTCACGCGTGACCAACCAAGGGCCGATGGGACCGAAGGTGTCGCAGCCCTTGCCCTTGTCCCATGTGCCGCCGCGCTCCAATTGGTATTCGCGTTCGCTCACATCGTTGATCAGGCAATAGCCTGCCACATGGTTCAGTGCCGATTTTTGCGACACATAACGCGCCTCTGTGCCAATGACAATGCCCAACTCAACTTCCCAGTCGGACTTGACAGACCCCTTAGGTAACATCACATCGTCGTTCGGACCTTGAATGCAACTGATGGCCTTGGTGAACACGATGGGCTCTTTAGGAATAGGCATACCAGCCTCAGCAGCATGGTCGGCGTAGTTCAAGCCAATTGCTAAGAACTTACCCACGTTGGCCACGGGGCAGCCCATGCGTGGCTTACCTTTGACCAAAGGCAGTTTGTCGGTATTGAGCTTGGCCAACTTGGCGAGCGCTTTGTCGCTCAACTGATCAGGAGTCACGTCTGCAATGACTTTACTCAAGTCGCGCAGTTTTCCTGAAGCGTCAATCAGGCCTGGTTTTTCTTTGCCAGGGTTGCCGTAACGCACGAGTTTCATAAATCGCCTTTGAAAATTGAAAAATCGGAGGGAAATGAACGACGAGATTTTGCCGTCACCCGATCAACGCGCCAAGCACATCAGCGACACATGAGCGCCAGCGAGGCATCTAAGTGATCAAGCGGTGAACGCTTAAAGCCCGAGCGTGCAAATCGCTGCAACTGCCCCAAAGCAAATGTCACCAATGCAGCTGCACGTACCTGCGCATCGGCTGTAGGCGTAGCTGACTTATTGGCTTCAGCCGCGGTACGCAGTACTTGGCGCAAGGCCGATTCGATGCGTTCAAACAATTGGTTCATGCGTTGGTGCAAGCGCTCGTTTTCAAACACCAAAGCGTCGCCCACCATCACGCGAGCCAAGCCTGGGTTTTTCTCGCCAAACTGCAATAGCACCGTCACCATACGTGCGGCTTTTGTTGCGCCGTCGCCTTCTCGCTCGGCAATTTGGTTGATCAAGCTAAACAGGCTGTGCTCGATGAAATCAATCAAGCCTTCAAACATCTGCGCCTTGCTCGCAAAGTGGCGGTACAGGGCCGCCTCGCTCACATCCAACTTGGCAGCCAAGAGCGCGGTGGTGATGCGCTCGGTACCTGGCTGCTCCAGCATGCCCGCCAGCGTTTGCAAAATTTGCTCACGCCGTTGGCCTGGCTTCATGCGTTGGCGCACCTTGGGTTCATCACGGGTAGGTGCGGCTTCATCGGGCAAGGCTTTGTCGGACATGGCTTAGAAGGTGAGTTAGTGCGACCTAATCATGGTGCCAAACGCTTGCTCGGTCAACACCTCCAGCAGCATGGCGTGCGGCACACGGCCATCAATGATGTGCACCGCCTTCACGCCGCTGTTGGCGGCATCCAAAGCACCTGCAATCTTGGGAATCATGCCGCCGCTGATGGTGCCATCGGCAATCAGCTCGTCAATGCGACGGGGTGTCAACTCAGTCATTAAGTCGCCTTGCTTATCCAGCACACCACGGATGTTGGTGAGCATCAACAGCTTTTCAGCGCTCAGCACCGTGGCGAGCTTGGCTGCCACCACGTCGGCGTTGATGTTGTAGCTCTCGTTGTTCTCGCCAAAACCGATGGGGCTCACCACGGGGATGAACGCATCGGCTTGCAGCGCTTTCACCACGCTCGGGTCGATGCTGACGATGTCGCCCACTTGGCCCACATCGTAGGTTTTGCTAGGGTCTTTGCTGTCGTGCACAGTCAGCTTCTTGGCGCGAATCATTGCGCCATCGCGGCCTGTCAAACCCACGGCTTTCCCGCCAGCTTGGTTGATGAGGCCCACGATGTCTTGCTGTACCTCGCCACCCAACACCCACTCCACCACTTCCATGGTTTCAGCGTCGGTCACGCGCATGCCTTCGATGAACTCACCCTTCTTGCCCAAGCGTTGCAACAAGCCTTCTATTTGCGGGCCACCACCGTGGACCACCACGGGATTCATGCCCACAAGCTTGAGTAACACCACATCTTCCGCAAATGCTTTTTGCAGCGCAGGGTCGGTCATGGCGTTGCCGCCGTATTTGATGACCAAGGTTTTGCCGTGGAACTTGCGGATGTAAGGCAGCGCCTGGGCCAGGATGTCGGCGGGAGAAAAATCGCTCATGGGGTGTAACTCCGTGATGGGTTTTGTCAGCGTGATTTATTCAGCGTGGTCTACAGCGGGCGCCTGTGCAGCCTGAGGGCCCAACACGCGCTCGCGCACCATTTCGCGCAACAGTTTTTTCTCTTGGAAGCTCAGCGCACGCTCCAACACGCGGCGCACACCCAACAGCAACTGACGGTCCACCTCTTGTGGAATACCGCGTGTGTTTTGCAGCTCTTCACGCAGCTCTTCACGCAAGTCTTCGGGCTCATCAGCCCACCAAGTGTTGATGACAGTGTTGAGTTGTTCGCGCAACTGCTCGGGGTCGACCTGAGGCACAGCGTGCATCGAGCTGGCGTGGCGTGCACCTGCGTCTCGAACAGCTTGCGCGCCCAACACCACACGCTGGTCGGCTTGCGACAGCAAGCGTGCCCAACCTGGGTCTTCGCGATTGAGTTGCGCCATGTTGCGCGAGGCTTCATCGGCCAACAAGTGCACAGACACGCCATGCAACTGGGCTTCATCAATCAAGCTGATCAATCGCTCGTCATCGCTGCCCACCAACAGGTGGTCACAAGCGCCGCGCTCAGCCAAACGCTTCAAGTCTGCGCCCAAGGTACGCAACATCGACAAACCACCGTCTTGGCTGTGTGGCAACACAGCACGGCTCACTTGACCGCCAATGGCCTGTTCATCAGGGGTATCGCTGTACCAATAAATACGACGCAAGTTCAGATCGAGGTTGTTATGAGCAAGCGCGTTACCCAGCAACTGTTGCAGTTGCGGGCGTACTTGGTCTTGTGCGGTGTCGGTTTGACCCTGTAACCACGCCAAAAAACGAGCGTCGATGAGGGCAATGCAAGATTCAGCGCCAGCGTGCGCTGCAGCGTGAGAAGAGTGTGTGCGTTTCATGAAAGTACTAAAAAGGTAAAAAGATAGAAATCACTCCCCAGAGCACTAACTGTGCGCACTGGCAAGCTGTGATTATTTTAGAGCCGAGAGCCCGTATCTACGAGGGATAATGCCCCAACTTCTCATTTTTTTCGTGGCATGACACAACCCATTTTGATCACAGGCGGCACGGGCTTCATTGGCTCGCACACCGTCGTTGCGCTGGCTGAAGCAAGCCAACCGGTGGTTATTTTGGACAACTTGTGCAATTCCAGCCCCAAAGTGCTGGACCGCTTAGCCCGCTTAGGCGCCAGCCCGCTAGAGTTTGTGCAGGCCGACATCCGTGATTCAGCCGCTTTAGACACCCTGTTTGCCCGCTACAACTTTGCAGGCGTGATCCATTTTGCAGGCCTCAAGGCCGTGGGTGAATCGGTGGCCCAGCCCCTGCGCTACCTAGAAAACAACGTCAGCGGCACCCTCAACCTGCTGCACGCCATGGACCGCGCGAACGTGCGCCGCATCGTGTTCAGCTCGTCCGCCACCGTGTATGGCGACCCTGTCAGCGTGCCCATCCCCGAAACCGCAGCCCTCACCGCCACCAACCCTTATGGCCGTACCAAGCTCATGTGCGAAGACGCGCTGCGCGAACTGCATGCAGCTGATCCGCGCTGGCACATCGCCATCCTGCGCTATTTCAACCCCGTGGGTGCGCACGAGAGCGGCTTGCTGGGCGAAGCGCCCAATGGCATCCCCAACAACCTCATGCCCTACATCACGCAAGTGGCCTTGGGTCAGCGCGAGCACCTGCAAATTTTTGGCAACGACTACGACACGCCAGATGGCACGGGCGTACGCGATTACCTACACGTGAGCGACTTGGCAGCGGGTCATTTGGCTGCGCTACGCGCCTTGAACGAACCCAAGCTACTCACCGTCAACCTCGGCACTGGCCGTGGCGTGAGCGTGCAAGACATGGTCGACACTTTTGCACGCGTCAACGGCGTGCCCATTCCACATCAAGTGGTGCCGCGCCGTCCTGGTGATGTAGCCGTCACATTGGCCGATCCTCGACAAGCTAAAACTCAGTTGAACTGGGAAGCCCAATACGACTTAGCTCGCATGTGCGCCGACGCATGGCGCTGGCAGTCCAAGAACCCACAAGGTTTTGACACCCCCCTATGAAAAACCAAGACGACGGCACGCTGTCCCTGTTTGACGACTTCCCGCCAGCATTTGTGCCCCCTCCTGCGGCGTCTGCAAAAAAGCCACGCGCCAAACGAAAAACGGCCGAGCCCAAAACAGAAGTTGCTGACACACATGTCATGGAGGCAAGCTCTAGCGCAACCTTGCCAGCCGTTGCCGCTGAATCGACTTCGCCTGCACCAGAGGTGGATCAACCAACCCCGACTGAGCCCGTCGTCGACCAAGGCGTCCATGTCGAAACCACGCTGCACTTGGCTGGCCTGGTCGACCCACAACGCCGTCGCAACAGCCCATGGGCCAAGATCGATCTCACTGCCTTGCAAGCCGCTGCCCAAGTGCCGCATGTGATGATCGTCATCACGCGTGGCGAAGCGGGTGGTGCGCAGTCGCATGTGCGCGACTTGTGCCAAGCTTTGCAGTCACGCGTGCAGTTCACTGTGGTCATTGGCGGGCCCATCGAAGAGTCCGTCTTAGGCCGAGAACTCAGCGCACTCGGCATCGCCGTGTGCCCCATGCCAGACATGGTGGAGTCGCTTAACCCACTCAAGCTTTGGCCTGCTGTGCAACAGCTGACCGAACTCATTCGCACCCACAAGCCCGACCTCGTGCATGGCCACAGCGCCATTGGTGGTTTGGTATCGCGCGTGGCAGCACATCGTGCACAGGTACCTGCGGTGTACACCGTGCATGGTTTTGGTTTCAAACCCGAAGTCCCGCTGGTGCGGCGCACTGCCGCAGCTTTGGCCGAACACATGATGGCGCGTTGGACCGCGCACATGATTTGCGTATCCAAATACGAACGCGAGCTGGCCCTTGGCCTAGCCATCGACGCTGATCGCGTGCACGTCATTGCCAACGGCATTGCACGCTTGTCTGCGCCGATTGCGAATCCCTCTCACAGCGAAGCCAGCAACACCAGCGACACGCAACACACAAGTGCGGCACCCGCACAAAATTCATCCGCCATGCCGCGCCTCATCATGGTGGCGCGCATGAAGCAACCCAAGCGACATGACCTGCTGCTGCAAGCCTTGGCCAAGGTGCGCAACACATTAGGGTACGAAGTGCCCGTCACCCTCGCAGGCGGGGGCCCACTGAACGACGAAATACGCGCACAAGCCAAAACGCTCAACCTCAAAAACATCACTTGGGCTGGCGACGTCAGCCACGTGAGCGAACTGCTCGCGCAGCACGATGTGTTTGTGCTGCTGTCAGACCACGAAGGCATGCCCATCACAGTGCTCGAAGCCATGCGTGCTGGCTTGTGTGTGCTGGCCAGCAACTTGCCCGGCATTCGCGAACAAATCAACGCCTATCAAGACGGCATTTTGGTGACCAACACGCCTGATGCAGTGGCTGAAAAACTGTTGCAACTGATACGCGATCCACACATGCGCAAACGCTTGGGCCGTGCTGCGCAACAAAAGTTCGAAGACAGCTTCACTGCCGAATCAATGGCCGAGCGTGTGTTGCAGGTGTACCGCCAATGCACACAAGAAGCCAGTGCAACAACCGCACAAGCACTCTCCCACGTGAACGAAGCCACCAGCACACACAGTGCAGGCCTCGTGTCCGCATCAGTCCGTCGCCGCGATGCCCTGCAACGCTGGGCCCTGTGGGGCGTGTGGATGCTGCTGCCCAGCCTCATGGCCGCGCAGTTGTTTGAAGACGCAGGCCTCATGACCTACCAGTTTGGTGAAACCCTCTGGTGGTGTGTGTTGCCCTACGCCGTGGCCACGCACTTGCTCATGCGTGCTTCAAACCTGCCCGTGGCCGAACGCAGCGGCGTGCTGTGGGTGTCCACGACCGCCCCATTTGTGTTCACGCCATTGGGCTTTGCGCTGCTGCAGCAACCGTATTCACGCGCTGCGGTGGTGTGGGCTTATGCCGCCACCACGCTGTGGCTGTGGTGGGGCTATCGCCGCCACGTCAAGCACCGCGCCTTGCGCTTGGTCTACATCGATGCGAACGTACCCGCGCAGCTCGCGGCGTGCCTGAATCCCAACACACTCGACCCACAAACCGTGCAGCTCATCGCATGGAACCCCAACCACGACACACCTTTGCCAGCCTGCGATGGCGTGGTGCTCGACCGCCATGTGCGCAGCACCGACGAGCGCACGCGCTTGTTGGGCGATCTGAAGATGCAACACCTGCGCCTGTACAGCGTCGAAGCCGTGGCCGAACTCACCAGCGGTCGCAAGATGCTGCCCACTGCAGCTGATTCGCTTTGGGAAATCGACAACGACCCGAGCTACGATCGCGCTAAACGTTTGCTCGATGTAGCCACCGTCATCTTGCTCGCGCCCTTGTGGCTGCCGCTCGCTGCATGCGTAGCGCTGGCGGTGCGCTTTGACTCCAAAGGCCCTGCGTTGTATTCGCAACCGCGCGTGGGCCGTGATGGCCAAGTGTTCACACTGTGGAAATTCCGTAGCATGGTGCATGGCTTGCAAGCTCCTGGCGTGCACTTTGCGCAAGCCGAAGACCCACGCATCACGCGCGTGGGCCGCTTCTTGCGCCGCAGCCGCCTGGACGAATTGCCACAACTCTTCAACGTGCTCATGGGCCACATGAGCCTGATTGGCCCGCGTCCCGAGCAAACCGCATTTGTGCGTGACTTTGCAGCCACCATCCCCAGCTATCCTTACCGACACTTGGTGCGCCCTGGTCTGACAGGTTGGGCGCAAGTGCAGCAAGGCTATGCTGACAGTGCTGACACCACGCGCATCAAACTTAGCTACGACTTGTATTACGTAGCGCACTACTCGCTCGCACTCGATTTGCTGATTGCGGCCAAGACGGTGAAAACCGTGTGCACAGGTTTTGGCGCACGCTGAGCTGTGTGAAGTACGCATGAGCACCCGTCGCATCTTGTTGCTAGAAGAGCTCACATGGGGCGGCGTGCACACCATGACGCACACCTTGGCCGATGCACTCAGTGCGCAAGGCTGGCAAGTCACCACACTCCCCTGGCAGCAAACGCAATGGCACGCATTGGTCAACGCCGCCAAGGAGCACGATGTGATTGTGGCCACCCACAACTTTGGCCCCACCTATTGCGGCGCAGCGCTCAAAGCCATCACGGGCAAACCACTGGTCAGCTGGGTACATGGCCCCTTGATGGATGTATTACACGAGGCAGGCACCTCTGCCGTCAAAAAACTTTGGCTGAGATTGCTCTACAAACAAGTCAGCCAGTTTGTGTGCGTGTCGCGCACCACGCAAGACTCGCTGCTCAGTTTCATCACGCTGGGCAAACAACAGCGCTGCACGGTTGTGTCCAACGGCATCGCGCCCATGCCAGAAGGCCAAGCCATCCATGTACACGCAGGCCACGGTGGCGAGGGTATGCCACCTTTGCTACTCGGCTATGTGGGCCGTTTGTCTGCTGAAAAGCGCCCACATTTGTTACTGGACACTTTGCGCTACTTACCTGAAGAAGCACAACTGGGCATCGTGGGCGAGGGCCCCATGCACCGCAAAATGATTCACGATGGCATGGACCTGATGTACCAAGGCCGCGTGCATTTTTTGGGCAAACACCCCAGCGGCGCGAGCCTTTACAAACCATGGCAAATGACGCTGCTCACCTCGCGCTACGAGGGCTGCCCCATGACCGCGCTCGAGTCGCTCGCGTGTGGCGTGCCCTGTGTATCACTGCCCATCCCCGCCATGCGTGAGCTGTATGACCTGGATGCGCCTTATCTGCTGGCACGCGGCGATGCGCCAGTGTCCTTGGCTGAAGCCGTGATGACCGTGCTGAGCCTGCCTCAGCAGCAAGTGCGCGACGACATGGCCCGCATCGTGGCGCGACACCACATGGATGGATTTGTAGGTAAATGGCAAGAGGTGCTGCGCGCATGTTGAATACCGCAAGCCCAATAAGCACCAACGCGCAAAAAGCCATCGTCTGCGTGCACTTCGTGCGCGGCGGCCCTGCATACCTGCCTGAGATTGATGCCTACGTAGATTTCATCACCGCGCACGGCCACCAAGCCTCGGTGCACGACACGGGGGCGACTGTGCCGGTCAATGCACACGTGGTGTGGTGGATGTGTGGGCGTGTCCCCAGTGTCGAGGCGCGTCGTTTAAAAAACGCATTTCATATCCACGAATACGCATCCACCTCCGCGCCCCCCAAGGCATGGCTCAAAGACTTCATCAAACACTGGACTCAGCCCAAACCCGACTACCGCTTTTTCCAAAACGGTTGGGTGCGCGAACGCATGGGCTTTGACGACGGTGTGCCCTACGCACTACGCGACATGGGGGTGGCGCAAGCCTTCTTCGATGCGGCGGCTCCTGCATTGCCCGAAGCATCGTATGCAGAAGATGCCCCCGCACGCATACCGCCCAACGAATTTGACTTGGTCTATTTAGGCGAGATGAACCGCTTGCTGCCCTTTGTGCCTCTGCTGCAAAGCATTCACAACGCAGGTCGCACCTTGCTCCTCATCGGTGATGTGCCAGATGAATTACGCGCACAGCTGCCAGCCAGCGTCACATGCACAGGCCGCGTACCCCATGCAGAGGTGCCGCGCCACCTGCGCCGCGCGCGCTTTGGCTTAAACCTGGTGGGCAACATCGAGCCCTACAACCAACAAACCTCCACCAAACTGCTGGAATACTGCGCCGTGGGCCTGCCCGTGGTGAGCAACGACTACGCGTGGGTGCGCTACTTTGCTGCGCATTACCAAGGCAACTTTCATTTGCTGCGTGACGATCCAAGCAGCTGGCAATTCAGCTTTGGCGAAGCGCTCGACGCATATCCCTATGTGGTGCCCGATGTGCGTGAACTGGTTTGGTCCAAGCTACTTGGCAAATTAGCGATTTGGAAACACTTGCACATCGTGCCCGAGACGCCCAAACCAACATGGCCAATAGGCGGTGCGAAGTGAGCACCAGTCGAGTGGTAGCGCTTTCCAGCGCAGTGGCATTTGCCACGCAGGTGGCATTTGCGTTGCTCATGCTGCGCTTGTTCACGCCACAAGAAGTGGGCGAATTCTCGGTCATCAGCCAAATCGGGTTTTTCTGGATGACGATGGCTTTGGCCCAAGCACCGCTGGGCATGCTAGCCAACCAGCATGTGCCAGCACACACGGCTGCCCAGCACGCGTGGCGCGCCAGCGTGTGGCGCGGCTTGGGCTTGCTGCCTATTGCGGCACTTGCGGTTTGGTTTAGCCAACTGTCCATGTGGCCCGCCTTGTTGTGGGCGCTGCTGCTGGCGTTTTGCCAAATGAATTGGATGCTGGCGCAAAGCTTCACCCTGCGTGTGGGCACGGACTGGCAGCACGCGGCTGTGCGGGTGCTACCGCCTGTCACGGCGGCAACGACGGCGCTCACTGCGGCGCTGCTAGGTGCATCACTGAACTGGAGTGGCCCTACCTTGGTGATATCAGCGCTGCTCGGCTATGCTATGGGGACTGCGTGGCTAGTACCCGCACTGCGTGCGCGCCAAAGCCAGGCGGCAGACAACGCCAATCAAACTGAAGTACCACAGCAATCAGACACGCGTAGCGCTGCACTGCGCATGGCACACACCTTGGTGGATGCCTTGTTAGCCACGGCCATCATCGTGGTGTGGCAGCGCTTGTATGGGGCAGAAGAAACAGGCTGGATGAGCGCCCTGCTGCGCGTGCTGGGCTTCTTGCCTGCGGTAGTGCACATGGCATGGGCGCAAGTGGCCTTGGCACAAGGCCAGCAAACCAACAAGCCCCAAAGCGCATGGACCAATCCATGGTGGCTGGGCTTAGGCGCATTCGCTTGCGTGATTGTGCTGGGCCTGACTTGCGCTGTAGCGCTGTACCAAGAGTGGCTAGATCCACGCTGGAGCGGCGTGTGGGCCTACATAGCGCCATTAGTGCTGTGGCAAGGCAGTGCTTGCTTGTCAGCCGCGTTCAGCCACCGGCCTTTTCAAACATCATCAGCCACGACCTACTCGTGGGCTTGTATGGCGCTGGGGGTGTTTCAAGCAGCGTCACTTCTAGCCCCATTGTTTTTGCCAGAAAGTATGAGTGCCGAGCAACACATGGCTTTCTTTGCATTGGTAAGTAGCTTGGGGCTTTTAACGCTCACTGCTTGGATGAGCAGATTATGAATACAAGCCTACGTCATTTCAACTCGAAAATCTGAGACACTTACTCTATAAACGTTTATCACTCATGGCATGTCTACACAAGCTCCAAAACTTAGCATCATTACAGCTGTCCACAACCAGCTACCGATGAATCAGATCTATTGGGAAAACTTAATCAGAAACACTAAAAGTACATTTGAGCTTATAGTAATCGACAACGCATCTACCGATAAAAGTGGTGATTTCTTTGAGTCCATAGGTGCACGCGTTATTCGCAATGCCGAAAACTACTCCTATCCAGCATCTCAAAACCAAGGAATTGCAATTGCAAAAGGCGATTGGCTGGCGTTTTTAAACAATGACATCATTGTCTGTCCCGAATGGGATGAAATATTAATCCAGAATGCATTGCATAACCAACTTGATGTCATCACATCATGTGGCATTGAACGTATTGAAGATAAAAATGCCACAAAAAAACTTCGTCGCCGCTGGAATCGCATTCGCGGTTTGACTAGTTTATTTGGAACAGGTCGTAAAAGTCTACTGATGATGCATAAGTGGATGTATGGAAACTGGATTGCGTTTACAGAGAGACGGAAAGAAAGTTTCAAAAATCAGGTAATAAAAGGCTTTGTTGGCAACACCGTCATGATTTCGCGTCGCGGTCTCGAAATACTAGGCCCTTGGGATGTGACACAGCAGGCTGCCGACTTTGACTTATTTTTGCGCACTGCTATACGCGCTCGCGATGTAGGCGACATTCGCCCCATGCACATCGCTTTAGACTGCTTCAACCACCACTATATACGTTTGACCCTTAAGGGAGGCTACCCCCCATTTATCGACAAAGATAAGCTCATCCCATTCGATAAAAAGTGGACTTTTAAAGATCGCGCATTAATTGAGGAGGTTTGATTTATTAAATATTAGATTCGTCTAATTTCATGTGCAATCGATGACTCTACTGCTTCAATTCGAAGGTTCTAGTTTTGATCTACCCTTACACGAGAAGCCCAAACTTATAACCCCACATGAATAAAAATCGCCAAACCCCTTAGCTCATCCTACTGCGCGCCTGTATTTCATCCTCTCAACGGATAACCTACGATCGGTCATCTTTACCCAACAAATTCAATTCTTGTGGCGCGAGAAACACCAACATCATAAGCATGGCAAAGTGTCCTTCTTTCATATCTGTCATCATCGAATTGGCCGTGATGCTAACCATGAATAAAAAAACCAGCATCAACATGCCCACACGTTGCACTTCATCCGTTTTCTTCAACGCCATGCGACACGCTTGTGCAAATATCGCTAAATAAAGCAGTAAACCCAAAGCGCCTTTTGTAGCAAGCATATAGAGATACTCGTTATGCGGATTTGCATACTGATTCTGCATACCCTCCACGCGTCCATTGATGCGCCAAAATGCATCTCTAAAATTAAGACTCCCCACACCTAGCAAGCCATTTTCTTTGATGAGCTGCAGCGAAGAGACTACGTACTGCATCCGAACTCCAACAGATGTAGGCTTGGTGATTCGATCTTCAGGGGTTTGAGTTGCAAACAACTCAACCTCTTGCCCTATTTTTGCAATTCGCTCATGCACCGTTCGTGATGCAAACATTAGCGCAGCGACCAAAAGGATTGCAACTAGCATCCATTTTTGCCGCCCCTTAGAAATCACACGTTTGCGATTGAAAAAAATCCAAACTGCAAAGCCAACCAATAATAAAATCCAGCCTGTTCTGCGCTCGCTTGCCAAAAACAACCCAGCAAGCATGATGCCCATTGGCGCCACGATGCGCCAGGACAACTCTGACTTAACTAGCAAGATTTGTGCGAGCACAAAAAATAAACCCACCAAGATTTGCCCGTTCATATTCGCTCCACTGCTGCGCAAAAGGTAAACGTCTTGGGAAACTCCGTCTGTTGAGAACAATAACAATGTCAGATTAGCAAATGAAAAAGTGACAACGACCGCAATCAACGTCCAAAACACGCGCCTAGACAAATTAGCACTCGCGAATAGTGGCCACAGCAAAACAACAAAACCAAACGTGCGCAGATCGCCAAGCAGGATGCGCAGTGAAGGCAGCAGCCCGTGTTCTGCATTTAAGTTAGAAGCGATATCGACCACACACAATGCCGTAATTAATCCAAAAAATAGAGTCACATCTTTTTTATCTGCATCATCTATCTTGAAATATACCCAGCCCCAAAGGCCCAAAGGGAGTAGGAACAAGACAAAGATATTGATGCCAGCTACTGTTGTCAGCAACGACAACGCCACACCGATCGAAAAAAATTGCGCCAGTTTTAAATAAATAGAAAGGGGGTTCATCGTTGTTGTATCACTTCATTTAATTTTGGGGCATTTGCATCTTTAGTTGCCAACATCGGCGCAGCTTCAAACAAATGCAAGGGCCAATCAATACCAATACTGGGATCATTCCACAGCAAACTTCGCTCAAACTCTGGGTGGTAGTAATCGGTTGTTTTGTATAAAAACTCAGCACTCTCGCTGGTCACCAAAAAGCCATGCGCTAAACCCGCTGGAATCCACAATTGTTTTTTATTCTCAGCTGAAAGCTCTAAGCCAAACCATTGTCCAAACGTGGGTGAGTCTTGGCGAATATCCACCGCCACATCAAACACCGAGCCTTGCGTGACTCGCACCAGCTTGCCTTGTGCATGCTGCGTTTGGTAGTGCAAACCACGCAACACGCCCTTGGTCGATTTGCTGTGGTTATCTTGCACAAAGGTTTCTTTCAAGCCTGTCGCCTGCTCAAAGTCGCGCGCATTAAAGCTCTCAAAGAAGAAGCCTCGGGCATCCCCAAACACCTTGGGTTCTAAAACTAAAACGCCCGCGAGGGGCGTTTGTGTGACTTGATAGGGCATAGACTTACTTTAACAAACCCAACAGGTATTGGCCGTAGCCGTTTTTAGCCAACGGCGCTGCCAGCTTTTGAAGGGCGGCTGCATCAATCCATTTTTGGCTGTACGCAATTTCTTCAGGGCAGGCCACCAT
>JACCDG010578962.1_pt1 | contig 16652 bp, 15 predicted proteins | sample 7442471 | NCBI WGS metagenome assembly JACCDG01 (sample SAMN15323444, study PRJNA562643) | freshwater metagenome | isolation source: river surface water | place: USA:Blue River Watershed | collected 2017-08-17 | reverse complement strand
GGTGGGGGGCTTGGGCTCCATTGCCTCGCAATTTGGCATTGACATCATGGGCGGTAGTTCGGGCGGGGCTTTTAGTGGCGACAACTTGTTGGAGCTGATGAAAAGCCGTTTGTTGATAGAGAAGACCTTGCTTACGGCGGTAGACAGCAATGGCAAACAGAAATTGCTGATCAACCAGTACATTGATTTTCACAAACCCAAAAAACCGAAAGCCAGAAAACCAACAGACCCGATTGCGGTAACGTTTACGGCAGATAAGTTAGATCCAGAGCGTTTTTCCTTGGCCCAGGATTCTTTTCTGGATAAAGTTTGCTTTGATTTGGCCAAGGAGCATTTAACGGTTTCCAAGGTAGACAAGAAGTTGGCCATAGTTTCGGTGACTTTTAAAGGGAAGGATGAGTGGTTTGCCAAGTATTTTACCCAGGTGTTAACACAGAATGTAACCGAATTTTATGTGGAGACCAAAACCCGGCAGATGCGGAAAAATGTTACGATGATGGAGCACAAGGTAGACAGTGTAAAGCAGGCCTTGGGTCGGGCCATGTATGGGGTGGCTTCTGAGGTAGATGGCAATCAATTTTTGGTGCGTGGGGTTGCTAAGGTGCCCCAGGCCAAGAAGCAGCTAGAAATTCAGGTACTTTCAACCATGTATGGGGAATTGTTGAAGAACTTGGAATTGAGCCGCGCTCTGATGGCCAAGGAGCAACCCTTGATTCAATTGATAGATCAGCCCCGGTTTCCATTGGAAAAGAAGAAAATGTCAAAATTAATGACCGCACTTGGCGGTGCATTTTTATTAAGCTTCATAGGGATTGCCACATTGTTATTCCAACGCTGGTGGAAGAGGCAGTCTGCTTAGTTTGCTAGGGACTGGAATGAATTATAAATAATTAGCCGAGAATTATTCAATGGTTGTATTACTGAATAACATTTGAATATTTTATCTGATCAGTTGTGAGATATCAGAAATGTTAGGGAGACTGTTGTACTGTTATTTAAACTTTAATAATGATTGTTAGCGAAAAGAAAATTGCCATCATTGGATTGGGGTATGTAGGGTTGCCTTTGGCTATTGAATTTGGTAAAAAGTATCGCGTTTTGGGCTTTGATATCAACGAATCCAGAATTGAAGAGCTTATTCAGTTAAACGATAGAACCAATGAAGCAGATCTCTATGGTATGAAAAATGCCATGGAATTATCAAAAAGTAATGCCAATTTGGGTTTGAATTTTTCTTGGAAAGTTCAAGATTTGTCAAATTACAATGTGTTTATTGTCACCGTTCCAACACCAATTGATCAATTTAAAGCGCCAGATCTAAGGCCGTTGCTTAATGCTTCAGAGATGCTTGGTAAGATTCTGAAAAAAGGGGATATTGTTATTTATGAATCAACCGTATATCCTGGTTGTACAGAAGAAGATTGCGTGCCGGTATTAGAAAAGTACTCTGGGTTAAAATTCAATCAAGATTTTTATTGTGGCTATTCTCCGGAACGCATTAATCCTGGAGATAAGGTGAATACACTTACCAAAATTAAAAAGGTAACTTCAGGGTCTACACCTGAAATAGCCGAGTTGGTTGATCAACTATACAAATCAATAATCATTGCTGGAACTCATAAGGCCCCCAGTATTAAGGTTGCAGAAGCATCAAAAGCAATCGAAAATGCACAGCGAGATGTGAACATATCTTTTGTGAATGAATTGGCATTAATCTTTGATCGTATGGGTATTGATACCCATGATGTTTTAGATGCGGCAGGTACTAAATGGAATTTTTTAAAGTATAAACCAGGCCTTGTTGGTGGACACTGTATTGGTGTCGACCCATACTACCTTGCTCACAAAGCAGAAAGCCTAGGTTACCATCCTACAGTCATACTTTCTGGCCGAAGAGTAAACGATAACATGGGATTGTTTGTAGCCAATAAGTTAGTAAAGCTAATGATATCAAAAAACTTCATCATATCAAAGTCGAATGTATTGGTATTGGGAATCACCTTTAAAGAGGATTGTCCGGATATCAGGAATTCAAAGGTGATTGATATTATTAAGGAATTAGAACAATTCAATATTCATGTGGATGTGTATGATCCTCATGCTGATAAGCAGGAGGTTGCTAAAGAATATGGGATTGGATTAATAGATACAATACAAGACACTTACGATGGAATTGTTTTAGCGGTTTCTCATAAAGAATTTTCAGTATTACAAGTGGATAAATTGAAATCATCTGAATCATCTATTGTTTTTGATACAAAAGCTTTTTTATCCCGCTCCATTGTGGATGCTAGACTTTAATATTTGTGATGAAAATACAAATGGTAGACCTTAAGGGTCAATATGATAGAATTAAAACGGAAATAGACAGGGCTGTTGTCGAATGCATGGCAAGCACCGCGTTTATCAACGGGCCTGCAATAAAGGAATTTCAATCAGATTTAGAGAAATACTTAGGAGTAAAACATGTAATTCCTTGCGCTAATGGTACCGATTCACTTCAAATAGCTATGATGGCTCTGGATTTAAAACCTGGCGATGAAGTGATTTGTCCAGCTTTTACTTACGTAGCAACAGCCGAAGTAATTGGTTTGTTAGGTCTTACGCCAGTTATGGTAGACGTTGACCCAAATACGTATAATGTAGATGTTTTAGCCATTGAAAATGCGATTACTGCTAAAACAAAAGCAATCGTTCCGGTTCATTTGTATGGACAATCTTGTGATATGGAGCCAATTATGGAATTAGCAAGGAAGCACAATTTATTCGTTATTGAAGACAATGCACAAGCAATTGGGGCTGAATATACTTTTTCGGATGGTAATATAGCGAAGACGGGAACAATTGGTCATATAGGTAGTACTTCTTTTTTCCCATCGAAGAACTTGGGCTGCTTTGGGGATGGAGGCGCTTTAATGACCAATGATGATATTTTGGCGCAAAAGATGAGAATGATTGCGAATCATGGTCAAGAAAAAAAGTACCACCACAAAGTATTAGGTTGTAATTCACGGTTGGATACCATACAAGCTGCTATATTGAAAATAAAATTATCCTACTTGGATTTATATAGCAAAGCGCGAAACGATGTGGCTGATTTTTATGACAATGCATTTATGGATATTAAAGAACTGCAGATACCATTAAGACAAACAAACAGTACACATGTTTTTCATCAATATACGTTAAAAGTAAAAAACGGTAGGCGCAGTGAATTGCAAGAATATTTGTCGAAGAAAGGGATACCAAGCATGATCTATTATCCGATGCCATTATATAGACAAGAGGCATTTCAACCATTTGTTCATGATGGTTTTAAGTTAGAGACATCTGAACTATTGTGTAGTGAAGTTCTTTCTTTGCCGATACATACTGAGATGAGTGCTGATCAGTTGCAATGGGTGAGTAGTAATATTCGATCCTTTTTTCAAAATTAACATGAGTGATTTTTTTGTACATGAATCTGCCATTATAGACAATGGCTGTAACATTGGCGGCGGCACCAAAATTTGGCACTTCAGTCATATAATGGCCAATTGTATAATTGGAGAGAATTGTAATATTGGGCAGAATGTGGTGATTTCACCTGATGTTGTTTTGGGTAAAAATGTCAAAGTACAAAACAATGTTTCAATTTATACAGGAGTAACCTGTGATGATGATGTTTTTTTGGGGCCTTCAATGGTATTTACAAATGTGATTAATCCAAGAAGTGCCATTAATCGAAGAGATCAATATGCGAAAACACATGTGGGAAAAGGAGCAAGCATCGGTGCAAATGCCACCATAGTCTGTGGGCGTAATGTAGGAGAATTTGCGTTCATTGGTGCGGGTGCTGTTGTGACGAAAGATGTACCTTCTTTTGCGCTTGTTGTAGGTAATCCCGCTCAACAAATTGGTTGGGTAGGTGAATATGGCCATCGGTTGGTCTTTAATGAACTTGGAGTAGCAGTTTGTGAAGAAAGCCAACAAGAGTACCACTTGAAAGCCAACAAGGTAGTAAGAACAAAATAAACATGGGAAATGAAAAAATAAAATTTGCCGTAATTGGCTGTGGTCACATAGGAAAGCGGCATATCAGTATGATTCTTGGGAATAGCAATTGTGAATTGGTGGCTTTGTGTGATATTAGACCCAAAAAAGATTTAGAAATTGATATAATTGTTAATGCTGTATTTTTTAGTTCAATTGACCAGTTAGTAAAATCTAACATAGAAATTGATGTAATTGTTATTGCTTCACCCAATGGTTTCCATGAAGAACATGCCCTAAAGGCTTTGGGCATGAATTGCCATATTGTGGTCGAAAAACCAATGGCATTAACCAAAGCGGGTTGTGAAAAAATTATTTTCGGGGCGTTGAACAAACACAAGCAAGTATTTTGTGTGATGCAAAACAGATACTCTCCGCCATCAGTTTGGTTAAAAGAAGTTTTAGATCAGGGGATTCTTGGAAAAATTTTTATGGTTCAAATCAATTGCTATTGGAATAGAGATGATCGCTATTATAAACCAGACAACAATACGGGAAAACCAACTACTTGGCACGGAACCAAAGAACTGGATGGAGGAACATTGTTTACTCAGTTTTCTCACTTTATTGATTTGATGTATTGGTATTTTGGGGATATTACCAATTTACATGCTAGGTTAAATGATTTTAATCACAAAACCAGTACGGAATTTGAAGATTCGGGTTTTGTGTCATTTGATTTTGTTCAAGGTGGAATGGGGAGTTTGAATTATTCAACGGCAGTTTGGGATAAAAATTTGGAAAGCTCGATAACGATTATTGCCGAAAAAGGTGCTGTGAAAGTAGGCGGCCAATATATGAACGAAGTAGAATATTGTCATATACAAGATTATACTATGCCCAAATTAGCAGAAAGTAATCCACCAAACGATTACGGCCCCTACAAAGGTTCAGCCGCCAATCATCATTATATTTATAAAAATATAGTGGAAGTTATTTCAGGAAATGGAAATATTACTACCAATGCGTTAGAAGGTATGAAGGTGGTCGATATTATAGAACAAATCTATGCGCATTTGTGAATTTATTAGCCAGATTTAACACCAATTTTCCAGTGATAAGGAATGCCTTATTGCTAATACTGGGCAGTGGAATAGCGCAGGCCATACCATTGATATTCAGTCCATTGCTTTCACGAATATATTCCCCTACCCATTTTGGCGATTTCGCTTTTTTTACTGCGACTGTGGCTATTGCAACAATGTTAGCAACAGGTCTATACGAATTAGCAATATTGTTGCCTAAATATGATCGCCAAGCTTTTCAGTTGTTGGGTCTAATAATTGCCATTGCTAGTTTTGTGAGTGTGTTGTCGCTTTTATTAATTACAATATTATCACTTTTTGGAATATTATCTAACTTTACACAAAATGAAACTATCTTTTTAATGCCATTAGGGATTTTTATTAATGCGCTCTTTCAAGGTTTGAACTATTGGTTGAACAGGAAAAAAAGTTATATTGTTTTGAATGTTTTTCGTATCGCACAAAGTTTGGTAATAGTACTTGTTAGTTTGTTATGTGGCATCTTCGGTTTGAAGAGTTGTGGTATGATTATAGCGTATTTAGTTGGCGGAATTATTGCTATTTTACCACTTGTTAACTTGTTGATTAGACATCACTCAGTTATTACTTTACAAGGTATGAAAACAATGGCACAGCAGTATTTGAAATTGCCTCAAATAATGTTACCCACCAGTGGTATGAATACAGCCGCCGGGCAAACACCTGTATTTATGCTGAACATCTTTTACCAAAATGCTACCGTTGGTAACTTTAGTTTTGCTTCACGAATATTAACAGCGCCGCTGTCAATAATTAGTGTAGCGCTAGGACAAGTTTTTTTTAAGAATCTAACTGAAATTGATCATGCGGGAGGAAATAATTTGAGAGAATTGTTTTTAAGAACTGCGAGTATTTTAGTGCTGGTTTCAATGTTAATTTTTATCCCACTTTTTTATTGGGGGCAATTAATTTTTTTGTCGATTTTTGGGCCAAATTGGCTTGAGGCAGGAAATTTCTTTCAAATAATTATTTTGGGTACAGCAGTACGATTTGTTGTTTCACCACTTAGTACAATTTTTTATGTAACTAATAAATTGAGATTATTGGCAATTTGGCAAACAATTTATTTTGTTTCAACAGTTTCAATATTCTTGATAGCTGCTGGAATGCCAATTAGAAATTTACTTTTAATATACAGTATTCACGAGTCGGTATTGTATGGAATTTATTTCTTACTCATGTTAAAAGCCCTTGCGAAAAATTGAAATGATGGCTAATAATTCTCTTGAATTAATTAATAAGAAATTATACACTTTGGCTTACATATGGCTATTTATTATACCTTATGCACTTGTGCCTTATATATTTGCATATGATTCATATAGCATTTTCACACTGGTACTTGTAAAAATAACTTTATTATCCCTCGTTGGTTATATTGTTGCACTATACTTTCCGAGTAACTATAAATTTTCAATTCGTAAAGTGAATGTGAAATTTAATTCTTTCATTTTTCTGGTGTTTATTTTGTTCATTTTGATTGTTTTGATTGTTTTTATTACGGCACCTCAAATACCAATTATTGAATCAATTAAAGGTGCCTCTGAAGAAGATCTGACTCAATATCGGGAGAATTTTTTAAAAGCACGCAAGGGTTGGGAATCCTCTCTTGGTTACTTTATAAGTCTTATTAATGGTGCCATTCTGCCATATTTAATTACAATGGCGTTCTTTATCAATCATAAATATCGTTACCATTATGCCTTAATATTTTTTATATATTGTATTTCTTTTTTAGAAAAAGCTTATTTTCTCAAAATAGCAATTCCATTGTTCTTCATCCAATATTACAAATCGACGAATAAAAGACTTTTTATAATCCAAGGTATTTTCGGTATTGCAATTGTGATCTTGTTAATGTTTTTATTGGCAGGTGTAAGTGGACCTACAGTGTCAAGAGATGAAAACTTCTTTTCAATTCTATACATACCTACGAATACAGTCGAAAGGATTGTTTGGCGTGCTGCGGTTGTACCTATTGTCACTGCATTGGACGGGATTCGCGTATTTCTTGTAGATCTCAATGGGCAGTTTCTGCTGGGTCGCTCAAGTTCGATAATTTCATTTTTGACATTTTCTGAACGAATGAATTTTGAACGTTTATTATATCAGTCGCAATTTGGTGGTACGGAAACAGGCAATGCAAATCAGTATTATATTATAGAAGCGTTTATCAATTTTGGTTATTTTGGAGTGATGATATTTTCCTTTATTGTTGGTGCGTTAATTAAGTTTGCAATTGAATCCGGAGATCATGTTTTATTGGCGGTTACACCTTTATTCCTCTATAATCTTTATTCTGCTGGTTTGATAGGTACAATGTTTAGTAATGGTTTTGTTTTATTATTTCTTATGACTAAGTTAATTAAATTAAGTGTTAAATAAAGTTATGAGTACCAGAGCGCTTTTTATATATCCAGCCGATTTTGATGCCACAACTGCGACACGAAGAGTACTTGAGGCGAGTAAAGGATTATTTACGGAATTGAAATTCTTTTATTGGGCTCGAAATGGGCACAATAAAGATACTGGAGATGCTTTTTATGAAGGAATACCGAAGGAAGTTTTTCTTAAAGTTGCACCGCCTCGGAGTATTTATGTAGTTTGGCTAACTATTTATTATCAATGGTGGTTGTTAAATAAAATAGTAAAATACAGGCCAGATTTTATCAGTGCATTTTATTTTTATACTGCATTTCCAGCTCTGATATACAAGTATTTGTTTAATAGAAATTGCAAAATTGTATATGATCCTCGTGATTATTTTGCAGTTTGTTACCTGGTGCATCCAATTGTTACCTGGATTTTACGACTAGTTGATAATGTTTTCATGTTGCTGTCTGATAGAGTGATATTCCCGGATCGACAATATTTTACATATTATGGAATGTTTACGATGCCAGATTGGAAATATTTTGTCATACCTAATTCGACTGAGGATTCATTTTCAGTAATCTCGCATGAAAGTATTTATGATGTGTACAACATACCTGTAGATAATATAATCATTCCGATAATAGGTTATTTTTCTGATTCCAGGGGCAAGGATCTTTATTTTAAGGTCATAGAAAGTAGAGTTGAGGGTGTTAGTTTTATTGTAGCCGGAGTGATAAGGGATAAAACAGACGAAGCATTTTTCAGGAGTCAGCCTAATGTAATTTTTTTAGATAAAATATCTTATATTCACGCATTGTGGATTATGAAACAGTCTACTTTTGTGCCGTTACTTTATAATCCAGCCTCCCTAAATAACAAGCATGCAATACCAACAAAGTTCTATGACAGCCTTATGGTGGGAACGCCAGTTATGGTTACTTATGAACAAACTGACGTTTTTCAACTTGTTAAGAATCACGATTTAGGGTGTGCAATTGCTTATGATGATCTTGATGAATTTCTTGAAATATTGGATAAATTTAAGTGTAATCAATTCCTCTTTAATAGTGACAAGTTGCGTCAATATTTTTTGCAAAATTATGATTTTAGCATTTACAAAGACGGCCTAAATGAATTTTATAATAATCTTTTGAATTCGAAAGTAAATAATTAAATTATGTATCCAAAGCCATATCAAATATGTAAAAAAACTATAATGGATACATCAGATCCTAATATAATTTTTGATGAAAATGGGATATCAGATTACTACCATAATTTTCAAAAAATCATATTGCCCAACTGGCAAATGGGAGAAAGTGGATACAACGAGTTGATGAAAACGGCCGAGAAAATACGAAAAGAGGGAAAGGGGAAAGATTTTGATTGTATTTTAGGTCTTAGTGGAGGCTTAGATAGTTCGTATACTGCCTACCTTGCTAAGGAAGTTATGCACTTGAGACCACTTATATTTCATGTGGATGCTGGTTGGAATACGCAACAGGCAGTTTCCAATATTGAGAAATTAGTAAGTGGGCTGGGTCTTGATTTATATACAGAAGTGATTAACTGGGAAGAGATGAAAGACCTTCAAGTTGCATTCTTAAGATCACAAATAGCCGATCAAGACCTACCTCAAGATGCGGCTTTTTTTTCAGGATTATATAAATTCGCAAGGAAGTACAAAATAAAGACAATTTTAACTGGGGGCAATTACTCGACGGAATGCTGTAGGGAGCCTGAAGAATGGGGAGGATATCCAGGAATTGATATAAAACTATTTCGTGACATACATTCGCGTTTTGGAAAACATCCATTGAAATTATTTCCACTTGTTGATATTTTAACCTACAAAATATTACATCCGTATTGGCATGGAATGAAGGTGTTCAAGCCACTTAACTTAGTTCCTTACATCAAAAAAGATGCTGAAATTTTGCTTAATGAAAAGTTTGGATGGGAAAAATTTCAACACAAGCATCATGAGTCCAGATTCACTCGTTTCTATGAGGATTTTTGGTTGCCTAGAAAATTCGGATATGAAAAGAGAAGGGCGCATTTTTCAAGTTTAATTCTGACAGGTCAAATGACAAGAGATGAAGCTTTAGAAAGAATTGCTAATTCTGAGATGGATGAACATTTTCTAAACCACGAATTTGAATTTGTAGCACATAAATTAGAACTTTCAGTCGATGAATTAAAAGAAATTTTTCAAGGTGAAAATAAAACTTATAATGATTATAGAAATAAGAAATGGGTGATTGATCTTGGTACCAGAGTGCAGAGGTTTATTGGTATGGAAAAAAGACTTTTTAGATGATAGGATTAATAGATTATGGAGTAGGAAATATTAATGCATTTTTAAATATTTTCAAGAAACTGAATATTGAAGCTGGAAGAGTGAAAACTATTGAAGATTTTAAAAATGCCACCAAGCTTATATTGCCTGGTGTGGGTGCATTCGACGACGCAATGCAGAGATTTAATGATTCAGGACTGCGTGATATTACTCAAGAAGCAGTATTACTCAAGAAAATACCTACTTTAGGTATTTGTGTTGGTATGCAAATGCTAGCAGATCGAAGTGAAGAGGGTTCAATTGAAGGGCTTGGTTGGATTAAAGGTGAAGTAAAAAGATTTGATCCACAATCAATAAATCAAACTACAAAATTTCCACACATGGGTTGGAATGATGTATGTCCATTAAATAATAACTCATTATTCTCTGGAATTGAAAATGGTGGTAGATTTTATTTTTTGCATTCATATTATTTTCAGTGTGCACAGGAAAGTAATATTTTAGCGACAACAGAATATGGTTTAAAGTTTGCTAGTGCAATAAGCCATGGTCACATTTTTGGTATACAATGCCATCCTGAGAAAAGTCATAAAATAGGAGTAAAACTACTGCAAAATTTTGCAAATTTCTAAAACATGCTGAGACCAAGAATAATCCCTTGTCTGCTAGTTCAAAATAAAGGACTCGTCAAGACCATTCAATTCACAAGTCCTAAATATATAGGTGATCCAATTAATGCAGTTCGTATTTTCAATGAGAAAGAGGTTGATGAGTTAATAGTAATAGATATCGATGCCACAAAAGAGAATCGTGAGCCTGACTATAAATTGATTGAATATCTCGCTGCAGAATGTAATATGCCATTTTGTTACGGTGGTGGAATTAAAACCGTTGAACAAGCATATCGTATTTTATCCCTTGGTGTCGAAAAAATAGCAATAAGTTCCGCAGCCATTAATTCGCCGGATTTGATTTCATCAATGGCTGCTAGAATAGGTTGTCAGAGTGTTGTAGTAGTATTGGATGTTAAAAAAAGAAAGTTTGGTGGTTATGAAGTCTTTACAAACAATGGTATTAAAAACACTGGGCAAAATCCGGTGGATGTAGCAGTTAAAATGCAAGAATTGGGTGCTGGTGAAATCGTGGTAAATTCTATTGATCAAGATGGAATGATGAAAGGATATGATTTCAATATCATAGATAAAATTAGAAATTCAATTTCCATTCCTATGACTGTTTTAGGAGGAGCTGGATCTTTAGATGACATAGGTAAACTTTTTAATTGTTACGGAATTATAGGAGCTGCTGCTGGCAGCCTGTTTCTATATAAGGGCATTTATAAGGCGGTTTTAATTAACTATCCAAATTTGGAGGAAAAAGAACTTTTATTCACCACTATCTATTAATATCAATGAATTAAACAATTACATATGTTCGAAAAAAAGAAATTATTGATTACTGGAGGAACAGGATCTTTTGGAAATGCAGTTCTTCAACGTTTTCTGAATACATATCACTTTTGTGAAATCCGCATATTTAGCCGAGATGAAAAGAAGCAAGATGATATGCGCAAACAGTTAAACAACAATAAACTTAAATTTTATATCGGTGACGTGCGTGATATTTCAAGTGTTGAATCTGCAGTTAAAGGTGTGGATTATATATTTCATGCAGCGGCTCTCAAACAAGTGCCGTCGTGTGAGTTTTTTCCTTTAGAAGCTGTTAAAACAAACATTCTTGGCACTGATAATTTGCTTACGGCAGCTGAAAAATATGAGGTCAGTAAAGTGGTTGTTTTAAGTACTGATAAAGCGGCCTACCCAATTAACGCAATGGGGATGTCAAAGGCAATGATGGAAAAAGTCATGGTGGCGAAGTCCAGAAATCTTGATGACAAAAAAACAATATTTTGTGGTACCCGCTATGGTAATGTAATGGCATCGCGAGGTTCTGTTATTCCATTATTCATTGAGCAATTGAAAGCGGGTAAGCCCTTGACAATTACCGATGGTGAAATGACCCGGTTTATGATGACATTAGATGATGCCGTTGACTTGGTTTTACACGCCTTTGAATATGGGGGCCAAGGAGATCTTCTTGTACAGAAATCGCCCGCTTGTACTATTAGAACTTTAGCAGAATCTTTAATTGAACTTTATCAAAGTAATTGTAAAATCCAAGAAATTGGAATTCGACATGGTGAGAAACTTTATGAAACACTCGTGAGTAGGGAAGAAATGATCAAAGCTGAAGATCAAGGTGGGTACTATCGTATCGCAGCAGATAATAGGGATTTGAATTACGCGCAATATTTTTCACAAGGAAATACTGAAATTAATCAAAAAGTAGAATATCATTCACACAATACTAAAAGGCTTGATATTACGGGTATGAAAGAATTGCTTCTTAAGTTACCTCTTGTCCGTAAAGATATTTTATAAATATGAAAAAAGTTGGAGTGACGGGCCAATTTGGTTTTATTGGAACCCATCTATTCAATACCCTGGGTTTGTTCCCTGAAAAATTTTGTAGGATAGAATTTGACAGGTCTTTTTTCTCGGATCCTACTACTTTAGATTCCTTTGTTGCCAAATGTGATGTAATAGTGCATTTAGCAGGTGTGAATAGAAATATTGGGCCTGATGAATTGTATGAAGCCAATTTAAGTATGGCAAAAAAATTGATTGATTCAATGAATAGATTACGAGTAACGCCCCAAATAATCTTTTCCTCTTCCATTCAAGAGGAATTAAATAATCATTATGGTAATTCAAAAAAGGATGCAAGAATTGCATTTGAGGATTGGGCAATAACAAACTCTGGAAAGTTTGTTGGTTTGATTATTCCTAATGTATACGGCCCATTTAGCAAACCATATTATAATTCAGTAGTGGCAACCTTCTGTCATCAATTGAATCATGGTTATAAACCCATAGTTGAAGTAAATTCAACGCTTAACCTAATCTATATTGATGAATTAATTAGTTTAATCATAGAATTTATTGACAATGAATCTTCAAATCCTGCTGTTACAATTAGAGATACTAGTAGAATATCTGTCAAAGATTTATTGCATACCTTAGTTGAGTATAGAGATTTATACATTAATAAAGGTATAATACCATTGTTGAATTCAGTATTTGAAATTAATTTATTCAATACTTTTAGATCATTTGAAGACATTGCTAGAAAATTTCCAGTAAAATACAAACAGTATAAGGATCAACGTGGTTCATTCACTGAGTTAATCCAATTGCAAATTGGTGGTCAAGTTTCATTTTCAATTACGTATGCAGGAAAAATTCGAGGCAATCACTTTCATACTCGTAAAATAGAGAGGTTTTCAGTAATTGCTGGTGAAGCCACTATTCATTTACGGAAAATTGGTACGGAAGAGATAATTACTTTTAACCTCAGTGGATCTGAGCCATCATATGTGGATATACCTATCTGGTATACTCACAGTATCACGAATTCAGGAAAAGATGATTTGTATACTGTATTTTGGATTAATGAGTTTTTTAACCCTTCTGCTCCCGATACATATTTAGAAAGTGTAATTATCCCAAACAAAATAAAATAGATATGACTCCAAAACTTAAGGTTATGACGGTTGTAGGCACGCGACCTGAAATTATTAGACTGTCCCGTGTGATAGCTGCATTAGATAAGGCTCCTGCAATAGAACATGTTCTCGTACATACTGGCCAGAATTATGATTTTGAGTTGAACGAAATTTTTTTTGAGGATATGGCCATTCGTAAACCAGATTATTTTCTTGATTCTGCAGGTGCTACTGCAACAGAAACTATTGGTCAGATTTTAATAAAAATAGACCCCCTACTCCGGCAATCAATGCCAGATGCCTTTCTGGTGTTGGGTGATACAAATAGCTGCCTATGTGCAATACCTGCAAAAAAAATGCATATTCCAATTTTTCATATGGAAGCAGGAAATAGGTGCTTTGACCAAAGAGTGCCTGAAGAGACAAATAGGAAAATTGTAGATCATGTCGCAGATATCAATCTTACTTACAGTGACATTGCACGAGAATATCTTTTAAGGGAGGGCTTGCCGGCTGATAGAATTATAAAAACAGGATCTCCCATGTTTGAAGTTTTAAAACATCATGAGGACTCTATCAATAGATCAAAAATACTTGATAAACTTAAACTAAGAGAGAGGCAGTATTTTGTTGTTTCATGTCACCGGGAAGAAAATGTTAATAATAGTAAAAAGTTTAGTGATTTTATTGAAACCCTAGACTTGATAAGTGAAAAATATGGATTTCCAGTTATTGTTAGCACACATCCAAGAACTCGAAAAATTCTAGAATCCAAAGAAATTCAAGTTGGATCAAACATACAATTTTTAAAGCCCTTGGGATTTAATGATTACAATGCACTGCAGATGAAATCTTTTGCAGTTCTGTCTGACAGTGGGACAATTTCCGAAGAGTCATCAATCCTAAATTTCCCTGCGCTTAACATACGAGAAATGCATGAACGTCCTGAAGCTATGGAAGAGGCGGCAGTTATGATGGTCGGTTTGAATCGTGATAGAATTTTGCAGGCATTGGAGCACTTAAATTATGATATTAAATTGGGTCGCCAATGCCGTGAGGTCGTAGATTACAGCATGCCTAATGTGTCAGAAAAAATAGTGCGTATCATTATCAGTTATGTGGATTATATAAAAAGGACTGTATGGTCTGCAGAGTCTATATAGAATGAAGATTTTGTTCCTATCTCAATATTTTTATCCTGAAAACTTCAAAGGGAATGACCTAGTTTTTGAACTTGCTAAACGTGGACATGAAATAGTTGTAATTACGGGGAAGCCGAATTATCCTCAAGGGAGTTTTTTTTCGGGCTACGGGATGTTTAAAAAATTCAAAGAAAATATAAGCGGAATAATTGTTTATAGACTGCCATTGTTTCCAAGAGGTAACGCTGGTGTAATTAGGTTGTTATTCAATTATTCATCATATTTTGTATCATCCTTTGTTTTTTTTATTTTGGGGAAGCCAGAATTTGAATACGACATAATAATTACTCAGCAACTCTCACCAGTAACAAGTTCTTTGCCTGGTATTTGGTATAAAAACAGGAGGAAAAAGCCATTAATAACATGGGTTCTCGATTTGTGGCCAGAAAGTGTAGTAGCTAATACCGCCATCAAGAAAGGTATATTGATAAGTTGGTTGGAACGAATTGTTAAAAAACTCTACAATGCATCAGATATCATTTTAATTAGTTCTCAATCTTTTAAGGATGATATTATTAAGAGAAATATTAATCCTGAAAAAATAATTTATTTCCCTAATTGGGCTGAAGATGTTTTCAAATCTGTCGATTATGGACTAGGCTTTGAAAAGCTACCACAAGGTTTTAATATAGTTTACGCGGGTAATTTTGGAGAAGCGCAAGACTTTTTGAGTATTATTAATTGTGTTGAAATTTTAAAAGGAAATTCAGAAATAAACTGGAATTTTGTTGGTGATGGCCGATTCAAAAAAGATCTTGTTGTTTCAAAAGAGGAGTTGGGTTTAGAGAATATGTATTTGTATCCACAACATTCAATTGATTACATGCCCTCTTTGTTTAAACAGGCAGATGCCATGTTGTTGTCACTCAAAGGTAATTCATTAATTTCCAATACGGTTCCTGCCAAATTACAGGCATACATGTCCGCAGGTAAAATAATTTTAGCGATGATTGATGGAGATGCTAATGAAATTGTTCGTAAAGCGAAATGTGGTTTTGTCGTGTCTTCTGGCGATTATAAAGGCCTAGCGGCGCAAGTGATAAAAGCAACAAAACTTACTGAAGAAGAACGACGGGAAATGCAATCAAATTCTTTGCAATATTATCTTGAACATTTCACCAAGTCTAGAGCTATTTCTAAGTTGGAAAAATTCTTGACACAGTGATGTTATTTGAATTTTTGTAAATTCATAAAAATTTTATTTTAATTATGAACAGGATTTTTGCTTCTATCATCATGCTGTTATGTTCTCCTTTTATTTTAATTATCTGTTTTTTAATTTATATTGAGGACGGAGGGCCTGTTTTATTCAAGCAAAAAAGGTTTCGAGAGTCTAGTAGATTCTTCATAATTTACAAATTTCGGAGCATGAAGAAAAGCACACCGAATGTGGCCACTCACCTATTGGGTGACCCAGAAAAATATTTACTTAGAACTGGCAAATTCATTAGGAAACTTAGCTTGGATGAACTCCCCAATCTAATTAATATCATCAAGGGTGAAATGAATTTTGTAGGCCCGAGGCCGGCGTTGTATAACCAGGAAGATCTGATACAAATGCGTATTTCTTATGGTTTGGATAAATTGAAGCCGGGGTTAACTGGCTGGGCTCAAATTAATGGGCGCGATGAAAATTCCTTGGATGAAAAGATAAAATTGGAGCTTAACTATTTAGAAAATCGTTCATTATTATTAGATATTAAAATCATATTACTAACGTTTTATACAGTTTTTTCATCAAAGGGTATCAAGCATTGATCTGAAAAAATGAAATTAATCTTTTTCTGTTTGATTGAATTTAATTGAAAGTTTACTTAAAAAAGGAGGTGAGCAAGTTCTGATTTTAATTTGGCCAAGTTCATTAATGATTCAACAGCTCAATCTCCGGCAATACTTCGATTACATCTTTCTTACTGCCTTCGGCAAAGGATTTGGAGACAGGGTGAGCAAATAATTCACGCCACCATGGTTTTTAAAGCATCCTCCAAGGGATGCTTTTTTGTTTTGCGCCAAATTCATTGGTGAATGATTCCAAATACCCATGAGAAATGGGTATTTTTGCTTTTCATTCTGTCTATGCAGCGACTGTTTTCCAAATCCTCTTACTACCACCG
>JACCDG010356126.1_pt1 | contig 16653 bp, 11 predicted proteins | sample 7442471 | NCBI WGS metagenome assembly JACCDG01 (sample SAMN15323444, study PRJNA562643) | freshwater metagenome | isolation source: river surface water | place: USA:Blue River Watershed | collected 2017-08-17 | reverse complement strand
GGTTGAAACAGATTGGCTTTGAGCTGCATCTGCGCTGATGAGTTCTGGAGAAATGGGCGGTTGTGGATCTTGTACTGGACTTTTTGAGGAGATGCAGAAAAAAAACAGCAAAAAGGGAGCGTAACGCATGGATTTTTACCTAACCGCCGACCTCATTCTTTTATCATAGTATTTTGTGTGCTTGCGGTTCAAGGTGTTGTTCAATGCAGATTGAAATATTGATAGGGCTAAAATCTAAAAAAACGCAGCATTTACCTGGTCTTTTGAAACATCTTTCTTTTTATGAGAGTGTGGTACGGTGAATCCATGGAAGATTCCAAAAATCTGTGCATGCGCAGGGTATTTGGCAATCTATTGAGCCTCCCCGGCAATTAGATATGCGGCCCTGCGCATGCACAGCATGTTCTGCGATATTGCAGTCAAATTCAAGAGTTTTACTTAAAACCCGTTATTTTTTAGTGGTGTCCGCGTGAGTGATCGCACCCCAAGGTAGACAACCGTGGCCATTAGGCCAAGGGCTGGAACAGGGTTGATAAGAACGGTGGTGAGGATTTTTGCAATGCAAAAGACGGCCGTAGCGCCGATTGCTCCTGTGGTGAACGTTGCTTTCTGTCTAAACCAGGTTGCTGTTGTAGTTCCAACTGCAAATGCTGCCAAGGGGGCAAAAAGTATCGAAAATCCAATGAAGAGCAAAAACCATGCTCCTAGGTTTTTAATCCGTTGTTCATTTTTGTACTCAACAGAGAGTTGTTGTACCACTTCTTCGTACGATCCCAAGCAGAGCCGTTCTATGGTTTCTGGTGTTTCGAACGAGACAATTTTGCTTACTTCCGCTTCCATTGTTTGGTTTCCATGTACTTTACAAAAAAGCGTTGCTTGCATGCCGTCTACATCAAGGACAGAAAATGCCCGGCGTTTTGCTCCGATTGTTGGTGTGTGAACAGCTCGTACAGATTCATACACGTGGGCATTGGTCACGGCTTCTGGCGTGTGTTTTTCGATGGTTTCTTCAGTAAGTTTGAGTTTGTGTAGGCCTGGTAGCTGCAGGTTCATTGTTTTAACTTCATACGCACCCAGTTTAAAAGAAGGCTGGATCCACGTCTGGAATGCTTGGTGTATCTCAGGGTTTTCATGTCCCTCGGGAATTTCAAACGTATTCGTTTGTTGTGGTGTGGTGGTCCAGTGTGCCAGGTAGAGTGGTGGTTGGCGCTCTTCGTTTGAGGCAAGTTGTGGTTTTTGGTGTTCTTCCCAGGCGTAGACTTCTGTTTTTACAGCACACGCAAGGTATGGTTTGGGAATCAAGGGAGCTTCGCATGTGAGCTTTTTTTCAATCACAATGGTGCCACTGAGGGCAATCAAGGGGTAGCGTTGTGCCTCTGGATTAATGCTGCTTGCAGAAAAGCGTGGGGCTTGCCTACACAATTGTGCCGTGTTGACTTCATATTCCACGGTATAAAGCATAAAAAAACCAACCCCAACGGCACCGCACCCAAAGAGTGAACAGAAAAGAAATGGCAACAGGAGGCTTGGTGGTTTTTGATCGTAGGAATGCATGATTTTCCTTTCTGTTTGACTGATTTGTGTGGACCATAGCCAACGCAGAGCGTGGCGGACTATCTTTTTGGGGTAATGCAACGTGTATCGTGCAACGCGAGGATCGAAACTTTATGGTAAAAAAAACACAACGCAAAGTTGCTTTTTTTGTGCTGGCTTGCCTCTTGATTGCAAGTCTAGTGGTGATTGGTATTTGGTACAAGAGCAGGTCTTCTAGCCCAGGGAACGTGATCATTGTTTCAGGGGTTTCTTCATCAGGCAAAAGCACGCTGGTTAATGCATTGCAAGAAACGTTGGGTAAGCAAAGTACGGTTGTACGGCTTGATGAATTTTTCCAAAAAATTGTTGATGACAAAGCGTGCAAGTTGGGGTGGAATGCGCACAGCCGTGTAGGGGCTTGGGATTTTTTACGCAGTTATGTTGATGATGAAGTAAATCGTGAAGTTTTTGATTATGAAATTCGTGCTAACATGCTCAGCTACCAAAGGTTGTACGATGCCATTGCGATAGCACGTAAAAAATATCGCTACGTGTTGGTGGATACCATTGTCGAGTCTGATGCTCATTACAACCAACTAGTTGATGCTGCTGCAGGTAGCGATGTGTTGTGGGTGCTCTTGTACTGCCCATTGACGGTTGTTGCCAATCGTTTGCTCTCGCGTGATACCGTGGGGAGTTTTGTGCGAGATGGCATTTCACTTGCAACGTACGAGTCATTCATGGCGATGTTTGCGCCTCGTGCGGGCGTTAGTTGGCAACCGTTGGATGCGCTTGCCCCACAAAAAACGCGCGACCAGCTCGATGCAGCAATTGCCATGTTGCTTGCAAAAGTAAGCCCGCGGGAATATGTGCAGTATCAAAAACATACACATGCATTTAGAAATCGTTTTTTACATCACTTTGGACTGGCAGAACCTGCGCACAATGTTGTGCAAATTTATCCAGCGTTCAGGTTTGATGTGGTGTTGAATTCAAACAGTGCTACGCCGCAAGACTTGGTAAAGCAGGTCCTTGGTAGCTTGAAGCATTGAACAAAAAATTTATGTTGCTGGTGGCGGTCGGGTTGGTGCAGGCTTCCAGAGCCAATCGTAAGCTTGTTTTCCTGCAAGGCCAACGGCGACAGCAAGAGACAACAGAGGAACATAGCTTAAATAGCTTGTTTCTGCTGGTGCCAAAGAAGTTAAAAGACTCGTCCCAAATTCAGCCATAGTTGCGTTTGTTGGAAGGTTTGCCAATGTTGATTCGACAGCTGTTGTAAGTATTTTTTGTACACCCTCGGTTGTAAGAGTTGTTTCTGTCGCTGTAGCGGCACTACCCAGTCCCCACGTCAAGTAAGCAGCCAGACCAAAAAATGCGGCTTCGGTTACTTTTTTAGGTGTTTTCTTCACTCCAGCAAGCGTTAGAGCACCTGCATTTGCTCCTGCGCGCTTAGCTCTTTTGAGATTTGTTGGCGTAAAGGGATTATGAATGGTTCCATCTTTTTTTAAAGCACCGTGGGCAACAAGTTGTGCAGGCGCAGTGGCTGCCAGAAGCCATGGTGCTCCAAAATAATAACTTATTGCTGAGGCTGTAAGAAAGACAGCAAACTGAGCTGGGCCTCGATGCTCATGCACCACCTTGAGTGCATCTTTTCCTTTTGGATGGCTTGCGAGCTGAGCGATAGTTTGGCCGAATGTTCTTAACTTCTTTGCAGTAGGATTTTCATAGCCCGGAGGGCCATCTCCAGGAGCGTCGCCTGGTTGAGGTTCTGGTTCATCTGCTGGTTCTTCCTTATTGTCGGCATCTTCTTCTGGCATTTCCCCTTCTTCTTCAGTGTGTTCTTCGACCTTTGGTTTAGGGTCGGTTTTAGGTTTTTCTGGATCGTCTGTTTCAGATGGTTTAAAGAACGGTTTTGCCCAGGCTTTTACTCCATCAACCACAAATGCAGTGCCGTGGTAACTTGCTTCAACCGCAGTTACTGCAAGGTTTGCTGTCCATAAGGTCCACGCGAGCGTGAATGCAGGGTTGGCTTTCGCATATTTTTTTAGATGCATGGTGACGCGGCGTGACCACGCAGCTACAGATTCTTTTTTTTTGTGTGCAGGAAAGCATGCGGTAAATGCGTACATGGTTAAGAACTGGCGCGTCCAAAGATTGCGATCAGCAAGCTTTTTACCCACTGCTTTTGCAAAATACGTGTAATAGCTGGGTTTATTTTTTAGGTGCTTAGTGTCTTCTGCTGCACTTGCAAACGCCGCCTTTACAACAGAGGCGGTGGGCGCTGTGAGCATGAGCGCTGTTGTGGCAACAAAGCGTCTCTTGGCACTCAATTTTTGAGCCCAACTGGACGGTGTTGTAGCTGCTGCGGCTGCTCCCGTTGCAAACGTGGGAACAATGCTGCAGATTGCTGCAAAAAACAGCGTAAAGGTAAAAAATGAACGAATGCGCGTCATGGGCCACAAAAATTCTAGAATGCTAAGACTCACTCAGTGTACGCGAAGAATTTTTGTTGTGGATGAAATTGGGCCTTAACGCAAAAAGATGAGAAAACAGGCGTTTTTTGGATTTTGTGTTTTTCACCTAGTAAATGTCATTTCTAAAAAAGACACGAAGTTTTATGTAAAAAGAGAGAGGGAGACCCAAGGGCCTCCCTCTTTTGCATGGATTGTCCAAGTTGGAAGATGTTGTCGAGTAGTGTTATTTTCCCGCGTGTGTGAGATTGCGGATTTCTGTTTCTTCTGCATCCACGTGAACATCATAATTGTCGGGTCTGTCTTTTTCTGGAATTGACTGAAGCAATTTCAAAAACTTCTTATGCTTTTCAAGCTTTTCAGCATTTGATCCTGGTTCTAAGCCTTCTATCTTAGCTTTCAAACCGCCTCTGTGGGTTGCTTGAAGTTTAGCAGGGAATGCTGCAAATGCTTTTTCTAGGGCTGCAAGTGTTACGTTTTCTGCTGCTTCAAGAAGTATGCTTGCATGTTCCACTAACGCGTTAAAGCGGGCCTCCATTTTTTCAAGTTGCTCCAGGGTTGCGGTTGTGGCAGTTTCACCAAACTCTTTGGTTTTTTTGCTTAACGCATCAAGTTTTTTCTTGAGTTCGCGTCGAGCTTTAAGCGCTCCCTTCAGGCCGCGTTTAACAAGCGTTTCTGTGTTAAGAGCGTTGAATTCGGTTTCTGCCTCAAGCGCTTGTGCAAGAGTGGCCATTTTTTTGTCTAACTCAAGATCAGTTAGATCAAGGAGTTTTTGAAGCTGAGCTTTTCTGCTTTCCCACTCTGCTTGGCGATTGAGCTCGCGAATGCCAAGGAAAATGCCCACTACCGCCTCAAGGGCAGTAAGCGTTACAAATGTTTTATTAAAGTTAACCCATTGGTTAAAGCGCTTGCTAAACGTGTTGAGGTTTTCATCCGTTGGATTATCGCTCAGCGTTTGCATAAGGGTCCACAAGCCGACGGTTTTGAGCTGAGCGGGTGTAAACGCTGCGCTTAATGCATGTTTGAGTTTTGTTCCAAGCGAGCGGGGTACAATGTTGGTGGCATCGCTTCCCACAAAAGCATTCACGCCAGCCTGGGCCATGGTTGTTGCAACAACGGTAAGTACTGCGCCTGTAAGCGTGGCGATTGTTGCGTGAACTTCGCGTCCTTTCTGGAAAAAGGGGATAGAGACGGTTTCTCCTTGTGTTTTGACAAGCTGCGCAGCCAGAACTTTGTTTTCGGGGGTGTCCCATGTTAAAGGAGAAGAGAGGGTTGAAAGAAAGAGCGATGAAAGCAACAGTAAGCGTTTCATCAGGGTTACGGAATCCAGTTTCATAAAAATTCCTCCATTTTTAATCCACACGGTATATCCATGCCCATTCATGCTAGCTCTAAAAAAATGCTTTTGATAGTCCATATTTTTAAGCGAAAGCAAATTTGATGAGTTTTTCTTGCTTGCAAACTTCCTCGCAGTTGGTGTGTGTGGACTATGCGTTGATAGGGAGTTTTTGGAATATCCGGGGTTATTTAGGGTTGCTCTTGCTCGAGCAGAGCGAGGTAGGGAGCATACTTGTAGCATTTGTTGCGTTTGTTGTCGTTGATTGGTTCCACAATCCCAAAATTGCAGAATTGTTTAAGCATACTTTGGGCAGTATTGTATGCCTTTCTCAATGTTTTGCTGAGCAAACCAGCTGTGGTAACAGGGTGCGTGAACAAAAAATCCAGTGTGCGCGTTGCTGTTTCTTTTGTCTTGGAAAAAGCAGGATGTGTTGCAAAAAGTGTTTTGAAGTGTTTTTCGAGTGCTTGGATTTCAAGAGCTCGCCAGTGTGCGTCATGGGCACTTTCTTTTATGGCTTTGAGGTAGAAAAGTATCCATCCTTCAAAGTCTCCAGAGGTGTTTACCTGGTTGAGTCGGTGATAATACTCTGCGTGGTGTTTTTTAAAATAATATGAAGGGTAAAGAACAGGTTCATTAAGCAGTTTGTTTTGTAGAAGCATAAGAACAATCAAGAGCCTGCCAATTCGTCCATTGCCATCAAGGAATGGATGGATAGTTTCGAATTGAACATGTGCAAGCCCTGCAGCAATGAGGGCAGGGATTTCTGAGGGTACGTTTATAAATTTTTCCAGCTCACCCATAAGCTTGGGAATTTCTGGAGCAGGAGGAGGAATAAAGGCTCCTACGCGAACGGTTTGTTGGCGTAATTCTCCTGGATTGGCTTCACCCGCCATAAGTTCACGGTGTGCAGCCAACAAAACACGCGAGGTAATGGGGAGGTTATGTGCGCGAAGTAGGGTTAGGGCGGCTTCTAGAGCATTGGAATAATTAAGCACAAGTTGCGTGTTTTTAGTGGGTTTTGCTTCGCTTATCGGTTGCGTGAAAACATCAAGAAGGGTTGTTTCAATGCCTTCGATGGAAGATGTTAAGAGAGCTTCTTTTATGACATAAGCTTTTACAAAGCGTTCGTGGCTTGGGATTTTTGAGCTTACTTCATTAAGTTTTCCTAAGGCAAAGAGCGCTTCTCCGTACATTGCCATGATTTCAGGCGTTAATGAAAAGGGGGGATTTATAGGTGGAAGCGGATGTGGAATAAAAAAACGTACAGTTCCCAGAGTGTGGTATATTCCTGATTCTCTCATGATTTTATCCGCCTCTTATTTCAACCATTGGTGTTAACTTGAAATAAGGATATGTTGCCATGCTCCTTATTTCAATAGGCGGCGCTAAATTGAAATAATTTGTGTGCATGCTTGGGCTTATTTCATGTAAGGCAGTTGATTAAAATTTTTCGTGTGAAGGGTGGCCTTTTTCGCGTATCTTCTCGTTATTCAGGACCCTCGCTCCAGCAAATTTGCCCAATTTTCTTGCTTGTAAACTTCCTCGCAGTTGGAGCGCGTTGACCATTGATTGCGAGGCGGTTTTGTCGGGCGGGGGTATGCACAAGCGAGGCTTGATCATGATGTTTTTGCAGTCCCTTGGAATCTGGTTATGAAAAAACATAAAAGCAGAAGCAAGGCCCGAGAGATGATGCTGCCTGGCTTATGGGCAAAAAACAAGGAGGGAGCTTTTAGGCTCCCTCCTTGGGTTAATTCTTAGTTGTTTGAGTAGATTATTGTTTCTTTCTAGCGGCGATCTTTACCCACCCTTTGCCATCTTGCAATTGATGAACTTCATCACCCAAGAGAATGAAATCACAGTCTTTGTAGTCAGTCGTTTTTGGAAGGCCTGAGGCTTTTTTGATGATTCCTTTAATTTCAATTACTCGCCAGTCTGGTTTTGCTCTGCCTCTTTTTCCAACGCTGCCGAAGTTAACTTCGTAAACGGTTGTAGGCGTAGCGATTGGAGCTGGAGGCGTAGGAGGCTTCTGAGCTACGTAAGCTGGCCCTGTTGGTGCAGTTCTGGTGATCTTTGGAGATTTTTCGCTGCGGTCAACATAGAGATCAACTTGACCGTCTACACCATCAATATACCCTTTGAAGGTAAATCCGTGAGGACATCCAGAAGTATTTCTAAGGTGTGCAAGTTGTTGGTCTGCAGACTCGGATAGTTGTTTTTGTCTAAGCTCTTCTGCGGCCGCTTTTGCTCTTTGTTCAGCTTGTCGAGCTTCTTCAGTTTCGCGAGCAAGGCGCTGAGCTGCATCCGCAATCACCACTGCTTGTGCATCAAGTGCACGGCCAAGTTCGCCGTCTGAATCTTCAAGCTTTGCAAGTTCTTCACGAGCGGCTGCAATCTCAGCTTCTGATTTGAGGTCTTTGATGCTTGCGCTGAAGGCTTCTTTTGCAGCGGTCTTTTGTTGTGCTTCACGCAAGGCAGCAGCTTGTTCTTCGCGTTGTTGACGAAGAAGAGCTTCTTCAGCTTCGCGATCGATTACTTGTTGTCTTGCTGCTGCAATTGCTTTTGCTTCACGTGTGGCGTCGTTCTCACGGCCAGCAAAGTGGGAGAGCAAGTCGGTTAATTGTTCTGCTGAGTAACCAGCGATACCATCACGTGCACCATCAAGGATTGCTTGATCAGCTGCAAGTTCCGCTGCAAGGCGAGCTTTTTCTGCAAGGCGGACTGCATCTGCATCGTTGCCAGTTGCAAGCTTAGCTAATGCAGCTGCTTTTGTTCCTTCAAGAAGGAGTTGCGCTTCGCGATCTGCTTCAGCATCAACTGTAGCGGTAATTGGTTTTAAAGCCGGTACATCGCCAGATCTATCAAGAGTGAATACTCCAGCTTGTCCTTTCACCTTGATTTTTGCATCGGCAGGGAATGCTTCAACAGATAAGCTTCCAAGATCGGCAGCCTGTTCAGCTGTGATGATTAAAATCTTGGTTTTTGCTGCTTTAGGCTTACGTGCATTTTTTTCTGCTTCAGCTCTTTCTGCAGCTGCTTTTGCTGCTTCTTCTGCAGCTAAGCGTGCAGTATCAGTAACTTCAGGTTTTGTGTAGTGCTTTGTTCTGAGGCTTGCAGCGTCTGCCTTGCGTTTATCAAGTGCAGCTTTCCTGCGAGCTTGTGCTTCGGTTAAGTCGCGTGATGCAGCGTGGGTTACTGAACGTGCAGCTTGTGATTGAACAAATGCTGCAGCGCGTTGTTGTTGTTGTTCTAGCTCTGTTTCAGTTGCACTTGTAATACCCGTCGCGGTAACTTTGTAAAGGGTAGGTTTTCCCTGGGTGTTGAGCGCTCTGAAGACATATCCTGGACGGCGTTCACGTTGAAGTTTTGCAACATACGCATTGAAATGGTGGGTGTTTCTTGTTAAGGAAACTGAGTCCGCATCCTTTTTAACGGTGTGAGTGCCAGGAATCCCTTCAACTCTTACGTGTGTTCCTTCAATAAAATGAATGGTTTCTGGGTTTTTCGCTTGGTCGAGGGTAATGCTTCTGACTGGTTTCTTCCAAAACTTACGAACAAGGCCTTGAAGGGTAAGTTGTTGTTGTTGTTGTTGTTGTTGTTTTGCTTTCAACCAGCCATCAAGTTCACCTTCATTTCCAGGTTTTACTTTCATAGCTGCAAGAGCTGTGCGGTAGCGCGTTACGGTTGCGGCATCAAGTCCAGCGATTTTCGCTTCAGTCAAGGCTTCGCCGTCTGTTGCGCGGAGCGCTACAAGGGCAGCTGCAAGAGCATCAAGTTCTGCTTTTGCAAGATTTGCAGTTACAAATGCTTCTTCAAAGTCTGCTTGGAGGGTTGCTGCTTGCTCGGTGTGTCTTGCTTGGGCAGCTTTTAAACCGTTCACGGTTTTAGCTTCTGCTTCTGTTGCACCAAAGTGTTTTGCGCGTGGATTCAGTGTTGCAAAGTCTGCAACAACTGTTTCTACGCCAGCAGGCTTGGTTTTCATTGTGGTAAGAACTTCTTGCAAGCGAGTGAGTTGGGCTGCTTCAATTTCTGCATCAGCTGTAAGCGCGTTAACTTTTGCAATTTCTGCTTCCAGTTGGTCGAGCTGGGCGCGTGACATTCCCGCAAGCCGAATTGTTGTTTGAGCGGAAAGGGTCTTTGTTTTTGCTTCGTAAGCGGCTTTTGCTTCTAATAATGCTGCAAGAGTTGTTGTTTCGTCCACGCCATATAATTTAGCAAAAGGGCGAACTCCCTTGAGTTGTGTTCTTGCCGCTTCAATGTCAGCTTTTTTAGCTTTTGCGTGGTCGAGCCCAAGGCGTGTTGCTTCGTCAGCTGTAAAGCCTTCAAAGAATTTAGCGAGTGCATCTCTTTCTGAGAATTTGCCCGTAAAGCCGCGCTCTTGGTGTTCTTTGGTGTTAAGTTTTTCAAAGGCTTCTTGTCTTTTGATTGCATCCATAAGGATTGCGGTAGCTTTGTCTAATTCGAGGTCTGTATTTTCAACCAACGCAGTACGTTGTTTGTCGCGTGTGTTCCATTCTGAGGAGCGGCGGTATTCTCTGACGCCCAGAAAGGTTCCAACAACGGCTTCGCATACCACGGTGCCAATAAAGGTTTTGTTATCCATCATCCATTCAAAAACGCGTTGACCAAAAGAAGCGGCGTCTGCACGTGTTGGGTCAGCTTTGAGAGCTTTAACCAATGACCACAAGCCAACTTGCTTAAGTTGTGATGGGCTGAATGCAGCAATAAGCGCATCTTTAATTTTGGTTGCGGTGCTTACAGGGAGTGAGCGGGTGGTTGCGTTGCCAACAAAGCCGTTAACGCCGGCTTGCAAAATGGTTGCAATAACAACACCAAGGACAGCGGCAACCAAGGTTGCGCCGGTTGCTTGGATTTTACGTCCTTTTTGGAAGAACGGGATAGCAAGCATTTCACCTTTTTCTTTAGCGAGTTTTGGTTGAAGATCTTTGTTGTCTTGCGTGTCCCAAGCTTGGAATAAACTTGCGGCAGGCGCAAAGGTTGAAAGGGTCATCAACGACAAAAGCAACAGCGCTTTTATGCGTTGGGTTTGATTGTGTTTCATAAAAATCCTTTTATTTAAAATTCACACAGTATTTTTCCATATGCCTCCCAGCCTACCCTAAAAATAGGGTTTTTACAGGGGGATTTAATGTTAAGGGGTAAATATGAAACAAAATTAATTTTTTTGCGGTCAGGTTTTCAATGTGAAAACTTTTGTGTCGGACGAGAAGGTTTTGGGGGAGTTTGCTTTTACGTATTTTTTAGCTTCGGCATGAGGTGTTTTTCCCCACGAATCTTCAAAATTCCTTTGTAATCTTCGTATGGCACACGAAAACCACAAGGGAATTCTTCTTGCGATCCCATGGAATTTGGTGATGAAAGCGTGAATTTGTAGCGAACCAATAAAAAAAGGCGGGCTTTTTACGGCACCGCCTTTTTGTTTTTAATGCGAGGTTAAATTTATGCGTCTTCTTGGGCTGCTGGAGACCAGAAGTCTTCGCTGAAATCCCATTGATTAGGGTTGAGTTTATACCATTTGCGAGAAGAGCTTGACCAGCGGTAACAGTCGTTGTCTGGGTCGCTTTCGTGTGGAACGATAACAACTTGATTCTTCCAGCCCCTTTCGGGAAGCTCATCAGCTGTTTTGACGGTTTTGACTCCCTTGATTTCTTTAATACCTGAAGCCTTGTCTAGTTTAACCCATACCGTTGTTTTTTCTTCATCTGCCGAAAACGGAGTCGTTGGTGTTTTGAGAACAGAACCCGGTGTGCTCACAGCGCCCGGCGTGTGGAACTGCAGTCCCGGCACGGGTGAACCGAGGCCACCATGCCTTTGAGGTGTTGGCTTTGGGGTTGCAGATCCTGGAAGTGGGCGTACGCCTCCAATGCTTGGTGTTGCCGTTGGATCTACAACTGAAGAAAACCTATCGCCTTCGCGATGTCTGTCATCTTCTCCTACGGGTGAGAGTGGGAGCTCTGGCGTTGCCGAGAAAGATGGAGCTTTTCCAGCATTTCTTACGACCCAGAGTGTTTTTCCGCCAATCGTAACTTCTGCGCCTGCAGGGTAGGCGTCAGCATCGGCCAGGATTTCGGCTTTTTGTTCTAGAATTTGTTGTGCTTTTAAGCCCAATGTGCGCCAATTTCTTAATTTTTTTCCAGTAATGGACCGAGCTTTAACCAAAAGGCTATGTCCAAGGTCTTGCCATTTGCTTTGAGCTGCTTGGTGTTTATGCGCTAAGACCGCTTGGCGTTCTAATTCCGCAAGGCGATGTTGCAATGCCTCCAAGATGGCAGTTTGCTGTTCAAAACTAAATCCTGAAGTAACCGTGAGCGCCGTGCTTGTTGCTGAGAGTGTTTGCGCGGCTTGCATTTGCAGGGCAAGTTGGCCAAGGAGAATTGCTTGAGTTTGAGCATTCAGTGTTGAGGAACCGTTGAGCATGCGTCCGACTTCAGAGGTGGGTAATGTTACCAGTGTAATTTTCCCACCAGGGCCCGTGAGGCCGAGGTGAGAAAGATCAAAGGTGAGCTGTTCGCGACCTGAGAGAATAAGTTCGTGGTGAGGGGTTGGTTTTTGTTTTTTGCGTGGAGGCTGCGGATTAACGTAAGCATCTGCTTCGGCTCTGCGCTTTTCATCTTCGAGATCTTTGAGTAAAGCTTGGCGTTGGAGTTTGGCAATGCTTTCGGGTTTGACTTTCATTTGTAGAGCAATTTCAAGCAATTTCTTTATGGTGTTGCCATGTAGCGGTTTCATTTGTTCAAGAGTGAGTGTTTGTACTTGTTGAACCATCTTTTCCAAGCGAGTCAGTTCATCCATTGGAGTTGCTGCCGAAACAAAGCCATCCACAAAAAGAGCTTGGAGGATAGATAGTTTTTCTTTGTGCGCAGCTTGCTTTTCTTTAAGCTGTGCAAGTGTGTTTGTAGCTGTACCGCCAAAAGTGGCGGCCAGTGGACGAAGTCTTGCTTCTTCTGCACGTGCTGCAAGAATTTCTTGCACCGTTGCTGTGGTAAAATCAAGGCTGAGCAGGCGTGCGCCCTCTGCGCTCAGGCCATCAAGAACTTCTTTTTGGCGGCGGCGTTCTGCAAGCGTTTTAGCGTCAACGCCACGTGCTTCTGCTTTTTTAAGTTCGTTCCATTCTGCTGCCGCTTCTTGGAGCTGCGCAAGGGTGGCGTCTTTGGTCAGTTCGAGTTGCGTGATGAGTTTGAGGAGTTCGTTACGGTCGGTTTCGTGTTGCTTCCACGCTGCGTGGCGGTCAAATTCACCTTTTGCAAGCATGCAAGCACCGGCAACTTCTGCTACGGTGAGCACAAGAAAGGTTTTGTTTCCCTTAAGCCAAGCGCCAAGACGTTGGCCAAACGTTGCCAAATCTTCGCGTGTTGGATCTTTTTTAATGCTTTTGACCAACGACCACAAGCCAACTTGCTTGAGTTGTGCAGGGGTGAACGCTGCAGAAAGAGCATTTTTGAGTTTTGTGCCAAATGAGCGAGGCAAATCTTTAGTTGTTGCATCGCCAACAAAGCCGTTAACGCCTGCTTGCACCATGGTGGTGAGCACCACAACAAGGGCAGCAGAAGCCAGGGTTACGCCGGTTGCCATGCCTTTTTTTCCGCTTTGGAAGAAGGGAAGTTTTGGAGCATTGCCCGCTTTGTCTTTGAGTAGCTCAGCAGTTTTGAGATTTTCTTCTGTTGACCACCAGGTCATAAAGCTTGCCGCTGGGGCAAGAGGAGAGAGCGTCATGACGACGAGCAGCAAGGCTGCTTTGATTTTGTTTACGGGTGAGAAGGTCATAAAAATCCTTTGTTTTTTATTCACATAGTATTTTACATATTCCTTCAGTGTAGCGAAAAGCCTAGGTTTTTACAGGCGGATTTGATTTTCCACGCAAAAAAGCACGCTTTAAGAATTTTTTGCAGTGATTGCGGTTTGGAAGCTGGGTGGTTTACTTACAGGTTTCATCGTGTACGACCGTTTTTGTGCCTTCTTGATTGAGCTTCTCAGCATGTTTTGAAGGATGTTGTTTTTCCCGTTTCTCAAGTGCTTCAAGAACAAGCTCTCTGATGAGGCTTGTGATGGCGGTTTTGTTTTCTGCCGCAAGGGCGGTAAGCAGCTCAACCTCAGATTTTCTGAACGAAACGTGAATTCTTGGGTTACAAACAGACATGCACAACTCCTTTTTTTGGTGGCCTGGCTAAAAAAAGCCTAGCAACCCGAGGAGCTTTTGCCAAAATTTTGTAGTGCTAGTCTTCCAGCCCCAGGGCAAGAAGTGTTTTGATGCGTTCTTCTACCTGTTTAAGAGTCTCGGTGTTTACAAATCCAATACGTGACGAAATAAGTCGTTGAATCGAAATAGTGCGAATTTGGGAACAAATAATGAAAGATGTTTTGGGAAGTCCAGATTCTTCTGGAGAGACTCTAACATTCCACCATAAATTACGGTCTTTTGAGGTGATTGGAAGGACCGCAATGAGCTCTGCTGGTCCTTGGTTGAAGATTGTTGAGCTGAGGACAAGGCATGGACGCTTTTTTGCTTGTTCATGCCCAACGGTTGGGTCAAGGTCGACAAGCCAAATGGAACCGCGCGTGATTTGTTTGTTACTTTTCATCAGACAAACCATCAAGCAGCGTTACATTCCAGTCTTCTTGCTCTTCTTGCATTTGTTTCCACGCGACGGGGTCTTTTTTTAAAGCAGCCAACTGCTCATTGGCATTCAGAAGGAGTTGCTCGTGTTTGTAGAGAGCAATTGCCTTATCAAGAATTTTTTGGCGCGATTCACCGGTTAAAAGATTAAGATCGTTAAGAGCATCAACAGAAGCATCGCTGATGCGCATAAGTTTTGACATGTGAAGCCTTTCAATAAGTTTTTGTTTACAAAATAAGTATACAAAAAAGTTTCATGGCATTGCAAAAGCCTTATTTTGGTCTTGCTTTTCATTTCATCTGAGCATTCTTGTTGCCACTTTGAGTCTCAAAATGGGATTTGCGATGCCACTTTGCGGCCTGTTTTTGAAGAAAAACGTGTTTTTTGCAAAATTTGATATGTTGGCGACGATGTGTGTTGGAAGAGATTAATAACCATCCCATTCATCATAAGATTCTTCATCTGCCGCGGCGAAAGCGTACATTTTTTTCCCGCCAGAAGGGCCAGGGATGTGTCCAAGATCTTGCTGTGCAGCTTCAATTGCTCGAATAGTTGCATCGTCCATGCCTTCTTTCCAGTCGGTTGGAATCTGGTTGGCTTTTTCTGTAGCTGCTGGAGCGCGGCGCTTTTGTTCTGGAATGTGAGATGGCATGGGAGCTGGTAGGGAGAGGCTTGGTTGGTAGCTGCCATCGGACGCAGGTTCTTCGCCGGGTGCTGGAACGCCGGCAGGGTAAAGATTTTTGTATTTTCTGAGATAAGCCTCCAGAACTCTTTCTTTTCGTCTGTCTTGGGGGGTTTTGGGATATGGCTCGCTTGATGCAAAGACTCTTGAAACAGGCCATGTTGTTTTCATTTGTGCAGGAGACTCAATTTTGCTGAGCAGTTCATCAAGATCTGGCGCTGGTTCGGAGGAGATGGTGATGGGCATTTTTGGAGGGAGCGTTTCTGGTTTCTTGGGCTTTGGTGGAGCTGGCATTTTTTTGGGTTGGAAGCCCGTAGGTTTGTCTGGATTTGCAAGTTCTTCGCCCGTTATTGGGTCAAACCAAACGTTGTAAGCCGCGCCTCTAACGCTGACAAAGCAGCAAAGTCCGGTGTCTTTGAGGAAATAATAGCCGCATTTGCGCGTGTCTGAGTCGTCGGGCTTTATTTTTGGCAGCCTGGCAGCACTTGCAACTTCTCTGAGGGGGCGGGAGATTTCTAGCTTCTTGTTCCTAAATCTGACGACCTTTGGCTTTGAACGAATGTTTTTGAGTTTCTTTTTCCAGGCAACAAATGCTTTGGTGGCCCCAGAAAAAATGGCATTGAAGAGCTGTTTTTTTTGGGATCTTGTTTCGGTTGCTGCTTTTTGTGTTCTTGCAACAAAAATTGCGGCTTTTACAGCGCCTTTAAACTTAGCTATGAGTGCTTTGTGCCGTTTTTCTTCTGCGGCTAAGCGTAATTTTTCATTTTCAGCTGATTTTCTGATTTCAAATCCAAGATTCAAGAGAGCCGTTGCGGTGTATGCGGCAGAAAGACCCGTTGCCCAGCATAGGCCAGGGCGGGCTTGGTAAAACTGTTCAAAACGATTAGTTCCTGCGCGGGTTGGTGGGAGCCTGAGTTTTTGCAGGTCTTGGCCAAGTGATCTCCACGCTGCGCGTGAAAAAAGGTAGCGGGCTGCAAAGCAGCAGTGCGCGCGTCTGAAAGCTTTTGGATATTTTTTTGCATGAAATTTGTAGCCCTTGGCAAAAATCTCACCACATGTTGCCGTGCCCACCAGAGCAGCCGTTGCTGCAAGCGCAGTCCGCGCCACCGCCCCTTTTTCTGAGGGAAACAAAACAGAGCGCCACGTTGAAGGGGCGCTCTGCAGCAAAGTTGCCAGGAAAAAAAGGACAACAGCTAGGTTTTTCATGATTTTAGGTGATTAGAACCAAGTAGAAGGGCTTAACAAGCGAAAAGGCAATCGCGGTTTATAGTCCTTAAACATTGCTTCTGCTGCTGCAACTTCTACAGGGTCTGTGAGCATCTCTCGTTTTAATGCTGGATGTTCGGGTTTGTCTTGATTTTTCTTTTTCTTTGTTACACTGGCGCGTGGGACAATTTTAAAAATAGTGTTTGTTGATGGTTGCTTGCAGAAACAGCCTTCTTCCCATTCATTAAAATCTTCAAAGCTTACACATTGTTTTCCTCGCATCATGAGATCGTTATAGTGGTCTTGAACACGGGCTTCAAATGTTTTCTCGGAGGCTTGTGCTGGTGAGGTTACGGGTTCAACATCGTCATCACCAGAGTCGTCGGCTTGAGGAACATCATCGGGTTTTGGAACCTCTGCTGGTTTTGGCGTGTGGACGGGGGTGCCAGATCCGCTACCGTTGTCTGCATCGTCTCCATCTTCCTCATCTTCTTCGCCATCGCCATCTTCGTTATCGCTTTGGGGTGGTGTTGGTGTTGGCACGGGTTGAAGTCGTGCGGCATGTTCTTGCGGGGTTTCTAAGATTACTTGGCCATCATCAAGGTGGCTGACGATAAGTTCTACTTGTCCAACAAGGCCTTCTCTGAAGCCTTGAACTATTGTTCCATCAGTTTCTGAGAGGAGTGCTTCTGTAAACTTTTTGCTCTCGCATTCCATCGATTGGAGCTCAAACTCACGCATTTGCTGGATGATTGCAGCATTTTCTCTGGCGAACTCTGCTCGTAGGAG
>JACCDG010435950.1_pt1 | contig 16673 bp, 19 predicted proteins | sample 7442471 | NCBI WGS metagenome assembly JACCDG01 (sample SAMN15323444, study PRJNA562643) | freshwater metagenome | isolation source: river surface water | place: USA:Blue River Watershed | collected 2017-08-17 | reverse complement strand
TTATGGCAGCAAAGAAGAAAGCGGTAAAAAAAGTAGCTAAGAAAGCAGTCAAGAAGGCTGTGAAGAAGGCTGCTCCAAAGAAGAAAGCCGCAAAGAAGACAGCAAAGCGTGCATAGTCACGTGAGTCTGCAAAAAATACCCGCTCCCACGGGTATTTTTTGTTTTTAACATGTACCCTGATACAATCAAAGTATATGTGTGGCATCATCGGAATAATAAAAACTAAAAAAGAAGTATTAGCCCCAACTCTTATTGGAGCGTTGTCTCGGCTTGAATATCGTGGGTACGACAGTGCAGGAATCGCAATATCAGATAACGGACGTTTGGAAGTTCTTAAGTGTGTCGGAGCGCCCTCTGAACATTTGCATGCACGAGAGATAGAAAAAGAAGGCCATGGAAGAGTTGTTCGTATCGGCATTGGTCACAATAGATGGGCAACTCACGGTAAGCCAACTATCAATAACGCCCACCCACACACTGACTCAAAGAAAAGAGTAGCAGTTGTCCATAACGGAACGATTCTCAACTACGAAATCCTACGAAAAGAATTAGAAAGTAAAGGTGTTGCTTTTGTCTCCGAAACTGACACTGAAGTTATACCACAACTTATTGCATACTATTTAGATACAGGCGAGGAGATGGAGAATGCATTTCTTAAGACGATTGAGAGACTAGAGGGCGCGTTTGGTATTGTAGCTTTTGATAGTGAGGATGACTCTAGACTCTATGTTGCCAAGGAGGGCAGTCCTATTGTCGTCGGGGTTACAGATACTGCATACTATGTTGCATCTAGTATCCATGGCTTCCTTCCTTTCACTGATAGGTTTATTACTCTTTCTGATGGGGAAATGGCTGTTCTTAAGGCGGGTGATTCTTTAGAACTGAGTATTCGCACAGTTAAGGACAACGAGGTAGTTAACAACAAAAAGCAGCAAATTGCAGAAAAGGGAAATCTCGAAGACCTTTCTAAGGGGGACTTTGAGACGTTCATGCTCAAAGAGATCTTTGAACAGCCGGCAACAACCCTGGCTACTCTTTTAGGAAGAGTTGACGAGGAGGATGGTGTCGCGGTCTTAGGAGGCCTCTTCGATCACCAGAAGCAGTTAGAAAAAGTTACACATATTTTGATGACTGCCTGTGGAACTGCGAGTCATGCTGCCGAGGTCGGCGCCTACCTCATTGAAATGATGTCTGATGTATCAACAAGAGTCGAGATCGCTTCAGAAGGAAGGTATAAGAAACTTCACTTTCCAAAAGATACTACCGCAGTCTTTGCTGTGAGCCAGTCAGGAGAGACAGCAGATACACTTGAGTATGTCAAAGAACTCAAGCGAAAGCAGTATGATGTCTTTGGGATTATTAATGTAGTAGGCAGTGCAATTGCCGCTGAAGCCGGGAAAGGTGTCTATACCAAAGCAGGGACAGAGATTGGCGTCGCCTCAACCAAGGCATTTACCTCGCAGATGGCAGTCATGTACCTCCTTGCTCTGTATATTGGACGTATGAAGGACCTAGAGGCTTCCGAAGGAGTACGGTTTGCTAAAGCTCTCACTACTATTCCTAATTTGATGAAACAAACTCTTGAGAGTTCTCGGGATGTTGAAGCTGTTGCCAAGAAGTACAGTGCCTATACTAAGATTCAGTTCTTAGGTAAAGGTATTCACGTTCCAATAGCAAAGGAGGCAGCTCTTAAGTTTAAAGAGATGACGTATCTCGAGACCGGAGCATATCCGCTCGGCGAGCTAAAGCATGGTCCGATAGCCATTATCGACGAGAGTGTTCTCTCGGTTGTTCTACTTCCTTGTGACTCACTTTTTGAGGTTGGTCTTAATTCTGTGGAGCAAATTAAATCAAAAGGAGGTAAGGTGCTTCTTGTTACAGACGAGTCAGTTCGCGGTCATTCTGTGTGCTTGAGAGCGGATGATGTTATTTTTGTTCCACATCTTAGTCATGAGATTTTTTATCCGTTTCTAGAAATTATTCCAATACAACTATTTGCATATCATTTTGCTAATGCGCTCGGCAGAAATATTGATAAGCCTAGAAACCTAGCAAAATCAGTTACAGTTCAGTAAAGCTCTTACTATTATGATTAAACTTGAGATTAGCTGTATTTATCTGGGTGTACTCTCTACTGAAATAGCTGCCCGAGAAAAATTTATTCTAGTAGATGACGGGACGCTTCTTTTTGGGCGTGTCTTGTACCACAAAGAACTTGCTTTGTGCCAATTTGGGAGAGACGATATTAGGGTGGTTGCTGCGGGTGTGATTCCAGATGGTAACGTTTCTGACTTAGAGAGTTGGGGTTGGAAATCAACCGGTTATGGAATCATAACTGATCAAGAACTCCGACCAAACATTGTCAATAAGATTCTGAAATATAGAGAAAATCTAAAATCTAACACCTAACATCTAAGATCTATTTATGCTATAATTGCTCAATTATGTCACTTGGAATACCATTTATTGAAAAGCTTTTCCCGGATGAGTCAAAAAAGACAGTTAAAAGCCTTGCACCTTTGGTGGATAAGGTCTTTTCGTTCGAGGAGGAGTTAAAAAGTCTCTCAGATTCAGAACTTAAAGAAAAAAGTTTGCTCCTTAAGAAGGAGGTAACCGAAAAACTTGAAGGTAAGTCTGGAGACGAACTTAAGCATGAAGAGAAAAAGGTTCTAGAAGAAGTACTCCCGATTGCTTTTGCTCTTGTTCGTGAGTCTGCTCGACGCACACTCCACATGATGCACTACCGGGTTCAGGTCATCGGAGGGATACTTCTTCACCGCGGACATATCTCTGAAATGAGAACAGGTGAGGGTAAGACGCTCGTCGCAACACTCCCAGCGTACTTAAACGCGCTCTCTGGTCGCGGTGTTCATGTGGTTACTGTGAATGACTACCTATCAAGACGCGATGCTGTATGGATGGGGCAGGTGTTTGATGCTCTTGGTCTCAGTATTTCTGTTATTAACCACCAGTCTTCATATCTCTACGACAGTACTCACTTAAACGACACAGACAAGAAAGAGGACGACGTAGTGCGCGATGATGTTGGTTCTTATAAGATAGTTTACGACTTTTTGAAACCGTGTGGCCGGCAGGAGGCGTATAACGCAGACATTACCTACGGCACCAATAATGAGTTCGGGTTTGACTATTTAAGAGACAATATCGGATATAACAAAGAGCAGCTTTCTCAGCGTGTGCATCACTATGCGATAGTTGATGAAATTGACTCTATTTTGATAGACGAAGCGCGTACTCCTCTTATTATTTCTGCTCCTGCTCAAGAGTCTAGTGAGATGTATAAGACCTTTGCTAAAATTGCCGCTTCTTTAGTTCTTGGAGAAGACTACACAGTGGACGAGAAGCAACGAGCCATCACACTCACTGAGTCTGGTATCAATAAGGCGGAAGAAATGCTTGGTATTTCTAATATGTATTCAGTAGAAGGGATGAAGTATGTTCATCATTTAGAAACAGCCGTGCGCGCCAAGGCACTTTTCATGGCAGAACGTGAATATGTAGTGCGTGACAACGAAGTGATTATCGTTGATGAGTTTACGGGGCGTATGCAGCCCGGCCGCCGCTGGTCAGACGGCCTTCATCAGGCCGTTGAAGCAAAAGAAGGAGTCAAGATTGAACAAGAATCAAGAACCCTCGCTTCTATTACATTCCAGAACTACTTTCGTTTTTATGAAAAGTTGTCTGGCATGACCGGAACTGCTGAAACTTCTAAAGAAGAGTTTTACAAGGTATATGGTTTGGTTGTAACCCCAGTGCCAACACATAACCCAATTCACCGTACTGACCATGCTGACCTTATTTTTCAAACTGAAAAAGGAAAGTGGCAAGCTCTTGCCAAGAAGGTCAAGACACTTCACGAGAAGGGGCAGCCAGTTCTCATTGGTACTATTTCTATTGAAAAAAATGAGGCAATCTCTAAGTATCTTGAACGAGAAGGAGTTCCACATTCAGTACTTAACGCCAAGAATCATGAGAAGGAGGGTGAGATAATTGCAAACGCGGGTCTTCGCGGTGCCGTTACTATCGCTACCAACATGGCAGGGCGTGGAGTGGACATTAAGTTGGGTGGACCAAGCGCAACTGATGCAGAAAAGGAAGAAATAATCTCTCTTGGGGGTCTCTTTGTAATTGGTACAGAACGCCATGAAGCACGTCGTATCGATAACCAGCTACGTGGTCGTTCAGGTCGTCAGGGCGATAAGGGTGAGACACAATTCTTCGTTTCCCTTGAAGACGACCTCATGAGAGTCTTTGGGTCAGACAACATCAAAAACATGATGGGACGTTTCGGTATTCCAGAAGATGAACCAATAGAGTCTCGTCTTGTATCACGCGCTCTCGAAGGTGCGCAGGAAAAGATTGAAGGATTCCACTTTGATACACGTAAGCACACTTTGCAGTATGACGATGTTCTCAATCAACAACGCACTAGTATTTACAAGAAAAGGAGAAGAATACTCTTTGGCGACGACGAGATTGTAAAAGAAGTTTTTGCTGAGCTTATTCTCCTTAAGCCAGAGCTTGAGTCCTTAATACAAGAAAAAGAAGAAAAATACACCAAAGAGGCGATTCACCATATATTCCGTATTATGATGCTTCAAGTAATTGATACATTATGGATGGAGCACCTTGACCAGATGGAGCACTTGCGTAACACTGTCAACCTTCGAGCATATGGTCAACGTGATCCGCTTGTTGAATATAAAAAGGAAGGTTTGCGTACATTCCGCAATCTCGAGATGACACTTAAAGCCGAGCTCTCTACATTCCTCGAAAACATTGATGGCTTCTTTGCGTCACAGCAAGCACGAGCACAGTCCCAAAATGATTTTGTTCAAGTCATTCCTGAAGCTCCAGGTAAAGACTCTGTAGTGGCTGCTGCAGAAGAGAAGGTTAAAGCTGGACGTAATGATCCATGTCCGTGTGGTAGCGGTAAGAAGGTTAAGAAGTGCGATTGTGAGGAGTACAAATACTTACGTAATTAGTTATTCGTAATTAGTAATTGGTGGCACAAAGCGTTACACTTGAGAGTGTTGCGATTTCAAAAGATTGAGTACGGTCTAAGAAATCGGGAACCTTCGGTCGCGCTTTGTGTTAGGATATCAGTATGAAAACAGGCCTTGTGTGGTTAATAGGCAAGCCAGGAAGCGGGAAGACGACAGTAGGAGAGTATTTATCACTCTCTCACGACCATATAGAGTACTATTCTTTTAGTGCTCTACTTAAGCAATTTCAAAAAGAGGTCGGGGAAGATGGCTTTCATCAAGAAACACGAGATAAGGTGTATACGTTACTAGCTGATCTGTCAGCTAGAAAGTTAGTAATAGTAAGTGGTAACCCCTACACACCAACGTCTTTTGGTGACATGAAAAAGCTCACATCACTATTTAGGGTTATACACTTTTCTGCACCTGATACTTTAGTGCTCGAACGTCTTAACGAAAGAGGCAGGGTGGTGTTTGTGCATGATGGTTCTTCTCAAGAGGAGCGACTTAAAAAATTTAATGACAATGTTCAGCCGCTCATAGACGAAGTTCTTAAGGAGGGTGGACTTACTATTTCTGTTGAAGGTAAAACTAAAGAGGGGCTTGCAGAAGAAGTAATTTTAGCTGTGTTAAACTAGTAACTATAAACCAGTAACTATTAACTACCCAATGAAAGACCTCATCAAACCACTCATCGTTTCTATACTTACTTGGGAGGCTAAGCTTGCGCTCACTAAACACAAGCCTTTCATTATTGGCGTAACAGGGAATCTTGGCAAGACATCAACCAAAGATGCAATCTATACAGTACTGAAAGATCACTATCACGTGAGGCGTAGTGAGAAGAGCATGAACAGTGAGTTTGGTGTGCCTCTCACTATTTTGGGGCAGAAATCAGCGTGGAATAACCCATTCAAGTGGGCAGTGGTTATTGTCCGTGGCTTCTTTGTCGCGATTGGAAAAGAGTATCCGACGCATCTTGTTTTAGAGATTGGTGCAGATAGACCTGGAGATATTAAGTCAATCACAAAATGGATCAAGCCAGACATTGCAGTTGTCACCCAGTTTGGCCAGGTGCCCGTGCATGTTGAGTTTTTTAAAGACAGGAATGCTGTAGTTGAGGAGAAGGGGCACCTTGTAGAAGCGTTGAAGAAGAATGGTCTTTATATTTGGAATGCAGATGACCATGACTCAAAGACAGTCCTTGTAGGAAAAACTGAAGCAAGAAAGGTGAGTATTGCTGTAGAAGAAGAAGCCGATATTAAAGCAGCTGGCATTATGCTGTACGGCAGTCCTGCACAAGGCACAAAAGCAGACGTTGTCATTGAGGGGGTACACCGCGAGTTAGTGTTACCTGAGGTGGTTGGTAAGTCACCAGTATATTGCGCTCTTCCAGCACTTGCTGTTGCTAAGGAGTTTAATATACCAATTGAAAAAGCTTTACAATCTCTCTGTGACGGAGAGAAGCCACGTGGCCGAATGAGATTACTGTCAGGCATGAACGGATCATTAATTATCGACGATACTTATAATGCATCTCCTAAAGCGGCAGAACACGGTTTGAAGACGCTTGCTTCACTTGATACCAAAGGCCGCAAAATTGCCGTTCTCGGAGATATGATGGAGCTTGGTAGCCACACGCATGACGAACATTATAGAGTAGGGAAAATTGCAGGAGAGTCAGCACATCGTCTCATCACTGTAGGTATTCGCTCTCGCAGTACAGCAGAGGGGGCCTTAGACGCTAAGATGAATGATAGTTATATTATGCAGTGTGATTCATCAGTCGAAGCTGGGAAAGAGTTAGTTAAAATGCTTGAGCCTGGTGACATCGTATATCTTAAAGGCTCACAGAGTATGCGTATGGAACGAGCAGTGAAGATGATTCTTGCAGTAACGCATCCACCTGAAAAGTATCTTGTCCGACAAGAGAAAGAATGGCAAGATAGATAAAAAACTAGGGCGCGCCATCTCTGGCGCGCCCTTTCGATCACGGGACTCTTTCAATCAGGCGGCTATACAGAATATTTCCCGCCAGATCAACAACCTGTTCGACAGAAGAAATGGGAAGATGGTATTCACCGTCCCTGTACTCCTCGGACAACGTGTAGATGTTTTGTCCCATGAATGCCTTCGTGATGAGCAAGAAATGCCTCGTGTCCCCAACATTTTTGCTGAGTACTTCATACATGGCGACGTACTGTAGGTCGGGAGATCCTTTCCTTTGCAAGACCAGGCCCCCAATTCCACTTCCAGTCTGCTCCATTTGGGGGAGCGGAGTGAACCTGGAGAAAGTCACCACCTCTCTTTCTGTTACCAAGATCCTTTCCCTTGGCAGCTCGGTTTGGAGAGTTGTGCGTACTGCACCTGGAAGGATCTGCACTCTCCTGACGCTGAAGTCGTCTGGGACGCCTTCCTTCCTGTCCACGTACCACACTTCCACCCCTGAGACGCCTTTGGAGTCTGCGAATGAGTAGTTGGCCACCACCATCCGCTGGAATGGTTGCTGCGGTTGGTTGGGCTCACTAGCCATACCGGCCACGGCAGAAACAGCCAGAAATAGCCACAAGATTAGGCTTCGCATGCGCATGCTCCTTTAAAAAGGTTGACGTTGTCGAAATTGAGCAACTAAAGCCAACTCTACACTCAAAAAAGAGTGAATTCAACTTTACTTTTTCTCCCCAAGTGTCCTTATATAAATGAACTCTTCTTCCGTCACCGGTGTTATGGATAAACGACTTCCTTTCTGCAAAAGCGTCATTTTACCTAGCTCTTTATGTGAACGCATCTCTTCAATTGAGACAAGTCTTTCAAACGTCTTTACGTAGCCGATATCTACCAGCATCCAAACAGGATTTTCCTTTGTAGCTCGGGGGTAGTAGTATTTACTTTTCTTGTCGAACTGCGATTCATCTGGGTGGGGGAGACTCATGACTTTACCGACACCAACAGCACCCGAAGGTTTACCATTTGAATGGTAAAAAATAATAAGATCGCCCACTTTCATATGGTCTCTCATATAGTTTCTTGCTTGGTAGTTACGTACACCAAACCATGCGACCTCGCCGTCACGTGCCAAGTCACTTATTGAGTACTCCTCTTCCTCTGACTTCATTAACCAATATTTTTTCATACGAGAATCAATTGTAAGTATTGTATCAAGAAGGAGGAGAGTTCCTTATTCTCAACTACAAGGACAAGTGTCTCTTTGTAGAAAAATATTTTTACGATCCCAGAGTCTTCTATAATTTCTACGCCTATTGAAAGTTTGGATAAATCAAAAAGTATTGGAGCATCTTTTTTAATCCTCATAAAACCTAGCTCATTGTCTAAAAACTCATACTCTTTCCTCACTGACGTGTCAGATACAATGACTTTTGTATAGCCGTAGTCTTTTAAGCTTGAGTTAAAGTTGTAATAAATTGTATCCTTGGGGTTGATGGTTACACGAGAAGAAGATGGATAAACACAATAGATAATGCCTTCTCGTTCACCTTTCCTCCTAGGAGTTCCGTACCTAAGTGCCTCCTTAAGGTCTGCCTCACCTTTAAATATTTTTATCCCCGTATGCTTGAGTGAAAGGAGGTGGGTAGAAAGCGTGAGGATGTTTCTATAAATAATGTCGTTCTCATCTTGTTTTTCATTGATGAGAGAAAGTATGTCTTTTGCTTTGTATAATTTTTTATTCTTTTGGGTGCTTAGAGTAATCAGGCCTTTCTTCTTTAGTTTATCTAGTGTCGTATATACACTCGTCCTTGTTTTTAACCCACGAGAGATATCGTAAGCTGTTCCTTTTTGCGAGAGGAGTGTGGAGAGGTACACCTCAGCCTCAAGCTTTGAGAGTCCAAGCTTTTCTAACATTTCAATAAGTGTCTTGTCCATGCCCTTACTGTAGCATACATGTAGAAATAGTCACACAATATGACTATTTTTTATCTCACCAATAAACCATTGTTTGGCAAGGCTATTTCGGTCTATTGTCCATATTATTCTTACTAATTTTCATAAATGTTTATAGTTATTATATGGAAAAAAACAAACATTGTATCACCACACTACAGGCGCCTGAGTATCCATTTGTAATGGGAATACTTAATATAACCACAGACAGTTTTAGCGGGGATGGCGCCACAGATAAAAATGTGGTGGAAGATAGGGTGATAGATATGCTTCGTGCTGGTGTTACATGTATAGATGTTGGAGCTGAAAGTACGAGACCTGGTGCTGTAAGAGTAGAAGAGATGGATGAGAAAGAGAGAGTCGTGGACGCTATTAAGATTATAAGAAGTGTCTCGAAAGATGTTTGTATTTCTATAGACACAACAAGAGCGTCTATTGCAGAAGCGGCAATTGCGGAAGGAGTGGAAATTATTAATGATATTAGCGGCGGTACCTTTGATCCAGAGATGTTTAACGTTATAGCTACGAATAAAAATATCTTGTATGTAGTTGGGCATGTTATAGGAAATTTTGAAACTATGCACAAGGGGTATGAGGGGAAAGATATTGTAGAGGACGTCCTTTCTTTCTGGAAGCAAAGAATAGACGATCTTAACAAACGTGGAGTCACACGTGATCGTATTATTTGCGACCCAGGAATTGGTTTCTCGAAAAGGTTGGATGAGAACTGTGAGCTTATAAAGCGTGCGTCTCACCTTGTAAAGGGTGCAGGCGTACCAGTACTGTTCGGCGTCTCTCGGAAGCGATTTATAAAAACTATTTCTGAAAGTGATAACAACGACACCCTCGACAGGTGTTCTCTTTTTCTTCATTCAGCTCTCCTTAAAGATGGAGTAAGTATTATTCGGACCCACGAGGTGCTTCATACGATGAAAGTGCTCAATATATATAAAACCATATATGCCTAGTCCAACATCTTTAAAGTCTATTGATTCTCTATCATATCAAAGCGACAAGAACACAAAGAGTGATCTCTTGTCTTTCGGCGCTGCGGTACTCCACCTAGAGACAAAGCGCGAGAGTTTAGAGATGCTCAGGAAAGAACTTCTCAGCGAATGTGATTATGGTATGGAGCGCGCTCCTACTATAAAGCATGTTTATCAAGATTTTTCTCAGAAAAGAGAGTTTAAAGATGTGAGACTTATCACGAAGCTTAAAGAAAAGATTGAGAAAGAGATTTTGCGGGAGGTGTATGAAAAATTCTCTTTTGTGCCAGTAGATGGTCTTAGTTTTGAACTACCAAACTTACAGAAGTATGAATATATAGAGACTGACAGCCAGTTCGCTATCCCCCCACATGTTGATTACAGGGCGTGCGTCGAGGTTATTGCCGTGCTCTTGCTAGAAGGGGATTCCCAATTTCACGTAGCAGAGGATAGGGAGTGTAATGGCGAGAGATGTATCGATGCGACGCCGCTCGACATTATTCTCATGCGTGGTTATGGATTCCAAGGAATAGAGACCCGTCCAATCCATTACGTCAAGAAAATACAAAAGGGGAAGGTGAGGGTTTCTCTAGGGTTCCGGATGTTGGGCAAGAATCAAGAAGACATTATAAAAATGGAACAGGCCTTGCACAGACCGTGATAAAGACCTGTTGAGCGCCGAGAACCAACTACCAATTACTATTAACTAATCACTGCCCCTATGGACACAATACGACTTTCAAACATCACACTACAAGCAGCCCATGGCTGTTATGAGCATGAAAAGAACAATAAGCAGACTTTTGTTATAGACATTGAGTGCAAGCTACGAGACGTACTAGACACAAGCGATCACTTAGATACAACGCTTAATTACGAAGACATGAGGTCTCTTGCTCATCGTATTTTTTCTCAACCACCATGCAACCTTATTGAAACACTATCGGTTCAGATAGCTAATGAATTGTTAGAGATCGACTTGGTCCAAGAGGTTAGCGTCAAGATTGCAAAGCCAGATGTTTGGGGCGATTGCATACCTTCTGTTGAGGTTACGAGAGCCAAGTAATAGCAAAGCTCAAAATGTATAAAACCAACCCGCTTTATTGTGCTACACTTTGATCACTATGAAACATTTTCACAATAGTGTTATTACAAAAGCGGCACGCATAGACTTGGCTGGTAAGTGGGATTTTTTTGTAAAGATTACGCTACTCTATTTAGCAGTAACAATACTCCTTGGCCTTTTCCCGGGCGGAGACGTTGCCCTACTTGTTGTGGATGGTCCTATTATGCTCGGCATTGCTTTTGTGTATCTCAAGTTAGTTCGCAAAGAGAAGTATGAATTTGATGACCTTTTCGATGGGTTCAAACATTTTGGCGTCGCGTGCATCACATACTTGGTTATGGTTGTATTTATTTTGCTCTGGGCAATCCTTTTGATCGTTCCCGGTATCATAGCAGCACTCGGGTATTCGCAGACGTTCTTTTTACTCGCTGATAACCCATCACTGCGCCCATTAGAAGCTCTCAAGAAGAGCAAGGAGATGATGATGGGATATAAGTGGCAGTATTTTAGGTTTTTGTGTAGATTCATTCCATGGTTCGTTCTCTCGCTTTTGCCCCTCGGTATTGGGCTATTGTGGTTTATTCCGTACTTTGCCACGGCTCAGGCCCACTTCTACGAGAAGCTAAAGGGTAACGAGCACGAGAAATAGTTACGTCCTAAGTTGGTACCAACCAGGAGACATTCCTGGCTACAGATTAATTCTAAAAGACACATGAATATCTTCACAAAAGCACTTCTCTTTTCTGTGGCGGTCTTTTTAGGCTATTCTCTCTACAATACATACAGCAGGGCTACATCTCCAAGACATATTACCGACGGCGTTACTGCGTCAAATCCATCCTATACAAAAATCATCGTAGCTGGAGGGTGTTTTTGGTGTACTGAAAGTGAGTACGAATATCAGGTTGGTGTGCTAGAAGCAGTCTCAGGGTACGCAGACAGCGCAGTCGACAATCCAAGATACGCAGATGTTAGTAGTGGTAAAGTAAAAGCTCGCGAAGCTGTTCAAGTTATCTATGATGAAAAGGTTATATCAAATGCTCGAATTCTAGAAATATATTTCCGTCATATTGACCCAACCGATGCAGGCGGCCAGTTTGCCGACCGAGGGTATCAGTACTCACCGGCGATTTATTATTTCAACGATGCTCAGAAAAATCTTGCCACAACTCTTATCAAAAAAATAAACGACACAGGCAAGTTTCCTTCTTCTGTTAAAGTAGAGGTATTGCCGTATACTAACTTCTATCCAGCTGAAGAATATCACCAGGATTATAAAGATAAGAACCCCGTGCGATATAGTGCCTATCGAGAGGCTAATGGAAGAAATGCTTTGATTAGAAAAAATTGGCAAGACGATAGTCCTTATGTAAAAGATATCTTTAGTTCGCAAACATTATCAGCGGCAGAAACCACAACTATGAGTAAAAAACCTTGGGAAGATTTTACAAAAGAAGAAAAAGCAGAAAAGTTAAAGACTCTTACTGAGTTGCAACTTAAGGTTACACAAGAGGAAGGAACCGAGAGAGCGTTCACCCATGAGTACAACGATAATAAAAAAGAAGGTCTGTATGTTGATATCGTAAGTGGCGAGCCACTCTTTTCTTCAAGAGATAAGTATGACTCTGGCAGCGGGTGGCCATCATTTGTGAAGCCCTTAGCGACGAGTTCAGTTTCGCTTCGCGAAGATAAGGGACTCTTTACGTCGCGTACAGAGGTGAGAAGTGTCATTGCAGACTCTCATCTTGGACACGTATTTCCGGATGGTCCACAAGATAAAGGTGGTTTAAGATATTGCATGAATGGCGCAGCTCTTCTCTTTGTCCCAAAAGAAGAGCTAGAATCCCGTGGGTATGGCGAGTATCTTTCATTATTTAAATAACGTATTTTTTATGGACCAGTCTTTGCTAGAAAAAATAACGAGCGCCCTACGTATAAGTAGTGTCCCAGTGATTATCGCCTCCCTATGTTGTCTCTCTCCAGTCATACTTGTCTCTCTTGGGGTGGCTAGTGTGTCATTTGCCTCCTCCCTTGCAGATACTTTTTACGGAGAGTACAAATGGTATTTCAGAGCGGCAGGTTTCATCGCTTTGGTCACTTCATTTATATTTTATGTCAGGCGTCAGGTTGGCGTCTGTACCATAGATGAGGCAGTCAGGAGGAGGAATGAGCTTATCAACAAGTTTGCACTAGCGCTCATCATGGGGGTGCTCGGGTACATTTTCTTTCTCTGTGTGGTTGTCCACTACGTTGGGGTGTTCTTACAACTCTGGAAGTAAGTAAGTTTTCTTGAGATGAGAACTACCTTCTCTTCTTAAATGAAGATTTTGACGCACCAGCTTTTCTACACTTGCTGCTGCAGAACTTAACAGACTCCCATTCTTCACGTTCCTGGAAACTTTTAAGAGTATTGAGGTCCAGTTTGCAAACGATACATTTTTTGTCGGCTTTGAGCATAAAAGATGTTGATAGTATTAAAATTTATTGTATCTGTCCGCCGATTCTTTCAAGCGCTGCACGGAACTCTTGTACTTGAGTAGTAAAAGCGGGGATAATTCCGACGATGTTAAGAATCCAGCCAATGATAATAATTACAAGCACAGCGCCCACCACGTATCCAGCACCGTAGACCGCACCGCGCAGAAGAGTTGAAAGTAGTCCGGTTGAGCTGCTTCGTAACTCAGCTAGTTCCTTCTCTATGACCTCAAGATGTTTCTTTAATTCTGGATCAATCATAACTATTCTTCTTATGATTATAGCATGTATGCAGAAGGGTGGAGTGTCTGAGCATCCTTGAAATATCTCGAAAAGGTGACCCTACGGAGAGTCGGTCACAAAATCAGTTCTTCGCTCCACTCAGAACAGATGATTTTCCGATCTGTATTCGATTCTCCACGTAAGTGACGCAGGTCACTTATTGTTCGGTCACAAGGTCTAGTTTTGTGGTTACCCAAAACAGAAGACCCCGCGACCCCTATTCGATTCTCCACGCAAGTGACGCAGGTCACTTACTGTTCGGTCACATCATACAAAATACCCCACAAGGGGGTATTTTGTATGATGTGACCTCACGGAGAATCGAACTCCGATTCCAGGCATGAGAAGCCTGTGTCCTAACCGTTAGACGATGAGGCCAAATATTGTTGTATTTCAATCAAACTTTGAGTTGAGCAAGCTCTTCTTTATCTCGGACACAGGAGACCTGCTGAGCCTCCCGGCACGATGTGCTCATCGCCTAACCGTTAGACGATGAGGCCGAACTAGTTTTTGGTTGGTAGTTATTAGTTTTCAGTTAGAATTCTAAAAACGACCAAGAAAACCAAGTAGGGGAATAATACCATAGATTTTTGTCCTTTGCAAATACCCCTTATAAGACAACGTGTTTTAGATGTTAAAACTTGACAAGATATATTATTTTATTGTGTAATACTTGACTTTTGTCTCCAAACATGCTATAATTTCATTACACAATAAAATAGTGAGTAAGTAAAGTTACCGATGAGGTATTTTATTTTTCACTAAAAAAATTCCAGTCACGAATCGTTTGGAGAGCGTAACTCTACAACTATGATAAAAAACTTCTATAAGGTTACCCAGTTACTTGCGTTTGTGCCATTCATGGCCATGCCAAGTATCTCAGTTTCCTCAAATATTGGCTCACTTGAGACCTCACCTGTAACAAAGGAAGTTGTCTCAGTTGAAGACATTCGTGAAGCACGTGCAGAAGCTATTGATACTTACTTTAGGGAACGTTCAATGCCACTTGCCGGAACAGGAATGACCTTCGTCTTGGTTGCTGAAAAGTACGGACTGGACTGGAGACTTATGCCGTCAATTGGAGTTCGCGAATCATCAGGTGGTAAAGCCGCTTGTGGATATAACGCCTTCGGTTGGGGGTCATGTAAGTTACACAACTTCCATAGTTACGAAGAGGCGATTGAGTCCCTCGGACGTAACTTAGGAGGAGCTAACAAGAATACCGCTCGCTACTATGCCGGTAAGACCTCATACGAAAAGCTCTACTACTATAACGGAACTGTAGTCCCGACCTATCCGGACGAAGTTCTCGCTATTATGACAAGAATGGGAAAGGACTTGGACTAAAACGAAAAACATTTAATCAATAACAAAATCCTCGAAAGGGGATTTTGTTATTAGTGTGGGTCTAAAGAATATGGTAGGATTTTCCTACCCCAACAAGGAGAGAAGCTATGTTCTTTTTTGAAATCTGGAAGGCGTGGGCGATCGAAGGCCTGAAGCTGTTCGCGCGTCCGCCGTCGGCACTCGATGGTCGGTACGAGGAAGCCTCCAGGCTCCGCCTCGAACGTGGCAAGAATGTCATAGCGAAACCTCAACCCGATGAGGTAGACGCAGACACTCGTGTCACCAGAGACAACAAGTAGTCTGGACACTTACCGCCAAGCTAAGAGGGTGCGTTGTCATGCACGCTGTCGCTGGCTCTATGATTGCTGACAAGTGAACAGCAATGCAAGAAAAATGCCCCCTCGGGGCATTTTCATCTTGTAACCCAGTGTGCTGGATTTACTCCGGCTTCTTATCTATTTTGTTGATAGGAGACTTAACAAAGACAAAGTATACAACTGCAAGCACGGCGATGAAGTCAATCAGACTCGAAATGAGAGCGCCGTACTTGAAAGTGATATTGGTAAGCGGCATGGTATAAACAAGAGCGTTTAAGCTTCCTGCAGCACCTGTCACAACGCCAACAAGCGGATTAATCATATTCTCCACAATACTTGTGACAAGCTTGGTGACCGCGCCACCCATGATAATACCGACTGCGAGCCCGAGCACGCCTTTCTCACGTATAAAAGTAATGAATTCTTTCATGTATCGTAATTAGTTATTCGTAATTGGTAATTAGTGGATACCATAATTACTGACACAAGTATAACAGCTGAGGTTTTTAAAAATAGCCCTGATTGTGATAGAATGAGACGACTTTAGATATAAAGTATATGAAGAGTTGGCTCGAGAGGCTTGGCTTCGAAGATGTCTAAAGCTAGCAAGCGGAGGATGCGAGTCTGGTCGACAGAAATATAAAAGCGTGTATAAAGTGTGTCGGTTTAAAATGTGTTCAAATGGAGACGTGGCTGAGCTGGTCGAAGGCACCTCACTGCTAACGAGGCAAGGTAGTAATACCTTCATGAGTTCGAATCTCATCGTCTCCGCAAAGTTGAAACAAAGTGAAAACTTTGCGGAGACGAAAAAAGTAAACTGCTTTACTTTTGTTGAGATTCGAATAGGGGTCGCGAGAGCTTCTCGAGCAAAGCGAGCGCTCTTGTGACCGAATCTCATCGTCTCCACCTCCGCAAAGACGAGAAATTAGTTTCAAATATACGGAGAATTGGCCGAGTGGCTTAAGGCAGCGGTTTACTAAACCGCCGATCCCTCAAAGATCCGTGAGTTCGAATCTCACATTCTCCGCCAAAATTCGGAATCAGAAGAAACGGACAAAGCGGGGTCGCGCCGAAGGCGCGACACTAATGCATTCCCCCCGCCGAATCCAGAATCCAAAAGGGTTTTCCACGCTCCGCGTGGCTCAAAAAGTACGGTTCGATCCTTAATTTGAAAGTTCGAACCGACTTTTTTGAACAAATGAAGTTTTTCTTCATTTGTTACCTCGTTTGCCAATTCCATATTGTATTTCAAAAACTTTTCCGTAAGTTCGAACCGATTATTCGCTTTTTGCTC
>JACCDG010432390.1_pt1 | contig 16674 bp, 18 predicted proteins | sample 7442471 | NCBI WGS metagenome assembly JACCDG01 (sample SAMN15323444, study PRJNA562643) | freshwater metagenome | isolation source: river surface water | place: USA:Blue River Watershed | collected 2017-08-17 | reverse complement strand
GGGCGTAAAGCTGCAAGACCCGATCAAAAACAAGCCGATCAACGGCGCTGAAGTCATGGAAAAATTCGGCGTGACGCCCGACAAAGTCGTCGATGTGCAGGCGCTTGCCGGCGATTCGTCCGACAATGTTCCCGGCGTTCCCGGCATCGGCGTCAAGACGGCGGCCGAGCTGATCAACGCCTATGGCAGTTTGGAAAATCTTTTGGCCAAGGCGGCGGAAATCAAACAGCCAAAACGCCGCGAGGCGCTTATAAACCATGCGCAGGACGCGCGCCTATCGAAACAGCTTGTGACGCTGAAAGACGATGTGCCGCTGCCCTTGCCGCTCGAAGATTTGATCGCAAAGCCTCTCGACAAGGCGCAGTTGGCGGAATTCCTGCGCGAGCAGGGGTTCAAGGCGATGATTACAAAATACTCGTCGGTTGACGGTTTACCGTTGACAGTTGACAGCAAAAAAACGCCAGCCCAGCATCCAGAAGCGCGTTCGAACATGGAAAATCCAATATCGCCAACCGTTCCACCGTCCACCGAATACAGCTTGATTCAAACCCTGGCGCAGCTGGACGAATGGCTGGCGAAAATGCCGCCCTTCGGCGCTTTGGCGGTGGATGTGGAAACCGATTCTCTGTCGGCGGTGTCGGCGAATCTGGTCGGCATTTGCCTGTCCTATAAACCCGGCATCGCTTGTTATATTCCGCTGGGCCACAAAAAACCGGATCAGGGGCTTGATTTCAGCGGCGAGGGCAAGGCGGATTGGACGCAAATTCCGCTGGCGCAGGTTATAGAGAAATTAAAACCGATCATGGCGAATCCCGCGATCATGAAAACCGGGCATAATTTGAAATACGATATGCAGGTCTTGCGCCGCTATGGCATTGATATTGCGCCGCATGACGACACCATGCTGATGTCTTATGTTCTTGAAGGTGGCAAGCACGGCCACGGCATGGATGACCTTGCGAAAATGCATTTAGGCCATGATACGATTAAATTCAAAGACGTGACGGGATCGGGCAAGAACAAAATCACTTTCGATCTTGTGCCGCTGGACAAGGCGTGCGGATACGCCGCCGAAGATGCCGACATCACCATGCGCTTTTACGAATTTTTCAAGCCGCGCTTGCCGGTTGAGGCTTGCAAGAATCTTTATGAAACCATCGAAAACCCGCTTGTGCCCGTGATCGCGGATATGGAAAGCGCGGGCGTTTTGGTCGACCGCGATTTGCTGTCGCAACTAAGCGCCGAGTTCGGCGAAAAGCTTATCGCGCTGGAAAAAGAAATCCATGCGCTCGCGGGCGGCAAGGAATTCAATCTGGCCTCGCCCAAACAGCTGGGTCAGGTGCTATTCGAAGACATGAAATTGCCCGCGCCATCTAAAACCAAAACCGGCGCCTATTCGACCGATGTCGATGTGATGCAGGAATTGGCCGATTCCGGCCACAGCATCGCGCAAAAGATTTTGGATTGGCGGCAATTGGCGAAATTGAAATCGACCTATACCGACGCGCTGATGGAACAGATCAACCCGAAAACCGGGCGGCTGCATACCAGTTTCCATATGGCTTTGACCAATACCGGGCGGCTGTCTTCGACCGATCCGAATTTGCAAAATATCCCGATCCGCACCGAAGAAGGCCGGAAAATACGGCGCGCCTTTATCGCGCCGCCGGGGCATAAATTGATCGCCGCCGATTACAGCCAGATCGAATTGCGGCTGATCGCGGAAATGGCGGATGTGAAATTGCTGAAACAGGCCTTTAAGGACGGGCTTGATATTCACGCGCTGACGGCATCCCAAGTTTTCCATCTGCCGCTGGATCGCGTGACGGACGATGTGCGCCGCAACGCCAAGGCGATCAATTTCGGCATTATTTACGGCATTTCCGCCTTCGGCCTTGCCCGGCAAATCAATGTGTCGAATACCGAGGCCAAGGATTTCATCGCGGCCTATTTTGCGCGCTTTCCCGAAATCCGCGATTTCATGGAAATGCAAAAAGAATTCGCGCGCGCCAACGGTTTTGTGAAAACATTATTCGGCCGCAAATGTTTCGTGCCCGGCATTGCCAGCAAGAACGGCGCGGAACGCGGCTTCGCCGAACGCCAGGCGATCAACGCGCCGCTGCAAGGCACGGCGGCGGACATTATCAAACGCGCCATGATCAAAATGCCCGCCGCGATGCGGGGCGCAGGGCTGTCGGCGCGGATGATTTTGCAGGTGCATGACGAATTATTGCTGGAATGCAAAGATACGGAGCTGGACGCGGCGCAAAAAATTGTGCGCGATGTGATGCAAAACGCCGCCCTTCCCGCCGTTCAAATCTCCGTCCCGCTGAATGTGGATGTGGGTGTTTCGGAGAGGTGGTCGTAAGGCAAAGGTTCCCAGTACCTAGAGGCCTAGTTCCTAGATAAGGGAATAGCGTAGAGGGGTTGTCATCCCGAGCGAAGCCCGTAAGGGCGAAGTCGAGGGATCTTTTCCGGTATCAGATTCTTCGCTGCGCTCAGAATGACGATCTTTTCGTCATCCCGGGCTTGACCCGGGATCCATAACCCTGCTTCCGAAAAAACTGATAATTCGCATGGATCCCGGATCACGGCGGCAAGCCGCCTTGTCCGGTATGACGATTTGTGAAGAGAATATAATCTTATAGACATATAAGAATTTGGCGGCACAATGCCGCTATGAAAAAATCCAACAAAAATCGCTACTCCCTTGATGAAAGAATCACCATCCTAATCCTGGCGCCGGACGGGGAAATCTTTCGTGAAATGCCAGGCAACAGCCCGCGCGACTATTCGCTGGCGGCGCAGCTGGTGAGGCGGTTGAATGGGGAAAGTCCCAAAAAATCTTGCTAAAATAATTGTCATCCCGAGCGAAGCCCGTAAGGGCGAAGTCGAGGGATCTTTTCCGGTATCAGATTCTTCGCTACGCTCAGAATGACAATCTTTTTCTCATCCCGGGCTTGACCCGGTACGGCAATCCGGGAACTAAAAAACCCCGGCCATTTTCAAAATCCGCATAAAGCCGAAAAAACCGATCGCGGTCGCGGCGGCGGAAATTAGCATGGCGAGCGCGATATGAATGTTATGCTTTATCAAAAAAGGCAGCAGGATAAAAAATATCAGCGAAGGGATAATCAGCCAAAAAGTCTTGTAAGACACTTCGGCGACGCGGGCGGCATCTCCCGTGTCATAATACAGCCACAGCAGCGCCAGAACCGTCGTCACATGCAAGGATGCGAGGATCGCTGCGGCAAGGCTCGACCGCCTGCCGATTTCGGCGATGATCGCGACCATGACCGCCGAGGAAAAAACCTTGACCAAAAATCCGCTCATGAATTGCTCCCCTAAAAAAACGGGCCTTTAAAAGGGCCCGCTTCTATTTCCTAACGACTATCGACTATCGCCTAACTTTCCCCTTGCGCTTTGGAGTATCCGATTTTGCCGTCGAACACATTCAGCTTTTCAATATGGGTCCAGGTGTGTTTGGTGTTCAACTTTTGCAACAAATCAACCACATCGCTGTCGCTGACGCTGGCATTGTCGTTGCGCGCGACGAAACGGCAGGAAAAACAATCGACCAGATCGGGCTGCGCCCCGGTCGACGGCCATACTTGCGTGCCGCGGTTGGAAATGCCTTTCAATTTCAAGGCGCCGTTGCCCGCGACATTCTCCAGGGACTTTGCCAATTCTTCCGCCGATTTATTCCATTCGACGAACAAATCTATGCCCGCGACGCTGCGCGATTTCGCTTTGACATAGTCGATATCGGCGCGGATTTCAGGGACTTTGATCTGTTTAAAGTTGCGCGCCTGGATGCTGGACGCCTTGTTGCCCAGATTTTTGATCACCGCATCGGTGAAATCGGTAGTCTTGCATCCTTTGGCGTCGCCGACGACGTCGCGCGGCAAAAACTTGCCTTGCTCGTATGTCGCATAGATTGCGTTTTCCATCTTGTCGGCTTCGGTGAGAAAACCAAGGTAACGCAGCATCATCACCGCCGACATCATATGCGCGGTCGGGTTGATGTTGTTCTTGCCGGCGTATTTCGGCGCCGATCCATGCACCGCCTCGAAAATGGCGATGTCCTTGCCGATATTGGCCGATGGCGCGAATCCCAATCCGCCGATCAGGCCGGATGTAAGGTCGGACAAAACGTCACCGTTCATGTTGGTGAACAGGATCACGTCGAACTGTTCCGGTTTTTTGGCCAATTGATGCGCGCAATTGTCGACGATCATATGTTCGGCGACGATGTCCGGGTATTCCGGCGCGACGCGCTCGAACACGCGTTTCAACGTGCCCTCGGTCATTTTCATGATATTGGACTTGCTGGCGCAGGTGACTTTCTTGCGGCCTTCGGCTCTCGCGGTTTCAAAGGCGAAACGCGCGATCTTCTCGCAGCCTTTTTCCGAAATCATTTTCAAGGCGTGGAACACGCCCGGCGATTGCTGATGCTCGACGCCCGCATATAAATCTTCGATGTTCTCGCGCACTACGGTGATATCGATGCCGCGTCCCTTGAATGGGGTCGGCACATTCGGCCATTCGCGCACCGGGCGGATATTGGCATAGGTTTCAGCCAGCTTGCGCAAAGTGACGTTGGCGGATTTGTTGCCGTAACCGACGGGCGTGCCCAAGGGGCCTTTTAAAACGCAGCGCGTCGATTTCATCGATTCCAAAGTTTCGGTCGGAACGCCGGTTTCATATCCTTTGACAAAGGCGGCTTCGCCCGCGATATGGTCTTCCCATTGGATCGGGACGTTCATCGCCTCGATCACTTTGCGGCTTGATGCGGATACTTCGGGGCCGATCCCGTCGCCGGGAATAAAGGTGACGCGTTTCTTGCTCATGGAAAAACCTCTGTGGGTTGAAGGGCGTAAAAAATCTGATCGATGGCAACCGATCGCCAAGGCTCATGGTGAGCCTGTCGAACCATGGGCTGAAATTACGGTGCTTGTTGCCCATCCTTCGACAAGCTCAGGATGAGCTTGGGGGGAATCGATCACTATCGATGAGACTATATAAGGTCTTATGGGTTAAAACAAGATTAACGCCGCATGATCACAAGCTTTTGCCCGCGCAAGGGGGATCGCCGATACAGCCGCCCTTAAGATAGATGACGGCGGGCGCAACCGGGGTCGTCGCCATGATTTTCAAAGGCAGATGCGACGCGTCCTTGGAAAACAGCGCATGCAGCGCGACGCTGCGCCATAATTCCGCATCCTCCGCGTCAAAGCCGGCAACGGTTTCAATCGAAAGCGGCACGGATATGGCATCGACCTGTTTGCCGTCTATTTTCTCGCTGACCTCTATGGCCTTGCCGAGATTAAGGTTAAACCGCCTTTTGCCGTCATACAAGGCAAGAGCCTTGTTTTCCAGGCTTTGCAGGTCTTTTTTTGCCATCGCTTCGCGCAAAAAGCCGCGCATTTTCAGCATCGCCGACAAAGGGTCCATCACGTCGCGGCGCATCGCTTGGGGTATGCGCGTATCTTCGTGCTTGTCGCCAGGGATTTTGGCGATTCTCTTGACGGGATCGAAGCTCCAAAAATATTTCTTTTCCCTTTTGCGCCGGCTGGTGGATGATTGATAGGAAAGCGCTTGCGGGGTTTTGTTCTTAAACACCCCGTCGCTCGTTGCTTGCGCCTTAAGCCGCATCAGATTTTTCAAAAGCCCTTTCGATTCCAGGGTAAAATTGCTGCGATAGCTTTTCGCGCTTTCCTGCAAACTTAAAACAATATCGCCCGCCGGCAGCCCGCCCCAGAAAGCGGCATATTTCAAGGTAACGCTTTGCGTTTTGCTTTGCGCCAAGGCGGGGTTCGCCAGGCCAAGCGCCAGCAGGACAAGGGCTAAAAAATATTTCATACCTTAAGTATACGCCGAATTGCGGCAAAATCGTAGATAGCAATATCCGCCCAAGGCCGATGCCAAAGATCCCGCGAAAACCCCCAATTTCACAAGGTTTTGCGCATAAGGGGCCGAATAGGCGAGATTGCCGATAAAAAGGCTCATAGTAAAGCCGATGCCGCATAAAAGGCTAAGCCCATAAATATGGCTCCAGCCGCAGCCCGATGGCAGGATAGACCGTCTTCCCCGCGCATAGGCGAAGGCGGCGCCGAAAATGCCGATCTGCTTGCCGAAAAACAGCGCCAGCGCGATGCCCAAGGCTTTGGGGTTCAGCAATTCCGTCAAGGGCGCTTCCATAAAATTCACGCCCGCATTGGCGAATCCGAAAATCGGGATCACCATAAAGCTGACCGGGCCGTGCAGATGGTGGATCACGCTTTTCAACGGGCCGATCTGTTTCGGGTTTTTGGACTTCATCGGCAGCGCCATGGCCAGCAAAACCCCGGCGATGGTGGCATGTATGCCGGAATGCAGCGCCGCCGCCCACATCATAGCGCCCAAAACTAGATATATCCAAATCGGTTTGGCCTTTTTCTGGCCGAAGCGCAGCAGGATCAAAAAGATCAATACCATCATCAGCAGCGCGGCTTTGTTGATGGTTGCGGTATAAAACAGCGCGATGATGATTACAGCGCCCAAATCATCAAGCACCGCAATCGCCAGCAGAAACGCCTTTAGTGTCACAGGAACCCGGTTGCCCAAAAGGCTTAAAACCCCCAAGGCAAAGGCAATATCGGTGGCGCAAGGTATCGCCCAGCCGCGCCAGTTCTGCGGCGCATCGTAATTAAAGGCCAAGTAAATTAAAGCGGGAGCGATCATGCCGCCGATCGCGGCGAATAGCGGCAGCATCGCCCTTTTGCGGTCGGACAGCTCGCCGATCAGGAATTCGCGCTTGATTTCGCATCCCACCATCAGGAAAAAAACCGCCATCAGCCCGTCATTGATCCAATGCTGCAGGCTTAGGCTTTTGCCAAACACCGCAATGGGCGGGGTGTAATGCAGGAATTCCACATAAGGCGCATAAAGCGGGCCGTTGGCGACGATCAGCGCCACTGCCGCCGAAAACATCAGCAACAGGCCGGAAGCGGATTCAAGCGCGATGAATTTGCGGATAAATTGTGCGGGCATCTGGTGTTTACAGTAAGGTAGATGTATAATAGCTGCGATCTATCTCTTATATCAATTCTGCAAAAGCTAAAAGAAAAATGTCCTATAGTCAGCACAAGCTCCGGGTTTACCCATCCAAAGAACATTTGGCCAAAGAAGATCAGCTGGCCTGGAAATTGGCCGCGATGGCGGTCGATCCTGTGCCGGTCGACGGGGACGTATCCGACATGATCGTCAACCGCGTGATCGACAACGCGGCGGTGGCGATTGCCGCGATCAACCGCGAGCCAGTCGCCAATGCGCGCAGCCAGGCTTTGTGCCATCCCGCGAATGGCCGTAAAGGCGCGACCGTGTTCGGCATGCCCAACGGCCAGCATTTCGATCCCGCCTGGGCGGCTTGGGCCAATGGCGTTGCGGTGCGGGAACTGGATTGGCACGACACGTTTTTGGCGGCGGATTACTCGCACCCCGCCGACAATATCCCGCCCGTTCTGGCGGTGGCGCAGCAATTGGAAAAATCAGGCGCGGATTTGCTGCGCGGACTTGCGGCGGCGTATGAAATCCATATCAATTTGGTCAAGGGCATTTGCCTGCACAAGCACAAAAAAGACCACATCGCGCATTTATGCCCGGCGGGGGCGGGCGGTATCGGCGCTTTGTTGAATCTGCCGGTCGATCAAGCGTATCAAGCGATTCAGCAGGCGGTGCATGTGTCTTTCACCACCCGGCAATCGCGCAAGGGCGAAATCAGCTCGTGGAAAGCGCATGCCCCGGCCCATGCCGGAAAGCTTGCGGTCGAAGCTGTGGACCGTGCGATGCGCGGCGAAAAATCGCCCAGCCCGATTTACGAAGGCGAAGACAGCGTGATCGCCTGGATGCTCGATGGGCCTTCGGGCGAGTATACCGTGCCGCTGCCCGAAAAAGGCGCATCGAAACGCGCGATCCTGGATTCCTATACCAAGGAGCATTCGGCGGAATATCAAAGCCAGGCGATCATCGATTTGTGCTTTAAAATGCGCCAAAAATTATTCGCATTGCGCAAGATTCAGGGCGAATTCGAAAACGAAGTCAAATTATGGGACGATGTCGAATCGATCACGCTGCATACCAGCCATCATACCCATTACGTCATTGGCACCGGCGCGAATGACCCGCAGAAAATGGATCCCAAGGCAAGCCGCGAAACGCTGGATCACTCGATCATGTACATCCTTGCGGTCGCATTGCAGGACGGCGCATGGCACCATGTGAAATCTTATCTGCCGGAACGCGCCGCGCGCGCGGATACGGTGCGGCTGTGGCATAAAATAAAAACGGTCGAAGATGCTAAATGGACCGAACGCTATCATTCGCATGACCCGAACCAAAAGGCGTTTGGCGGGCGGATCGAAATTACATTCAAGGACGGCGATAAGATGGTCGATGAAATGGCGGTCGCCAATGCGCACAGCCTTGGCGCGACGCCTTGGGGCCGGGCGCAATATGTCAATAAATTCAAAATGCTGACCGAAGGAATTGTAACGCCCGCCGAATCGGTGCGGTTTTTGGATGTTGCGCAAAATCTTGCCGATTTGCGCGCCGATCAGCTGTTCGAGTTGAATGTGCAGCTCGATCCCAACTCCCTGACCCGCAATGCGCGGGATAAGCGAGGAATTTTTTAAAGGAGCGCTCCATGCCAAAAAGCACACTAAGTTTATACCTTCATATCATCGCAGTGGCGGTGATTGTATTTGCGCTGGGACATTGGCTTATGTCATCCGGGGCGCAGCATAGCACAGCCGAGGGATCTTATGTGGTTTCAGATTCTTCGGCTTCGCCGCAGCGCGCCTTGGCTCAGAATGACAGAACGGAAAGCGTCTATGACCGTGTGATGCGCACGCAAACGATTCGGTGCGGGTATGTTGTTTATTACCCGCTATTCAAAGTCGATCCCAACACCAAACAGCCTTCCGGGATTTTTTACGATGTGATGGAAAAGCTCTCTGAAAGATTGCGATTGAAAATCGATTGGACGGTTGAAACCGGCTGGGGCAGCACCATCCAGGAATTGCAGGCCGGGAAATATGATATCAATTGCGGGGGCGCATGGATTAATTCGGACCATGCCCGGCATATCGGATTTAGCGAGCCGTTGTTTTATATGCCGGTTTACCCCATTGTGCGCCACGACGATAGAAGGTTCGATGCCGACATTTCTCTCATAAATGATCCGTCGGTTCGAATCAATACTTTGGATGGCGACATACCAGTAGCCATTCATGCCGAAAAATTTCCAAAATCACAGCTGATAACTTTGCAAAATCTTACCGACTTTTCGCAATTATTGATGGATATAAAAGCGAATAAGGCCGATGTCACGTTTTTAGACGCGGATTACGGCACACGCTTTGCACAAAGCAATCCGAATAGCGTCAAGGTAATCAAAACCAATCCGCCGATACGTTTATATCCAACCGCTTTGATGCTTAGTGCCGACGACACAAAATTGAACAGCATGCTGAACACGGCGATAAAAGAAATGACTATTAGCGGCGAGATTGAGCGGATTTTGGAAAAATATCAGGCGTCTTCTGACAGTTATATTCTGCCCGCGAACCCTTACCGTCATTCCACAGGGAACTGATAATGACCCAAACCCGCAAAAAATTCCGCAAATCCCTGACCCGCAATGCGCGGGATAAGCGGGGAATTTTTTAGGTATTGACATATTTTATCACTAGTGATAAATTAAAAGCCTAGGAGTTGCCCCATGGCCACCAAGCATCCCCGCATCAATATCGCGCTCGACAAGGAGTTGCGCCAGGCGCTGAATTTCCTTGCCAGCCGCCGTGATTTGTCCGTTTCCGCCGCCGCCAGCCAGTTGTTGCGCGAAGCGGTCGAGGCGGATGAGGATTATTATCTCGCCAAACTCGCCGACCGCAGGGCCAAAGAAACCGGCAAGCGCATTCCTCATGCCAAAGCCTGGCCCAAGGCTTAGGCCATGGCCGGTTCCTGGCATATCGAATATGCGCCCTCGGTCGTTCGCATAGACATTCCCGCCTTGCCCAAAGCCATGCAAAAGCGCATTAAAACCGCGATCGAAGACCGGCTTATGCGCGATCCCGTGCATTTCGGCCGTCCTTTGCGCTATAGCCTTTCGGGGCAGCGGCGGCTGCGGGTAGGGGATTACCGCGTGGTTTATGCGGTGGACATGGAACGTAAAACCGTTATCATCAACGCGATTAAACATCGCAAAGATGTTTATGACGCTTGAAAATCCGGATGTGCAGGCCAAGCAAGTTATGAAGCTTTTTTATTTTTACATCGGCGGGGACGCGCCGGGCTCTTTGGTCGAATTGCATGATGTGCGGTTCGTCATCGCCCCGGATTTGCAGTCCTGCTTCCCGCAGCTGAAAAAAAACTGGTGGGGCATTCCAGAATCGCTGCATCTCGATTGCTGGGGCGAACTGAGCAGCGCCGACGGGCACAATATTCATTTGCGGCCAACGCCGCCCGCGCCGGATGCGCATAAATTATATTTCATCAATCTTGGCGGCTATACGGCGGATGAATTCACCGAACTGCATAAAAATATGCTGATCGTAGCGCCGCGCGAATCCAAAGCCCGCGCGCAGGCCCTGAAAACCATTCTGCACTGGGACGCGCATCACAAGGATGCGGAGTTCGAGGTGGAAAAGATTTTCTGCGTTGATAACGCGATGCAGGGCAGCGGATTATATATCCATCTCGAAAAAGCCGATAATCCCAAACCATTTACCTTCCATTACGGTTATAAGCCCATCGGCAAACCGGATTATGTATTTAAGGAATAAACCATGACCCAAACCCGCAAAAAATTCCGCAAATCCCTGAAATCCGGCAAGCTGCTGCGTTTTCCGGGGGCGTTCAATCCGCTTGTCGCCAAGGCCATCGAGCGCGCCGGGTTTGACGGGGTGTATTTATCAGGCGGCGCGTTCGCGGCGCAGCTCGGCATGCCGGATATCGGCCTGACTACGCTGCCCGAGGTCGCCAATGCGGCGGCCTATATGGCGCGGTCGGTGAATTTGCCGGTGCTGGCCGACGCCGATACCGGATTCGGCGAAGTGGTGAATGTGGCACGGACGGTGCGCCTATTCGAGGGCGCGGGCGCTTGCGGCGTTCATCTCGAGGATCAAATCAATCCCAAACGCTGCGGCCATTTGGACGGCAAGGAATTGGTGGACGCGAAAACCATGGCGCAAAAAATCCGCGCAGGCGTGATGGCGAAAACCGATCCCGACTTTCTTATTCTGGCCCGCACCGACGCCCGCGCGGATGAAGGGCTGGATAAAGCGATTGCGCGCGCGAAAGCCTATGTCGATGCCGGGGCGGAAGCGATTTTTCCCGAAGCGTTGCAAGGCGAAAAAGAATTCGAAAAATTCCGCAAGGCGGTTAAGGTGCCGCTGCTCGCCAATATGACCGAATTCGGCAAATCGCCGCTTTTGTCCGTAAAGCAATTGGAAAATCTGGGATTCAATATTGTGATCTATCCCGTCACCACCTTGCGGCTTGCGATGAAGGCGGTCGAGGATGGCTTAAAACAAATCAAGCGCGACGGCACGCAGCAGGCAATCGTCAAAAATATGCAAACCCGGGCAGAGCTATATGATTTGCTGGATTATGAAAGCTACAGCAAATTCGATAAAAAGATTTCCGGGTTTAAGGTGAAAAAATAACCGCTAATTTTTCTTGTCATTCCCGCGAAAGCGGGAATCCATAACCCTGGCCTGGGATCTGGATCTCCGCTTTCGCGGAGATGACATGGTTTTTTGCTATCATAGGGATTTACTCTCTATCGTTGTAAGGGTATAAATACCCATGACCAATCCCCTGAAACAAATGCCCGCCAACTTGCCCAATTCCCCCGAAATCCGCAAAGGCCTTGAAGGCGTCGTGGTCGATGAAACCCGCATCAGCAAGGTGATCGCGGACAAGCAATATTTGACCTATCGCGGTTACCCTGTTCCCGATCTCGCCGATCAATGCCGCTTTGAAGAGGTCGCTTATTTATTGTGGAACGGCGATTTGCCGAATCAAAAGCAACTGGACGAATTTTCCACAACCGAACGCGCCGCGCGCAAAATTTCAAAAAATATTCAGGACATTATCCATAAATTTCCCAAAGACGCGCATCCGATGCGGATGATGCAAACCGCCATCGCCGCGCTGGGCATGGAAGATATTGACGCAGAATCCATGGACGAAGCCGCGAACCGCCGCAAGGCGATGCGGCTTTTGGCCCAAATTCCAACGATGCTTGCCGCTTGCCTGCGTCACAGCAAGGGCGAAGAATTTATCGGCCCATGCCCCGACCGGTCCATCGCCGCGAATTTCTTTCACATGGTATTCGGGCAAACGCCCAGCGGCACCATCGTCAAGGCGTATGACGCGTCGCTGACGCTTTATGCCGAACATGGATTCAATGCATCCACATTCACTGCGCGTACCATCGCATCCTCCTTGGCCGATTTGCACTCGGCTTGCTCAGGCGCGGTCGGATCGCTGAAAGGCCCGCTGCATGGTGGCGCGAACGAGGCGGTGATGCACATGCTGCTCGATGTCGAAAGCGAGGACAAGGCCGAAGCCTGGATGATGGACGCCTTTAAGACCAAGCGCAAAGTGATGGGTTTCGGGCATCGGCTTTATAAAAAAGGCGACAGCCGCGTGCCCACCATGAAAAAATACCGCGATCAGGTCGCCAAGGCGACGGGCAACGAAAAATGGGTCAAAATTTCGGATGTGCTGGAACGCGTGATGATCCGCGAAAAAGACATTTACCCGAATTTGGATTTCCCCGCCGGGCCGGCCTATTATATGATGGATCTGCCGATCCCGTTTTTTACGCCGATTTTCGTGGCTTCGCGTATCACGGGCTGGACCGCGCATTTATTCGAACAATATGCCGCCAACCGCCTGATTAGGCCGTCCAGCCACTATACGGGCGAGGCGGAACGCGCGGTTATGCCGCTGGAAAAGCGTTAATATTCTATTAACCAAATTATGCTTAAATGAATACAGGCAAAGGCGCTGAAAAAAGCGGCCATGCGGTTATGCGTTTATGCGGGGGGTAAATAATGGACACGACCATCGCCACAACGGCGTTGAATTACAAGAAAATCGGCGGGCTTGCCAGCAGCGGCGCGAAGGCGCATGCGGAAGCGCGGGAAAAATTCATCAAGGACGTCAAAAAATCCATCGACGCCCAGGAAAAGGCGCTTGAAAAGCTGGAAAAAGAAGAAGACAAATTGTCGGTTGCCGACCGCAAAGTCTCGCTTTTGGTCTAAGCCGGATTTCCATTCATAGTTTAAAATAACGCCGCGAATTTCCTTTGCGCGGCATCCGCATCCATTTGCGCCAATTCCCCTGCCAATTCGCGCGTCAATTGAAAATGATGATAATCCAGCGGCGCGTTCCAATCCCCGCCCCAAATCGTAAAGCCATGCGCGCGCATCAGGCTTACAATCGGCTCGACCATGCCGGGACGCTGGTTGTTGCGGTTTAAAAACTCGCACCCTGCTTTGGGATAAATCGACGCCAAGGATTTTTCCGCATCGATAATCGCATAAGGATTTTGAACCGGGTTGATGTCGATGGCGCAGCCGAAAGAATGGATCGACAATTCGTCCACATACAATTTGCGCCGGTGATTGAATCCATGGCAATTATTCGCGTCCATGCTGGCCATGTCGTTGCCGCCGAAATCCGGCCCCATCGGGTCCGCGCCGAACGCCTCTATTGGCTTTACAAGGGCAAGCGGGAATTTTTTGTCATAAAGCTTTTGGAATATGGATTCGACGGCCGGCGCGATGGCGTCCAAAACATCTATTTTCCCGTCATACTTGGTATGACCGTCAAAATCCACATACAAAATTTCGATGCGGTGCAGGCGGTTAAGCCCGATGGGGCAGCCTTGCCGCCAGCCATTCGCCTTTTCCAGCGCGGCGCATTCTTGAGGGGTTAGGGCGCGTATCGTCATGTCATACCAGCAGGAAATAAAGGCCCGCAAAAGCCAGCGCAAGGCCGAAGGTGGCGCCGATCACGGGAATCGCCGCCAAGATCAAGGCGGCGACACCGGCCTTGACCCAATCCCAGCCCATCAGTTGCATCAAGGCATAAATGGTCAGCGGCAGCAAAAGAAGGTTAAAAATAAAAACCCCCATGCGGCCTAAATTGCTCAAAATGTTACCAATAAATTGCATTTTGAAAGGGTAAGACTTTTGCGCTGTAAGGTCAAGTTTATGCCGCCTTTATACATTGCGGCGTCGAAAGACCGCTTAGGGCAAATCGCCGCGCGAATACCCGCTTTTTTGTTGCTTTTTACCTCAAAACTTCTAGTCTAAAGCCATGTTTGGCAGTGGCTTCAAGGCTGGGGCCAAGCTTGTGGTTTTTTTATTTTTCCATTCCCAACCTTGTTGTTACCCACCCGTTTTTTTAAGAGGAGCGCCTTATGACAAAACAATTCCTAACCCTTGCCTGCTTGCTTGCCTTATCGGCTTGCGCCGGCACGAGCGTAGACAGCTTTAAATCCGCCGACGTAAAGGGATCCGCCTTTACCACCGCGCTGGTAAAAGAATACAAATCTTTCGTCGCCAGTGAATCGACGCAATATGATTGGCAAGACGCCGATCATTTCGCCGCCAAGGGCTTGCGCGCTTTGGACGGCCAGGACGTAGATCCGGAAAATCCAAAAGATTGGAACATTCCGCAATCCGCGTCGCATGACATTCAAAACTATTATAACCGCTTGTCCTATATGTTGAACAACGGCGCGAAGAAATTGCAACCCGCTTCCGCCGCCAAGGCGATGGCGAAATTCGATTGCTGGGTTGAACAGCAAGAAGAAAATTGGCAGCCTAAGGATATCTCGTCTTGCAAGGGCGAATTCCTAAGCGCATTTGCGACATTGGAAAAACAACTGCCGCAATTGGCGGCCAAGGCGAAAAAAGAAGGCGGCAAAGTGCAAACCGCCTCTGCGCCGACTCCAAAGTCGAGCCAGGACAAGATTTATTTCGACTTTAACAGCGCGGCTTTAAGCAGCGACGATCGCGACGCGATTCGCTCGATGGCAAAAAGCAGCGGCAAGAACGCCAAGCTGACCGTGTTCGGCCACACCGATACTTCGGGAAGCTATGAGTACAACAAAAACCTGTCTTACCGCCGCGCCATGGCGGTCCGCGAAGCCCTGATCACGGCCGGTATCTCGGCCAAGAACATTACCGTTAAGGCGCTTGGCGAAAGCAACCTTGCCGTACAAACCGGCGATGGCGTAAAAGAAGTCAAGAACCGCCGCGTCGAGATTCAAGTCGAAACCCCGACCGATAAAATCTCGTAATATACGGCTTTAACCGGCGAAAAGGGCGGCCTCAGGGCCGCCCTTTTTTATTGTGTCTGCCGCTTTGATCTGGACAGAAAGGGGTTTTTGCCTTTAAATGCGCGGACAAAGGGGGCGCAAAGCCTTATGTATTCCGCCATTTCCCATTCCATCAAGATCACCGTCGAGACGACCTATCTGCCGGAAAAATCTTCTCCTGCGCAAAATAACTATGTCTGGGCTTATCACATCCGCATCGAAAATTGCGGTAAAGAAACGGTGCAATTGAAAAAACGCCATTGGAAAATCACCGATGGGATCGGCCGCACCCAAGAAGTCCTGGGCGCCGGCGTCGTCGGGGAAGAGCCGGTGCTGAACCCCGGCGACGCGTTCGAGTATACCAGCGGCACGCCCTTGCCAACGCCGTCCGGGATCATGGTCGGCAGTTATGAAATGGTGAATCAAAACGGCGAGAAATTTGAAGTCGAAATCCCCGCCTTTTCCCTGGACAGCCCCTATCAGCCGGTAAGGTTGCACTAGCCACTGTTAGCAAAGCCAAAGGCATAGTCAGACTTTGCTAACAGTGCCTGGGCTAGCGGCTTGTGGACAAATCCCCCGCGATTCTGTAAAACAGCCCTTGGAATTCAGACCGCATAGCAGGGCGATATAATCCATGAAAAAAGACATCCGCAGTTTAGACGTGCAAAATTTGCTGCTTGCCCGGGAAACGCCGCAAGGCGGAGATCCGGACAACAAGCCCAGCCGCAAGGCGGCGATGGACGCTGTGCGCACCTTAATCCGCTGGGCCGGGGACGATCCGATGCGCGAAGGATTGATTGAAACCCCCGATCGCGTGGCCCGCGCCTTCGAAGAATTTTTCCAAGGCTATGGCGAAGACCCCGCCGAAATACTCGGCAAGACGTTCGAGCAGCCGCAGGGCTATGACGAAGCTGTGGTGTTGCGCGACATCGCCTACAGCTCGCATTGCGAACATCATATCATGCCCTTTACCGGAAAAGTCCATATCGCCTATTTGCCCGACCGCTTTGTCGCGGGAATTTCCAAGCTGGCGCGCGTCGTCGAAGTATTCGCAAAACGCCTGCAGATCCAGGAAAAAATGACCGCAGAAATCGCTGAAGCGATTTACACCCATCTGCAGCCAAAGGGCGTGATTGTGGTGGCGCATGGCGTGCATGAATGCATGACAATTCGCGGCGTCAACAAGCCCGGCGTCAACATGGTGACTTTGCAGGCGCTTGGGGTGTATCAGCAAGACGCGCAAAAGCGCAAGGAAGTATTGGAATTGATAGGCCGCGATTGATAATCAAGCCAAG
>JACCDG011423939.1_pt1 | contig 16679 bp, 14 predicted proteins | sample 7442471 | NCBI WGS metagenome assembly JACCDG01 (sample SAMN15323444, study PRJNA562643) | freshwater metagenome | isolation source: river surface water | place: USA:Blue River Watershed | collected 2017-08-17 | reverse complement strand
CGCATGAACGCCATCACGAACCTGGCCCGTCAGGGCCTCAACACACTTGACCATGTGGGCCTGTGGATCGGCCTGCTCAGCCTGCGCCTGTTGCTGGCTTGGGAGTTTGGTGAAGCCGGTTTTGAAAAGCTGCACGGCAGCAATTGGTTTGCCGACATCCAGGACCAGTTTCCCTGGCCCTTCAAGCTGATCCCGGTCGACATCAACTGGGCGCTGGCCACGGGCTTTGAAGTCGTTGGCGCTGTCGCATTGGTGGTGGGCTTGGGCACGCGGTTTTTCTCGGCTTCACTCATCGTGCTCACCGTGGTAGCCATGCTCAGCGTGCACTGGCCCGAGTCCTGGTCCACCCTGAGTGAGTTGTGGCAAGGCTATGCCCTGACCGATAAAGGTCACGGCAACTTCAAGCTGCCCCTGATCTACATCGCCATGCTGCTGCCCTTGGTATTCATGGGGCCGGGGCGCTTGTCGCTGGATGCGCTGTTGTGCCGACGTTGCCGCATCAAGCAAGGCGAATGAACGGCTGAGTGCCGCCAAAACGCGAACGATTGATCAACCACAAGGAGAGACCATGAGCACGTTTGACCACCCCGCATTGATTCAAAACATCAATGAATCTTTGGCGGGTTTGCGCAAAGGCCAACCCGAGGCCATGCAGGGCTTCAGCCAGCTGGCGAGGGCAGCCATGGCCACCTCTGCCGTGAGCGAAAAGCACAAGGAGCTCATGGCTGTAGCGATTGCTGTGACGCAGCGCTGCTCGGGCTGTATCGGATTTCATGTCAAAGCCTTGCACCGACTTGGCTGCACACGCCAGGAGCTGGAAGAGACGCTGACGGTTTGTGTGTACATGGGCGGTGGCCCTGCTTTGATGTACACGGCGGAGGCATTGGCGGCATGGGATGCGTTTGCGCCTGTTGCGGCCTAAGAAGAATTTTTAACCAAGGGAGATGAGATGAAAAAGCTGATGATTTTGGGTGCCGTGGCGAGTCTGTTGTACGGCTGTGGTGGCAACGATGAAGTGATTGAAAACATCGTCGTGACCAACCGTGGTGGTGCCAGTTTGACGGTCATCGATGCCAAGACGGATACCGTCAAACAGACGGTGGACATTCAAGGTTCTGAACCGATGTATGTGGTGTATGTCAAAAATACGCACCGCCTGTATGTGGGTGATCGAAAACAAAAGAAGGTCCATGTTTTACATCCGAGCACCTTCAGCATCGAGTCCTCGATCGATGTCGGTAACGGCTTGTTTCACATGTGGGCCGATGGTCAGGGCGAGAACCTCTGGGTGGCCAATGACGGTGACAACACCATTTCAGTCATCAAACTGGCTGATCGCAGTGTTCGTACCTTGAACTTGGAAGCCCAGCCCCACGATGTGTTCTTGACGGCCGATGGGAAGACCGCCTATGTTTCTTTGATCGTGCCCAATGCACCCGACAAGGTCCAACGCTTTGATGCTCAGACATTGGCCAAGCAGAGCGAAGCCAATGTGGGCGAAGACCCGCATTTGTATTTTGTAGAGCAAGACCAGAAGCTTTATGTTCCGAACCAGAGCGGGAAACTGTTTGTTTTTGGACGTGATTTGAGCACCGATTACGACCTGAATCTAAGCGGTGCACATGGTGTTTTCCCAAGCCGCAGCGGCGCACATGTTTTCATCACCAATATCTCCGGCAAACAGGTGTATTCGCTCAACACCAAAACGAAGGCATTGGCGCAGTCGCCCTTTGACGTGAGCGTGAACACGCCACACAACCTGGTGGTCAACAACGACGACAGCAAGCTGTTCGTGACGCATTCAGGGCCGACAGCCAACCAGGTGACGGTTTACAACATGGATGGTCAGGGTAAGCTCACCTTCAGCAAACCCGTGACCGCTGGCACCAACCCGTTTGGTGTGGCGTATTACCGTTATTGAGCAATGGGGTGAAGCGGCAGGCAGCTTGAAGGCTGCCTTGCTGCTCGTGACGATTTTGTTTTGAAGCCCCACTGTTGGGGTGCCCGATGGCAGCGACAATAGCGCGGATTCCAAATCTTCCACGTTTTCACTTCGACATCCATATGGCCATTGATCTTCACCGCCGTCATACCCTGGGCTTGATGGGTGCTGCTGTCTTGAGTCCGTCAATGGTTCACGCCGCCAACAGCTGGGCCGATACCGAGCGTGCTGCGCGTGGCCAGACTGTGTACTTCAACGCTTGGGCAGGCAGTGAGCGCATCAACGCTTATTTGCAATGGGCGGCGGGCGAATTGCAGCGCGACTTTGGCGTCAAGCTGCAACACGTCAAGATCAGCGATGCGGCCGATGTGGTCAAGCGCGTGCGCGCCGAAAAGCAAGCTGGGCGCCAAGCCACCGAAGGCACGGTGGACCTGATCTGGATCAATGGCGAAAACTTTGCCGCCATGAAGCAGGGCGGTTTGCTGTCGGCATCCTTTGCGCCAAACCTGCCCAACTTCCAGTGGGTGGACACAGCGGGCAAGCCCACCACGCTGGTGGATTTTTCAGTGCCGACCGACGGGCTGGAATCGCCTTGGGGCATGGCGCAGCTCACGTTTTTTGCCGATGCCAAACGCCTGCCCCAACTGCCGCAAAGCATGGCCGAACTGCTGGCGCTGGCTCGCAGCCAGCCGGGGCGCATCACCTACCCGCGCCCGCCCAATTTCCATGGCACCACCTTCATCAAGCAGGCCCTGATCGAGCACGCGCCTGATGTGAAAGCGCTGGCCCTGCCCGTGACTGCCGCTGCACTGGAAGCGCAAACCGCGCCGCTGTGGCGTTTTCTGGATGCGCTGCACCCGCAGCTGTGGCGCGGTGGCAAACAGTTCCCGCAAAACTCGGCGGCTGTGCGCCAGATGATGGCCGACGGTGAGCTGCTGCTGGCGCTGACCTTTAACCCCAACGAAGCTGCCAACGAAATCGCCGCCAGGCGCCTGGCCGCCACGGTGCAAAGCTGGCAATTTGCCAAGGGCACGATTGGCAACACGCACTTTGTGGCCATCCCCTACAACGCGCCCAGCAAAGCGGGTGCGCAGGTGGTAGCCAACTTTTTGCTGTCACCCGTCGCCCAAGCGCGCAAGGCTGACATCGATGTGTGGGGCGATCCCACGGTGCTCGACGTGGCGCGCTTGCCTGCTGCCGAGCGCGCCCGCTTTCAGTCGGCCCCGCGTGCGGGCCAAGTACGCCAAAGCGCCCCGGCATTGCCCGAGCCACACGCCTCGTGGGTCGATGCGCTCGAAAAAGAATGGACCCGCCGCTACGGCGTTTGATATGCAGCGGCCTTGTCGTAGGTCGGCGGCTTCAGCCCCGACATGGGTTTCAGCAGGCGGCTGTGTCGGAGCTGAAGCTCCGATCTACATGAACGATCGACTGTCAAGCAGTGCTTTGTCGGGGCTGAAGCCGCCGACCTACCGTTCATGAAGGTGCTTGCGTCCTGGCTGCTGGCCACTGGTGTGGCCTTGCCGATGGCGTGGGCGCTTGTGTCGGCCACAACGCAAGCGCTGGACGCCGCCGCCTGGCAGGCCCTCTGGGCCGACCCGCAAACCCTGCGTGCCTGGTGCATGACGCTGTGGACCGGGCTGACCTCCACCGTGTTGGTTTGGCTCACGCTGGCCCGTTTGCTGGCCAGCGGCTTCATACGCCAGCAATTGGCCCGTTGGCTGGCGCATGTGCCCGCCATGCTGGCCACACCGCACGCTGCCATGGCGATGGGCCTGGTGCTGTGGCTCGCGCCCAGCGGCTGGGCGCTGCGGCTGGTGTCGCCGGGTCTCACCGGCTTGCAGGCGCCACCGCTTTGGACCACCACCCAAGACCCGTGGGGCCTGGGCTTGATTTTGGCGCTGTGGGTCAAGGAAGTGCCTTTTCTGGTTTGGGTCGCCGCTACGCAGCTGCAGCGCGAAGACCTGCGCCGCCGCTGGCAGGCCGAATATGTGCTGGCTCAAACATTGAACCGCACGCCCGTGCAAGCCTTTGCGCAAGTGGTTTGGCCGCAGCTGGCGCCGCGTTTGCGTTGGCCCGCTCTGGCGGTGCTCGCTTATGGCCTGACGGTGGTGGACATGGCGCTCATCATCGGTCCGGCCACGCCGCCCACTTTGGCGGTGCTGGCCTGGCAGTGGCTGGGTGATGCAGATGCCGCCATGCAAGCCCAAGGTGCGGCGGCAGCGGCGCTGTTGACGCTGAGTGTGGCCGTGCTGGCGGCAGCCTTGTCGTTTCCTCCGGTGCAAGAGCGGTTCTGGGTCAAGGCCACGGGCGCTGCGCTGCAGGTGATGGCTGGTCAAGTGAAATCGGGTCAACGTGTCGGTGCTGGCCCAAGCGGAGGCTTGCACGGCAGCCTGGGCTGGTGGTTGATCGCAGGGCTGTACCTGGCGGTCTGGTGGGCCCTGGCGGTGGGCAGTGTGTCGGGCGTGTGGCCCTTTCCGCAGCTGTGGCCCACGCGCTGGACGGGCGATGCCTGGGCGCAGGTGGTGCTCAGTGCCGACACCGTGTGGACCACGCTGGGCCTGGCGCTGGCGTCGGCCAGCTTGTGTCTGGTTTGGGTTGTGGTCTGGCTGGAGTTGTCCACACGTCGCTGGCAGAAAATGCTGCGACCCTGGCTCTTGTTGCCCTTGGTCTTGCCCTCGGTGTTGTGGGTGGTGGGGCTGTACAGCCTGGCATTGCAATGGCGGCTGGAAGGCCAATGGCTGGGCCTGTTGTTGGCGCATGTGGTGATGGTCTTGCCCTATGTGCTGCTGGCGCTGGAGCCCGCATACCAGGCGGTGGACCCGCGACAGTTGGCGCTGGTAGCTAGCTTGGGGCATGGGCCTTGGGTGGCGCTGTGGCGCATCAAATGGCCTCTGCTCAAACGTGCCTTGGCATCGGCCTGGGCGGTGGGGTTTGCGGTCAGCGTGGCGCAGTACCTGCCCACGCTTTATGTGGGTGCGGGGCGCCTGGCCACCGTGACCACCGAAGCCGTCACCTTGGCCGCAGGCGGCCAGCGTTCGCTCATGAGCGCCTATGCCGTTTTGCAGATGCTCTTGCCCGTGCTGGCCTTTGCCTTGGCCGCCGGCTTGGGCAGGCCCCGCCAATTTGAGAAGATAGCGCCCATGAAAGACGCCTCATGAACGCCGGACTGCATGTCGACATCGACCGCCTGGGCACCGCCACGTACACGCTGGTGCAAGGCCTGCGCCTGCACGTGCCTGCAGGCGAGATCCTCACGCTCATGGGTCCCAGTGGCTGCGGCAAAAGCTCGGTGCTGGCCGCTATTGCAGGCACGCTGGCCAGTGTGTCCGAAGGACTGAGGCCTTTGCAATTTGCAGGCCGTGTGCAGCTCGACGGGCGTGACCTCACCCCGCTGCCCACACACCAGCGCGGTGTGGGTTTGCTGTTTCAGGACGCATGGCTTTTTCCGCACATGACGGTGGCCGAGAACCTCTTGTTTGCCGTGCCCGCAGGCCCCAAAGCGTCACGCATGGCGCGTGTGCAGCAAGCCTTGCAAGAGGCCGGTCTGGAAGGATTGGACGAACGCGATCCCTCTACCTTGTCGGGTGGTCAACGCGCCCGCGTGGCGCTCATGCGCGCCTTGTTGGCCGAGCCGCAAGCACTGCTTCTGGATGAGCCGTTTTCCAAACTCGACGCCGCCTTGCGCGCGCAGCTGCGCCCGTGGATGTTTGCACATGTGCGTGAACGGCGCATCCCTGTGGTGCTGGTCACGCATGACCGTGAAGACATGGCCGATCCACAGCGCGTGGTGACGTTGACCCATGCTGGATAAGCCTTTGCAAACAGCCCTGACGCCCGTGCTGAAGGCCGTGGCACGGCCATTGGCGCGTTGGGGCGTTCATGCCGATACCCTGAGCTGGCTGGGTTTTGCTGTGGGCATGCTGGCGGCAGGGGCCATTGCGTTTCAGTCTTATGGTCTGGGCCTGGCTTTGTTGTTGCTGTCTCGCTTGCTCGATGGGCTGGACGGTGCGGTGGCGCGCCTGATGCAGCCCACGTTTCGCGGTGGTTTCCTGGACATCACGTTGGACTTCATTTTTTACGGTGCCATCGTCTTGGGTTTTGCCTTGGCTGGCCCGCAGACCAATGCCTTGCCAGCAGCAGTGTTGCTGGCGGCGTTCATTGGCACGGGCAGCAGTTTTCTGGCCTTTGCGGTCATGGCCAGTCAGGCGGGCGTGGTGGACACGGCACCGCTGCGCAAAAGTTTCCATTACCTGGGTGGGCTGACCGAGGCCACCGAAACCCTGGCTGCGTTTGTGGCCATGTGCTGGTGGCCCCAGCATTTCGCGGCCATTGCTTATGGCTTTGCCGCCTTGTGTGCGTTGACCATTGCGGTGCGCATTCATGCGGCCTGTGTCAGTCTGGGCGGCATGAAAGACAAAACATGAATCTCAAAAAATCGTTGGCGCTGTTGGCGGGAGGGCTGGTGCTGGCCGCGTTTTTTGCCTTTGACTTGGGGCACGACCTGACGCTGGCCGAGATCAAGACCCGCCAGGCGCAGATGGCGGCGCTCTATGCGCAATCGCCCTGGACGGTGTTGCTGGCTTTTGGCGCGCTGTATGTGCTTGTCACCGCTTTGTCGCTGCCGGGCGCGGTGCCACTCACGCTGGTGGGTGGAGCTTTGTTTGGCTTGGGCGTGGGCACGCTGGTCGTGTCGTTCGCGTCCACGCTGGGCGCCACCTTGGCCATGCTCAGCGCCCGTTACGTGCTGCGCGATGCGGTGCAGGCGCGTTGGGGTACCCAGCTCGAGCCCCTGCAGCGCGGTGTGGATCGTGAGGGTGCGTTTTACCTCTTCAGCTTGCGCCTGTTGCCTGTGGTGCCCTTTTTCTTGCTGAACCTGGCCATGGGCTTGACGCGCATGAAGGTGTGGACGTATTTCTGGGTCAGCCAGTTGGGCATGCTGGCGGGTACTTTGGCTTTTGTGAATGCAGGCACGCAGCTGGGGCGCATCGACAACTTGTCGGGCATCTTGTCGCCCGCGCTGTGGGCTTCCTTTGCGCTGCTGGCGGTATTGCCTTTCATCTTCCGACGTGCTTTGGCCATGCGGCAAAAGCGCCAGGTCTATGCGCGCTGGGCCGACCAGCGCCCCAAAACTTTTGACCGCAACCTGATCGTCATCGGCGGCGGCGCGGGCGGTTTGGTCAGCGCCTACATTGCGGCAGCGGTCAAGGCCAAGGTCACGCTGATCGAGGCGCACAAGATGGGTGGCGACTGCCTGAACTACGGCTGTGTCCCGAGCAAGGCGCTGATCAAAAGCGCCAAGTTGGCCCACCAGATGCGCCACGCGGCCCGATACGGTCTGAGCGATGTGGTGCCCACGTTCAGCTTCAAAGCGGTGATGCAGCGCGTGCGCGACGTGATTGCCGCCATCGAGCCGCACGACAGCATTGAGCGTTACACCGGCTTGGGTGTGGAGGTGTTGCAGGGCTACGGCAAGCTGGTGAACCCGTGGACGGTGGAGGTGGCTTTGAACGACGGCAAGGTGCAGCGGCTGACCGCCCGCAGCATCGTGATCGCCGCAGGCGCACGACCCGTGGTGCCGGATTTGCCGGGCCTGGATGATGTGGGCTATTTGACCAGCGACACGCTGTGGGACGCCTTTGCCCTGCTCGAAGCCATACCGAAACGCATTGTGGTGCTGGGCGGTGGGCCGATCGGTTGCGAGTTGTCGCAAAGCTTGGCGCGCCTGGGGGCGCAGGTCACGCAGATCGAAATGGGCGAGCGCCTTATGCTGCGCGAAGACGATGACGTCTCACAAAGCGTGCGCGAAGCGCTGGAGACCGATGGCGTGCAGGTGCTCACAGACCATGCGGCGCTGCGTTGCGAGCGGCAGGGCACTGAAAAAACACTGGTGCTGGAACACCAAGGCCAGACCTTTTTCATCCACTTCGATGCCCTGATTTGCGCTGTGGGCCGCCAGGCGCGCCTGCAAGGCTATGGATTGGAAGACATTGGCGTGCCCACCCACCGCACGGTGGACACCAATGAGTATCTGCAAACTCTGTATCCCAACATCTACGCCGCTGGCGATGTGGCCGGGCCCTGGCAGTTCACCCACACCGCCGCGCACCAGGCTTGGTATGCGGCCGTGAATGCTTTGTTTGGCGACTTCAAATCGTTCAAGGTCGACCAGCGTGTGATCCCGAGTGCGACCTTTGTGGACCCTGAAGTGGCGCGGGTGGGCTTGAACGAACAGGAGGCCAAGGCGCAAGGCCTCGCCTATGAAGTGACGCGTTTCGGTATCGACGATCTGGACCGGGCTCTGGTCGACAGCGAAGCGCACGGTTTTGTGAAGGTGCTCACGGTGCCGGGCAAGGACCGCATTCTGGGCGTGACCATCGTGGGCACACACGCGGCAGATTTGCTGGCCGAATACGTGCTGGCCATGAAGCATGGTCTGGGCCTGAACAAAATTCTGGGCACCATCCACACCTACCCCACCATGGCCGAGGCCAACAAGTACGCCGCAGGCGAATGGAAGCGTGCCCACGCGCCGCAGCAGCTGCTGGCCTGGGTGAAATGCTTTCACGATTGGCGCCGCGGCTGACGCGCGCCGTGCATTGACAGGTGATCAGCCTAGCCCCAGCAGCGCCTTGACCGGCATCCACATCGCTGCATCGGCGGCGGACATTTGCAAATGTCCTGCCTGGGCCGATTGGACCAGGCGCTTCAACATCTCCGGGCGCGGCTCGACCGTGCCGGCAAAACAGAACTGACCTTGGTGGTCAATGATCACGATGGTCGGGAAGGTCTCGATGTCGATGCCCGGCAAAGCGTCTTCCTCGTCTTCGATGTCGATCCAGTGCCAGTGGTGGGCGGGTTCTTCGGCGGCCATTTGCTGGAACAAGGATTCATAGCTGCGGCAGATGACGCACCACTCTGCGCACAGGCAGGCGATGTGCAAAGCCTCTGGGGTGGATGAAGAAGTCATGAGCCGTTCACAGTTTCAAAACCACGGGCTCGATGGCCGCGCTGGGGGGGTGGATGTGTCCAATGATGGCCGCTTGCGCATAACCGGCCGCTTGCAGTGCAGCCACGCAGGCATCGGCTTGTGCGGCAGGCACGCTGGCCAGCAGGCCGCCCGCAGTTTGCGGGTCAAACAGCAGCGGGTAGCGCGCGTCTTGCGCGAACTCTTCCATGTTGCGCACGGCACGGCGCAGGCGCACATTGGACGTTTGCAATGAGCTGACGATGCCGGCCTTGACGCAGTCGGTGGCGCCGTCCAGCAGCGGCAGGGCGCTCAGGTTCAGCTCGGCGTCCACGCCCGATGGGCGCGTCATCTCGACCAGATGGCCCAGCAGGCCAAAGCCGGTCAGGTCGGTACAGGCGGTGGCGCCATAAGCGCGCAGGATTTGCGCGCCCACCTGGTTGGACATGAGCATGGATTGCATGGCCCCGTCGATCCAGCGGCCGCGTGCAGCACCGCGGGCATGGGCCGCGAACAAGGTGCCGGTGCCGATCGGTTTGGTCAGCACCAGCATGTCGCCCGCTTGCATGCCGCCTTTGCGCATGACCTGGCTCATCTGTTCGTCGATCAGGCCGTTGATGGCAAAACCCAGAGCCAGCTCGCGGCCCTCGCCAGTGTGGCCGCCGACCAAGCTGCAACCGGCGGCGTTGAGCACTTCCACCGCGCCGCCCATCATTTGCAGCAACAGGTCTTCGACCTTGGCTTCCAGCCCGGGGGGCACGGTGCACACAGCGGTGGCGGTTTGCGGTTCGGCCCCCATGGCGAAGATGTCGCCCAGCGCATGGTTGGCCGCCACTTTGCCAAACAGATACGGGTCGTCGATGAAGGCGCGAAAAAAGTCCACCGTCTGCACCACGGCTTGGCCCGCAGGCACTTTGACCACGGCCGCATCGTCGGGCTCGTGCAGGCCGATCAGCACATCCTTGCGCGCGACGGGCTGCAAACTGCCCAGCGCCCGCGACAGGATGTTGGCGCCCACCTTGGCCCCACAACCGCCGCAGCGCATGGCGATGGCCGACAGCGCTTGCAAGGATTCTTCGCTGCTCAGTTGCATGCTCTGTTGGCCCGCAGCCGGAGCACGCCAGGCCGAAAACGCTTGCATCAACAAGGCTCTCAGCGAGGGCTGGCGCGGCTGTGCCATCGGCGCAAATTCGTTGAAGCGCCGCATGAACTGGCGGTCGATGCGGTCTTTCCATTGCCACACCCAGCCCCCGGCAAAGCCCAGCGGGCCGCGCGAAGCCACCGCGTAGCGGTTGCCGGTCGAGATCAAGGCCAGCCATTGGCGTTGCGGTGTGTAGGGCTGCAGGCTTTGGCCGCGCAAGCTGCGTCGCAAATTGGCGGCCAGGGGCTTGGCCATGCGCACGGCGAAGACCCCCGCCTTTTCGAGTGGCCGTTCAGTGAAGCAGGCGATGTCACCGGCTGCAAAAATTTTCGGATCGGTCAAGGTTTGCAACTGCGCGTTGACCTGGATGAAGCCTTGCGCATCGAGGGCCAGACCAGTGCTTTGCAACCAGGCGGGGCCACCCGCTTGCGTGACCCACATGGTTTCGTCTGCATCAAAGGTGCGGCCATTGTGTGTGTGCAGACAACCGGGCGAGACCTGCACCACCTCGGCACCGGTGTGCACCTCGACATTGCGCTCGCGCAGCACACGCGCAAAGCGCTCACGCACGCCGCTGTTGTGGCTGGGCAGCAAGGTGTCGGCAGCGGTCAGCAGCACAAACTTCAGGTCTTCAGGATTGCGCCCCAGGGCTTTGAGTTCGTGGCGAAGCCGGTATTGCATGGCCAGCAGCAGCTCCACGCCACCGGCCCCGCCGCCGACCACGGCCACCGTCATGCGGCCGCGCCACTCGCGCACTTTGGCCAGCAGCTGCAGCCAGCGCTGGTTGAATTGCGCAATCGGTTTGACCGGCACGGCCAATGCTTGTGCGCCCTCGATTTGCTTGATTTGTGGCGTCGAGCCGATGTTGATCGACAGCCGGTCATAGGCCACAGGGGGGCGGTTGCGGCAAATCACCTGCTGGTTTTGTCGGTCGATGCCGATCACCTCGTCGCGGTACAGGCGCGCCCCGCAGGCCGCAGCCAGCCGACCCAGGTCGATGTGCACTTCGTCAAAGCTGTAGTGTCCGGCCACATAGCCGGGCAGCATGCCCGAATAAGGCGTGTCGGTATCGGTGCAGATGACGGTGATGCGCAAGCCCGGCTCGGGCTTCATGGCGAACATGCGCAGCACGCCCACATGGCTGTGGCCACCGCCAACAAGCACCAGGTCGCGCAGCACGGGTTGTTCAGAAGATTGCATTCAATGGGTCCAGAGAGCCTGCACCCAGCGGTGCAGCGCAGAGCGTTCGGCCTGCGGTTCAAACAGTGTGGCGCGTTCGGCGCACAGCGCCGACAAGTGTGACAGCAAGCCGCCGACCGTGTCTTGATCTGATCGGCATTGCTGCAACAAATCGGCCAGTGCGGGGGCATCGCCCACTTCAAACGTGCCGGGGTAATTGTCGCCGAGCATGCCCAGGTTGCCGTCAATGCGTGAGGCCAGCACCGGCGTGCCGCTGCGCAGGGCTTCCATCAGCACATGTGCGCCGCCTTCCATGCGGCTGGTGTGCACCATCAGGTGGGCGCGCTGTATGCGTTGCAAGGTGGCGGCATGGGGCAGCCCGCCCAGCCAGCGGTATCGCGGGCATTGGGCTTGCGTCTCGCGTGCTGCCCTGGCCAGTGCCGGGTCGAGCGCCTGGCCAATGTGGTCGATGAAGATGTCCGGCTGCGTGCGCAGCAGTTGTGCAGCGGCCATCAGCGTCAACGGGTCTTTTTCATCGCGCAAGTGGCCGACCATCACCACGCGCAAATGGCGTGTGGTCTTGGTCAAGGTTTGCCTTGAACGACTGGAGGCCAGGATGACCCGCGTTTGGCTGTGAAGAGCTTGGGGCAGCGCCTGCAAGCCCTGGCTTTGCAGCACGACCAGGCTGTGGGCTTGGGTCAGGGCGGCTTGCGCTGTCGCATCGTGCTGGATGTCGCGGTACAAATCGGTGCCGGTGAGCACCAGGCCCAAGCCTTTGGGGCCGCGCTGATCGAACCAGGCCTGCATCGCCGGGGCAGAGCGGCGCGCATGCAGGGCCAGCATGATGTCGTCTTGCGCGGCTTGTGCATCGGGCCATGAGCGCACGATGCGCACCGTGTGGGGTGACAGCAGGCTTTTCCAGCGCCGGGCGGTTTGCCAGTTGCCATTGTTGGCGTCGGCCAGGGCAGGGCTGACAATGACCACTCGGAGTTTTTGCATGGGCTTTTATACCTGAACGGTCTCAGAGGCCTAGCCTCAGTGCCTGCGGGGACGAAGTGCCAGGTGCTGGGTCAGCCACAGGGCAGCTGCCCCGAGCACGCTGGCCAGCAGCAGCCACCACAAGGCCAGCGCATAGCCCCTGTCAGGCGACCACAGCAAACCCACGGCCAGCGGCGCGGCCGCGCGGGCCAAGGCAATCGGCAGGCCCAGCAAACCGTTGAGCTGGCCCACATGGGCGCGGCTCACGTATTGCGCCATGGCGGTGCCTTTGACGATGGTGTTCATGCCATTGCCCAAGCCGTACAGCACCACGAACACCAGCGCTGCCACAGGCTGCAAGCCGCCCACGATCAGGACCAGCAGACCGATCGGGATCAGCGTAGGAATCCAGCGGTTGGCGGTGTGCACATCCCAATAGCGCTCAAACACAAACAGCAAGAGCCGCCCCAGCACCTGGATCACGCCAATGGCGGCAGGGATCGCGATCACCCAGGCTGGTGGCAAGTGTGCCTCTTGCAGCAGGGCGATCATGTGGGCCGGCAGGGCCGAGGTGACCGCCATCATGAGCAGCGTGAACACGGCCAGCAGCCAGAACGGGGCCTGTCGCAGGTGGGTTTTGACCGACACGGGTCGGGGTTCGTGCAGTTCGGTGCGCTGGGCGGCATGCCGGGCACCTTGCAGCAGCCAGGCATGCAAGGGCGCACACAGCAGCAGCTGCAAAGCCGCCAAGGCCCACAGCGCGTGCCGCCAGCCCCACAGGTCCATCCACCAGGAAAACAGCGGGATGAACACGGTGCTGGCCAGACCACCCAAAAACGTGAGCGTGATGATGGCGCGGCGAAAGTCCTGCGCAAAGCGCCGGGTGACCACGGCAAAGGCGGGTGTGTACAGCGTGGCGGCCAAGCCCAGACCCAGCCAGATCCAGACCGCGTAAAAACCGCTGACGGATTGCACCTGGCTGTGCGCGATCATGCCCAGCCCGATCCAGACAGAGCCCACGGTCATGACCCGGCGTTCATGTCCGCGGTCGATCCAGCGCCCCACCAGATAAGCCATCAGACCCTCGGCCAGCAAGGCCAGGCTGAAGGCCAGTGACGATTGCGCGCGGCTCATGCCCAGCTCCGCCTCCAGCGGTGTCATGAGCAGGGAGAAGGTGTAGAACACGCTGCCCCAGGTGATGAGCTGGGGCAAAGACAAGCAGACGCTGAAGGGACCCAAAGCCTGCGGCGATGGACGACTGAAAAAACGCATGCACGCATTATCGCGAGCAGGGTGCCAGAACAAGGCGCATGCAAGACAGCACGCCAGGCCTGCGGGTCAAACCCTTGGGGCTCAGTGCTCCTTGAGCACCCGCCGGTATTGCACCGCTTCGGCCACATGCGCCGCTTCAAGGGTGTCGCTGCCCGCCAGGTCGGCGATGGTGCGGGCCACTTTCAGGCTGCGGTGGGTGCTGCGTCCGCTCCAGCCCAGTTGGGTGGCGGCTTTTTGCAGCAAGGTGCTGGCCTTGTCGCTCAGGCGCGATTGCGCATCGATGGCCTGGCCTTGCAAGTTCGCGTTGGCACAGCCTTGCCTGGCCAGGGCGAAGTGGCGCGCCGCCAGGCTGCGTGCGGCGATGGCTTCGGTGCTCTCGCCGGGGGGCGCTGTCAGCAAGTCGGTGGCAGGCAGGCTGGACACTTCGATGTGCAGGTCGATCCGGTCCAGCAGCGGGCCGCTGAGCTTGCCTTGGTAGCGGCTGATTTGGTCGGGTGAACAGCGGCAAGCCCGCGTGGGGCTGCCCAGATAACCGCAGGGGCAGGGGTTCATGGCCGCGATCAACTGAAAGCGTGCCGGAAACTCGGCCCGCCGTGCGGCCCGGGCAATGGTGATGGTGCCGGTTTCCAGCGGTTCGCGCAGGGCCTCCAGCGCGGCACGGGGGAACTCAGGCAACTCATCGAGAAACAGCACGCCATGGTGCGCCAGAGAAATCTCGCCTGGTCTTGGCGGTGAGCCGCCACCGACCAAGGCCACCGCACTGGCCGAATGGTGCGGTTGGCCGGTGGGGCGCTGCGCCCAGCGCGAGAGCTCAAAACGCCCGGCCAGGCTGGCGATGGCGGCCGACTCCAGCGCGTCTTCGATGGCCATGGGCGGCAACAAACCCGCAAAACGTTGCGCCAGCATGGATTTGCCCGAGCCAGGCGGCCCGACCATGAGCAGCGAGTGACCACCAGCGGCGGCAATTTCCAGCACCCGTTTGACACCTGCCTGCCCCTTCACGTCGGCCAGGTCGGCATAACGGGGTGGATCGGTCGGGGTGGTGGCGCTCAGGCGGGCCCAGCCATCGTCGGGTTCGGGCGCAGGCTCATTGGAGGGCGGCAAGAACTGCTGCACCACATCGAGCAGGTGTTTGGCGCGGAAGACTTCGGCATCGGGCACCAGCGCGGCTTCTTCGGCGCTGCCCGGTGGCAGCACCAAGCGGGTGCGCACCTTTTGCTGGCGCAGCGCCAGGCTCATGGCCAAAGCCCCGCGTACCGGACGCAATTCGCCCGACAAAGAGAGTTCGCCCGCGAATTCATGACCCGCCAGCTTGGCCGCATCGATCTGCCCGCTGGCTGCCAAGATGCCCAGCGCAATGGGCAAGTCCAGTCGCCCGGAGTCCTTGGGCAGATCGGCCGGAGCCAGGTTGACGGTGATGCGCTTGTTGTGCGGAAACTCCAGCCCGCTGTTTTGCAAGGCCGAGCGCACCCGTTCGCGCGCCTCTTTGACCTCGACATCGGCCAGCCCCACCAGCGTGAAGCTGGGCAGACCGTTGGCCAGATGCACCTCCACGGTGACGGCGGGCGCCTGCAGACCGACCAGTGCACGGCTGTGCACCAAAGAAAGACTCATATCCCCTCCCTGCCCCATGCTGGTGCATGGTGTGTGTGCTTGCGCGCTGTCTTGGCGCGCAGCGCTTGTTGAAATGCATTGAAGCACGCACAAAGGGCTGGCGCACTGGTGAATGCCCGCAGATCCGAGTCTTTTGAAGTTGGCACGCTCCCTGCTTAACAGCGGTGTCCTCAACACTTCTCCAAGGAGTTCCACATGAAAAAGATCCTCGTTCCTTCCCTGATGGCTTTGGCTGTCAGCTCGTTGGCTTCTGTGGCCCAAGCCCAAACAGCCCCTGAAAGCACACTGTCTTACAACGCGGGTGTCGTGAGCGACTACCGTTACCGTGGCATTTCCCAGTCGCGCCTGCAGCCTGCCTTGCAAGGTGGTGTGGACTACGCTGACAAGAGCGGTTTCTATGTCGGCGCCTGGGGCTCGACCATCAAGTGGATCAAGGACACCGGCACGACAAATACCCTTACAGGCGTCAAAGGTTCGGTTGAGTTGGATCTGTATGGTGGCTACAAAGGTGCAGTTGGTGATGTGACCTACGACGTGGGCTTGTTGCGTTACCAATACCTTAACAACAACCTGGAAACAGTGCCTTTGTATGCCAATGCCAACACCACAGAGATTTATGGCGCACTGACCTATGGTTTGTTTACCGCTAAATATTCCCATTCGTTGACCAATACGTTTGGCAACATCAACAGCAAGAACAGTTACTACCTGGACTTGAGTGCGACTGTTGATTTGGGCGATGGTTATACCTTGGTGCCACATGTGGGCCGCCAGATGATCAACAACAGCCCCGCCTATTCGTACAACGATTACTCGTTGACGTTGGCTAAAGACTTGGGTAACGGCCTGAGTGCCTCGGTGATGGCCGTTGGCACCAACGCTGGCAACACCGAGTACACCCTGGTTAATAAATACAACGGCAAAGATGCGTTGGTCGTTGGCCTGAAATACGCCTTCTGATCTGACCCATACAACACAAGGAGCCATCATGAAACTGGTGACCGCCATCATCAAACCTTTCAAGCTCGACGAGGTGCGTGAAGCCCTCTCGGGCATTGGAGTTCAGGGCATCACAGTGACCGAAGTCAAAGGCTTCGGTCGCCAAAAAGGCCACACCGAGTTGTACCGCGGCGCTGAATACGTCGTGGACTTCTTGCCCAAAGTGAAGATCGAAGCCGCCGTGTCTGACGAGTTGGTGGATCGCGTAATCGATGCCATCGAGTCGGGTGCCCGCACCGGCAAGAGCGGTGACGGCAAGATCTTCGTGTACGTCCTCCAGCAAGTGGTTCGCATCCGCACCGGTGAAACCGGCGGCGAAGCCCTTTGACCGATCAGAAAGAGAGTCGAGATATGAAAAAGCTACTCGCTTCATTGGCTCTGGGCTTGGCCCTGGGGCTGGGTTTGTTCGGCGCGGCCTCGGTGGCCACCGCCCAAACCGCACCGGCTGCGGTCACCGCACCAGCCGCCAAAGCGGCCGACGCCGCTGCACCTGCGGCCGCACCGGCTGCAGCCCCCGCGGCTGCAGAGGCTGTGCCTGCGCCCGTTCCCAACAAGGGCGACACCGGCCGGATGATGCTGTCCACCATTTT
>JACCDG011309959.1_pt1 | contig 16690 bp, 25 predicted proteins | sample 7442471 | NCBI WGS metagenome assembly JACCDG01 (sample SAMN15323444, study PRJNA562643) | freshwater metagenome | isolation source: river surface water | place: USA:Blue River Watershed | collected 2017-08-17 | reverse complement strand
TTACCTAGTAGCTTTAATCGGACTGTACTCACAGGGATTTCAATAAAATCTAACTTAGGAAAGACCGACTCAATCACGCCCCGCGCCTTATAAATTGCCTGAGTGGAAGCGTTAAAGCGACTGAACCCCTTCTCTATGATTATGTACTGAAGATGTTCCCCATATTTGCCCTTAATCTCATTTATTTTTGCGTGAATGAAAAATAGTTTATCGTTGTGCTTCTTTGTTTTTACAGTATTTGTATTTACTGTACCGTACTCCACCAATTTGATTTGCTCAGATAGGCTAAATACAGCGTACCCAGTACATGACAAAGAAGGGTCGAAACTTAGTACATATTTAAGCATACTATCACCTCTTAAATATCTACTGTTCGACCCTTCATAACTTACTCTATAATAATTTCTTTATTCATAAATTTAATTAGTTCATTTTCTTTACGTCTTAATAGAGCATGAAGAGAAACAATAAAATCGTCTTTTTTAGTATTGATATTGTAAGCATTAAAGTTATAAAGATTACCTAACTTTTCATAAATATCAACAAGGGTATCATATTCTGAACGCATCTCATTGTACTTTTTAACTAGGTCTTTAACGTACATTACATCACCCTTTTTCAGAAATGTCCTTCTCACAGAGACTTTTGTATCCACAGAATGTACAGTTTTTAGTTACTTCAGGGGCGGGGAGTGTATTACTAAGTAAGTCGATCTCCAAAGACTTAAGACGATCTACTACCCAATCATATTGATCTTGATTATACGGTACAATAAATGGCTTCCAGTTCTGTGTACCTTTACACATGTATAAAAAGATTACATCGGTAATACCTAAGCACATAGAGTATACTGCCGCTTGCTTACGATGGTCTAGTAAAGGCTCATATAACTGAGCAAAATCATCAGGGTTAATTGTCTTAAACTCAAAGATGTAATACTTATTTTGAAACTGAATAGCACCATCCACCATAGCGGAAATTGGTATCTGTTCTGTATAGCGTCTGTCAATAAACTTTACCTCCATAGGAGAGGATTTATGTTCGCGGATAAACTCGATACCTTCTTTACCATACACAGGTAGCTCTTCAATGGGAATCATTTGAATCGCCCCATTGTCTTTAGCAATCTCCATGAATACATGATCTTGTACCCATTCATGTAAGGCTGTACCTACTTCTAAAATACGTGCGGAGCGGGGGTAAACTTTTTTATTCTCAGGAAAGTCTTTTAAGCTATAATACACTTGTCTACCACATTTGTATAAAGAAGAAGGATTAAATGCTTTACGACTAGACTTTTGACTACTGATCTTATTAATTAAGAAAGCATCAAGTACTTGCAGTAAGCTTTCTTCTGTACTCACGTTAGCAAGTTTATTCTGCTTAATAACCTGCTTGGCTAAATTCTTCAAACTCATCTAATTCATCCTCGCCCTCAAAGTTTTCAAGGTCATTGTCATTCAGTTTTTCTGACCATATCTTACCTACTTCAATATCACTCTTCATACCGCAAGATAATTGAACACAATTACACATTACATCAGCAATACGTTGTAAGTTATGTTTACCGATGCTTTCAGGTACATCAAAGATTACCTCATCATGCACCCATAGTACAATCTGTGCGTCCAACTCTTTAAGAAGTGATTGTAGTTTAATACTAGCAATTTTTACTTGGTCAGCACTCGAACCTTGAATGATTGCATTGATACCCATACGGAAGCCACGTTCTTTTTCCCATGCTTTATCTGCCATCATTTCTTGATGGACTCTACGCTTACGCTTTAAGTAAGTCTGTGTATAAAGGTTTTTACGCATGAACTGCTTTTGCTCTTCCATCCAAACCTTAACATTAGGATACTGATTAAAGTAAGCTTGAATATATTGCTTTGCTTGCTCTTCATCGATCTCCAACATATCTGCTAGTTTGTATTCTCCGATACCGTACACGATACCAAAGTTAACAGACTTAGCTTGCTTACGGAGCTTATCAAAGTACTGACCGTATTCTACAATATGCTCTACAGTACGCTCGTAACCTAGCTCCTTAGCTTTATAGATAAGTTTAATGTTCTCTTCTAACTGAGGATTAAACTTCTCTTCAAGCTTTGTACCATTCTTATCTACATAACTACCATAGTTACGATAGCATAGTTCAAAGAACTCGTAGCTAATCTCATCTTCAGGGTGCTGTAAGTTGTACATGGAAGTTGCTGTCATACAGTGAACATCTTTATCGTTCATGTAAATATCATTCAGCACAGGGTCTTTACTGAAGTGTGCAAGCCAACGTAACTCTTGAGAGCTAAAGTCGATTGATGCCAGTAATCTACCCTCATCTGCCTTAAAAGCTTTTCGAATAAGACCACCATCAGCATTTGGAATTTGCTGTAAATTCGGACTGTTGGACGACATGCGACCTGTATTGTGGTTAATTACACCGTTTCCTATAAAAGAATGTGTTTTAGGTACAGTTATATCAAAAAGCTCCGCTTTTATAGTTTTAATATTTTTTACTTTTACATAGACTAGGTCATCATAAAAGATAGTACCTTTAAATATATTAGTGTGTTTTAAACTAGTTAAATGCTCTTGCTTAAAATGCTCAATAAGCCCTATACTGTCAATGTAACTATTTAGAAAATCACCATGTATGGCTACTGCTAAGTATTTACCTTGTATATAAAAAGAGCAGTAGATACCCATATTTAATAGCATAACTCTAAGCTTTTGAACTAAATTGTATGAAACGGACTCAAATACTAAAGTACGATGATTTTTCTTACGTGCACTTGTATCTAATGATAGCCCTTTAATAAATGCTTCTTGAACAGATTTTTTAGACTTAAGTATCAAGTCGGGAATATCCTTATTATGTGCTTTTTTACATAGATTGAATGTGTCTCTTATAAAACTCAGCGTGTGCTTGCCTGAAAGAGTAATATAAGGGCATTTACCTTTATCAACATAGAAAGTACCTGCGTCATTGAAAAGCTTTTTGTTTAATTCCATAAATAAATTTAATACTTCTTCCGAAGTGTTATGTAGTCTAACTGATAAACCCCCATTAGACTCATGTAAACTACCATCGGCAACATACATACCTAACCAAAGGGCTAAATCTTCGTTGAGCATGTTAGGTATAGTTTGATGTTTTTTCTGTGAGTTAGGTTGCGGAAAATAACCTTCATTATCAAGTAAAATATATTCATCTGTCGCATACAGATTTGTATTTATTTTAATTGTAATGTAGTCGCCATTTTTAATTTCTGACGCTTTTTGCCATGAATAATTTTTTAATTTTGAAGAAAAGATTTGGTTTACTTTATTGTGATGAGCTACCTGATTTAAGCTATAGTTTGTTAACAAGGGATGCACTAGTGATGTAGTAATTGTTGTGTTGTCATACAAAGTAAACTCCAAAGCATCATTTACCCCACCATAATAAAATCCATTTGCACTATCTAATCCGTCAATAGAAGCAACTGATATATTAATATCACTGAATGTATCTACTTCACGATTACTACTTAAGTCCTCAATTTTAACGATGCCCTTAGAAGTTAATAATAGCGTACCTTTACTAACACATTTGGCACCAAGAGTATTAAATGAGGTGTGTATACGTCCTTTAACTGTAGATAGTGGTAACTTATCTACGAATGCAGTAATAAGCTTACTTAGGCTTTTATATTGCAGGAACAAAGGAATAACAGGGTGTTCCTTTTTAATCTTATTTAAGATACGCTTGTCAGTACTGTTAGGTTTCTTCTTATCTACTCGCTTTATACCTAATCTTTCATACAAAGCTTCTGATACTTGAATAGGAGAGTTTAAGTTAATCTCGCCAGTATAGTTATATATTCCTGTAATTAAGTCCTTTAGCTTCTCTTCTAAGCTAACTTTAACGTTGGACACTAAGTAGTCTGTATCTAACAAAACCCCTTTCTGTTCAGCTTTAGCTACAATATGAAGGAATGGCATTTCTAAATCAAATAATAACTTTTTAATATCTGCAAGGCGGGGCGTATCAATATGAGACATTTGAAAATCAAATAACTTCATGGTTAACTCGGCATCTTTAGTGGCATAATACGTAGCGAGATTACCTGAACCATCTTCATTTAATAAGATAGGGACGTTATTAAAAGTAACTTTACCAAACAAAGTACTAAATGTATCTGAAGGAATCTTTAAGTACATTGTAGCTAAGTCTTTCAATCTTCTACTAACTGTTTCATCTAATAACGATTGTGCGATTGCAGTATCATAATATGCAACCATATCAATATTCATCCAGTTCTTAAATACATGATAGTCAAACTTAAAGTTGTGAAAGATGTATTTCTTTGTCTGATCTTCCAACAGAGGTCTTAACGTATCCGCTACTAAATCGAGGGCTAGACAATCTACATAATCTCTTCCCACGAATTTTCCTGTCTTGTCAAAGTCTTCGTTAATCTGCTGACTATGTTTGAGCGGAATATAATACCCGAAGCCATTGAAAAACAAGGAAAGACCTACGATTTGGTCAGAAAAAGGGTTGACCCCCATCGTCTCGCTATCTATTGTTATATAACTAGCTAATTTTAATGCACTTGCTAGTTTTTCTAGTTCTTGCTCAGTCCAAACAGTTTTATAATGATTAGGTAGAAAGGTTTGATTAGCCATTTCGGTAATCTGAACTTCTTTCTTAGTCAGCTTTTTGACCTTTTCTTTTTTTGGCTTAGGCTCTTTCTTTTCCTTCTTCGCTTTAACTTTTTTCTCAGTTTTCTCGTCAAACTTCTCAATTAGGTCTGTAACAGTCGCTAATAAGTCAGTATTATTAATTGTAGTTGTCATTTTTCCACCTCAAATGTAAAGTATACTTTCAAAAGGTGCCATTAGTAATAAAGCCCCCTAAAGCGGGGGCTATTAATCAGAAAGGAAATCCATTAGGTTTAGTTGCAGGAGCTTCTTCATCCACAGCTTCTTCACTAGAAATTGGTGCGGAGCTTAACTTTGCTTTGATTGCTTCTACACTCAGAGGAGCAACAAGTTCAGTTAAGTCAGGCAAGCTTTCAATCTTAGCTTCTAGTGGTTTAGGGTCGCGTGGGAAGAATTGATATGTAGTTTCAAATTTCTCACCTGCGCGGTGGATTTTGAAATCACGTTTCGTAATATCCCCATACTCTTCAACCAATTGAATTACTTGGACAGCAACTTTCTTACCAAACTTAAAGTATTTAACTTTATTATCACTCTTATCATAAAGAAGTACATACGCTTTGAATGACGCTTTTTCTCCTACTTGGCAAGCAGGGCAAGCATCTTTACCTAAACAGGTGAAAGTTTCCCATTTACCATTTGCTTGTAATGTATGTTCCCACACACTGATAATTTCATCAACAGGTGTAACAAAACGAATTTCTTTAGACTCGTTGTTTTTGAGCTTAAACATTTCGTTTGTGTTATTGATGTGGTCTTGAATAGCGGCTAACCCTTTTCCCATAAATGGCTTTGTCATTTTTTCATTTCTCCTCGTTGTCTTTGTTAGGTGTTTACTACCTACATAACTAATATACTGTGTAGTTCGTAAAACTTAAGGGCGGGGAGAAAATTATTGTTTCGTAATTTTCTTACGAATAGAATTAAGGATTTCACTAATACGACTCGGAGTGACTTGCATAATCACAGCAATCTCATTCTTAGGAAAACCTTTAAGACGGTAATCAATTACAACACGTTCCCGCTCGGTAAACTTAATATGTCGCATATCTTCAAAAATATGCGTCATTTCAATCGCATCATCTTCGTAAGCCAGTTCCATCTCCATACTCTCGCTTACATAATACGTATTGTAGTCCTTTGCGTCTTTATCGAATGTATAAAATTTACGTGATTTGTTACTACGATTGTTACGCTCTGCTGTAAGACAGTCTTTAATCTTACTGATCTGAATGGAGCGAATAAAGGTAGTCGCTTTTGCACGATCTTTATTATATTTATGGTAAAACTTAAACAACTTTAATAGTACTTCTTGTGAAACATCATCAACGTCCATCGTTACAAATGAATTACTATTACCCATTTTTCTACAGTAAGCCTTAGTAACGCTAATTACATCACCTATAGAGATATTGTTTTCATCTAACCAGTTTTCGAAGTTTGACATTTTTGACATTAAAGTTTTCCTCCATTTAAGATGTATTCTATTTCGTTCATCAGTCTCAGCTTATCGAATTGTTTCGCAAGGTGGAGTTCATTAGCGTCTTTGTACTGGGTATCATTTACGACAAATTTTACACTCATTCCAACCGATAAGAGTTTTTTTGCAATTTCTCTCGTAGCTTCTTTGCCTACATCGTCATTATCTAAAAACAGTATAACCTGCTTAAAATGTTTAGTAAGAAGTTTAAGCTGTTTATTTGATAATGCTCTGCCCATTAAGGATACTGCGACTTTACCGTTTTCAAAACAACTAAGTGCATCAATAATAGATTCAGTTACATATACAGCATCAAATTTGATCTTGGATGAAATAATCTGATGTAATCCATATAAGTACTCTGTTTTCTTTACGTTGCCTAAGTTGTAGAAAAACTTACCTGTCACTAGTCTCGACTGTAAACTAACTAATTTACCTGCTTCATCTCGGATTGGAAATACTACTGCGTTTTTATTCTTGTCGTAAAGTACCTCGTACTTTTCTTGTGTATAACTGCTAATGCCCCGCCCCTTTAGATAGCTGTAGTTTTTTGTAAATCCGTCTAATATGTACTCGCCTAGTTGTATTTCGGATTCAGAAGGAAAAAGCTTACTTATGTCTATATATGTCTCTTCTTCACTAGTATCGTGAATGTACTTAATTGCTTCAATGTAAGACACATTCAAGACTTTCTCTATAAGTGTGTAAATGTTTCCTTTCTCTCCACAACCAAAGCAATTATATAAGTAAGGTGGTTCATCACTTATACCAAAGCTTGGTCTGCTTTCGTTATGGAAGGGACAGCACATCATTAAAGAATTGTTTACACTTTTCAATTTACTAAAAGCGTTTTCATTTAATTTTACTATGCTGTCGGATTTTGTAGTTGCTTGTAGCTCTTCAATTAAAGCGTTTAGGTCTAACCTTATATAATTCGTCAATTTGCCACCTCATAAGCCACGTTTTGACATAGATTAAGATAACAAAGAGCATCTAATGGTGTCAATACATTAATAGCATTATAAATCGTCTGAAAAGTGCGCAAACGTGTAGCAATTTTCTAGTTCACAGATTGTTCACAATTATAATCACTGTAAGCGTTTTCAATGTATTAAGTGAAAAAGGGAGCATAAGCCCCCTTTAGTTATTATTCTAAATTGTCTAACAATTCTTGCAAACTGACTGGGAATACATCTTTAGTTAGATCATAAACTTCTTTTGCATAGAGTTGAATTTCTTTCTGCGCATCATCATTAAGTCTCTGCTTGAGAAAGTGTGCAACTGATTGCAAACTTGCTGTCCATATCCAACGCACATAAAGCCCATAAGCAGGTAGGAATAAACGTGCTTGCTCTGCGCAAACACCATCCTCCATAGCTTTATTATATAATTCTTCGCCTAGTTTCACATAACCTTGTAAAGAGTCTGAAAATGCACCACCTATTAAATCATCTATAGGTTCACCGCTACCTTGTTTAGAATTTTTAGGTAGTGAACGCCATTCATACTTAGTCGGAATGTAAAACTCACATTCTTCAGTAATATAACGTCTACTCGATTCATTCCACTGTAGTTGAGAATCTACGTGTGATGAAGAAACCGCATATTTCCACCACTGTCTTGCCACTAATAAAGGGGCATACACTTCAAACTGCATCACACCTGCGCGAAAAGGTGAATGATGGTTATGCTTTGCTAAAAATTTAATTAGTTTCTCGTCTTTCTCACTTAGTTCTTCTGAACGTTTATCATAAGAAACTCTAGCCGCATTTACTACTGTTAAATCGCTTCCCATTGTATCACGTAATCTTACATATCCTTTATCAAGCACTTTGCGCATCTTCAGCGTCCTCCTTAAAAAGTACACTAATACCTATAATATTATAGAAGTCAGGAACATTATTTCGAAGATAAGTAATAACCTCGAACATTCTCTCCTGAAAATTACCTTGTGCATACGTTTTAATTTGCTCTGTAATAATCGTCTCACCGTCTGTGCTGTACGTGACCTGTGTATTCATTATAAGCCCTTTTTGACGGTTTTTTCAGGCTCGAAGTTTTTAAGTTGCGCTCCGATTTCGTCACCTACAATTTTCCATAATTCAGTATATGCTTTCTTGTGGGTTTCCCCCTCTTGAAGTAATGCTTCTGCTCCTGCACGTAATTTAACGGATTGATAATTACCTAAGTTTTTGACAAACTCACACTCTACACTAATTTTTTTAATTTCCATGTCAGCACCTCGTATATTTTTATTCAAATACCATTCCGTCATTTTTACAGTAAGGGCATCCCGCCCCTCTACATTCTTTACATACCTTTAATTCCTTACAATTTACACACTCGCCATTAAATAACACGCTTTTACATTTAGAGCAAGCTTTATGTACCTTAATTAGTTCAAGATACTCTTTATAAACCATAAACTCATTACGATCAAATGAATAATCCATACTACCATTAAAGTTTATTCTGTAAGGCATTAATTCCCTAGCATTGTAACTAACAACCCTGCCCACTTTACCACCAAACTTCATAGATGAGAATGGGTTAATAATCACTAGCTCATTCACCATCTAAATCACTCTTCTTAAGCTTTTTAACGGTTAAACGAGGTGAACCCATTTTTTCAATCCAACAATGTGTTTTAACATCATCAAGATCAATTCTACCTTCATTGATTAATTCAACGACTTTCTCTTCATTAGGTTTAAATTGCACCATTGTAAGAAACTCGTTGAAAGTAAACTTAGTTTGTAAATACGTACACAGTTTATCAGGGTCGAATTTAGACTCATTAGGAACGCTAATCGAAACTCGAATATCATTAAAATCTTTCTTATTAATGTTTGCTTCACTAAATGCTTCCACGATAGCTAAGCGATTTTCTTTAAGCCACTTCTCGTCTTCACTCTTCCTAGAATTTCGTACAAAATACTCGTTAATTAATTGATTGTCTACTGCGACTTTTTGCTCAAACATGATAAAACCCTCCTAATCGTATTTAACCTTATATACGATCAAGAGGGATTTTATTAAAGGCGGGGCGGTAAATAATTTAATATTTCCATTCCTAAATCTTTATGGTGTACATAACGATGGTGATTAGGACACAGTACACATAAATTAATGCTTCGGTTGTCCTTATCTAACTGAAGAGTAATTGTATTAAATGCACTAAACCCTTTTTCCCTAGCTTTCATTAATGCGGATTTGTAACCTTCCATGTCGCTTACCTTTACTAAGTATCGTAAAAGCTTCTCGACTTCATGTTGTTCTTGATAATTAATATGGTGAACATCACATGTTGCTTCATCCCACCCGCAATTATTAAACTCACAAGAGATGCCATACGTCTTAGTAGCTATTTCTGAGTAAGATTCCATTGTAGTACCTCCTTTAACGAGATACTACTAGTATAGAACCATGTATCTATGTATTAAAAAGACCTTCTATAATAGAAGGTCTTAGTTGTTATTGTTTTTTACGCCCTCGTTTAGGCTTTTCAGGTGCATGTTCTGATTCTTCTTGTCTTTTCTTAGCAACTTCTGACTGAATGATAATCAAACGATTAACATAGTCTAAGTCTTTTCTTAAACGTTCTTTTAATTGATCTGCGTTTACTAGACTAGGTAGCTTATTTAGCATGGTTACGATATATAACATATCTTCACGATTAGCAATACCAAGCTCAAGCTGATTATCTAGTTGTAAAATACCTAAACCATAAATCAAATCTGTCGTTGTTAAAGTGTTAGGGTGTTTCTTCTTAGGTGGATTAGCACGTTGTACCAATATAATCACGCTCCTCAAGTTTTAGGATAGGGCATCCTTTAGAATATCATTCAGTACTGTGAAATTATTTTCTTCTACTAAGTGATCGATAAGAATTTTCTTATTCTGCACGATCTTTCTAACGTGTTCATCAACTGTATTCTGTGCAATTAAGTTATGCACAATAACAGTATCTTTCTGACCGATACGGTGCGCCCGCGAAAAAGCTTGCTCAATATAAGCATAACTAAACTCTAGGTCATAAAACACAACATGAGTAGCTTTGGTGAGTGTAATACCTTCACGACACGCTCCTGTTGTACCAATAAAGACTCTACAACCCTCATCTGTTTGGAAACGGTCTACTTCACTTTGACGTTCTTTGACATTCATACTACCTACTATAATAGCAGGGGCATAATTAGAAAACTGATCTTTAAGAATATCAATCATACTAGAGAATCGGCTAAAGATGATTACCTTTTGACCATTTTCTACAATCTCATTAACTAGTTCAATACAATTATCTAGTTTAGTACTAGGTATATCCTTACCTAAAAGTCCTGCGTAATTTACACACTGCTGTAAGCGAATTAGTTTCGTAAGAGGATTGCTGATATGCTTGAAACTATCACCTTGTAACTCTTCTTTGATCTCCTGTTTAATACTGTTATAAAATTTACGTTCCGCATCAGTCAATTCTAAGAAATAGTCTTTAGTAATGATTGGCGGTAATTCTTTAAGCTTATCTGCTTTAGTACGTCTTAACATCGATTCTCTAAGCATAGCTTTGAGTTTAGGTAAATTCTTGTAAGCAATAACTTGTTTATTATTAAACCCGCCCATGATACAAAAGTTGTTTCTAAAGGCATAGTAATTCACATGAAGCACCTTGCCTAATCTTAGGTAGTTATACGCTTCTAGTGGGTTGTTAGGCATTGGGGTGGCGGTGAGTACATAAATATTAGGAATTGTAATCGTGTGAACACTCGTACCGACTTTACTTAGAGGGTTCTTAATCTTATGCGCTTCATCTAACACTAAGAAATCAATCTTATGAAAGTTATCGATCATATTAAAATGGTTACGGTCTTTAGCAAACGACTCGTAAGAAACAATCACGATATCCCAATCATTATTGATTAACATGTTACCTATGATGTTATCCTTTTTACCCCGCCCACCTAAATATACAATACCTCTTAAGTCTGTATATTTCTGAATCTCTCGATACCAGTTATATATTAGTGAAGCTTTAGTAATAATGATACCGCGCTTAATTTGACCATCTTTGATCTTTGCTTCAAGGGCTGTAAGTGTCTGAAAGGTCTTACCTAAACCCTGATCGTCAGCTAATATTAAAAAGCTTTTTGAATAAACAGCGTTGAATCCTTTTACTTGATACTTACCGTATGGTTTAACCTTAAACCCTGTTGAATCTATAACTACTTCATCTTCACCGTAAGTAACCGAATATCCTTTAGCTAATGGTTGCTCAGGTATTACATCTTCTGTGATGAAGTCAATAAAGTCCTCTTTCTCCCACTGAATAGGAAAGCCATCTAATGTTTTTACAAAGTATTCGTAGAGATGGTAAGGGACAGCAAATAAGTTTCTTGTTGGGTCATATAAAGCACCATTAATTCCTTGTATAATAGTCTTAGCGGCGGGCAATGACGTAGTAGCTTTAATATAATACTTATTATCAGTACCTATATCAATTTTTGCGTTTATCAAGTTTACCCCTCCCCGCTAAGTATTTATAATACTTTCTTCGAGTAATCCCTAATTCAGTGCAAATCTTATTAATTGATAGCCCTTTAGACTTAAGTTCATCAATCTTACTATTGAAATACTCATTTTTATCTAATAATTTAAGACCTAGCTCTTCTAAGTACTCAGAAGTGGTCATGTGTCGTTTCTCAGACCAGTACACTAATTTTCTATAGTAATTCTTATTGGTGAAATGAACGTAATTATCTTTATAAACCTGCGCGTAAAACAATTCCTTAGCTTCTTCTTCATTTAAGTATGTAGTGTCCTTAATAAGTTTTAGATCATGGCTGAGAAGTAACTGCTTACATCTACTGTAGTTATTAAGGACGTATTTATAAAGCGCTAAATTAAACCTAAGGTCACTAATGTATACACAATTGCCTTTTGCGAATTTAGCTATGTCATTGATTACTTTTAGCATATTATCACCGTAATTATATACTGCTAATATCTAATTTTCTTCGGATGTTTGTAGAAGTGGTTTTCGATCTCTTTTAACACATCCTTTCTAATTAGTTCATTTGCCTTATTTAACGCCTGTCTTATTTCTCTGTGGTTTTCTAGAAAAACATGTTGGATGATTAAATCAACTTCCCTTTTAGATAGTGCCTTTTTACTTAGAAATACACACAACGTAACTAATACTTCTTCACTTTCAATATCCTTTCTCCAGTAAGCTACTGAAAGTTCCTTAATAACTTCTCTGCAAAATTCTGTCATGCTGACCCAACACCTTTTTTCTATAGGTTTTACCTCAGTATATAAAAATAAGCGGTTTTTAGCAAATAAAAAAGGGCTACTTTAAGCAGTAGCCCTCAAAAATTCAAACTTCGATCAATTAAAGAATTTAGAAATCTCGTTGTTAATATCTTCGCAGTTTGTATCCATGTATTTTTTTAGGCGAGAATTACGTTTTAGCTCAAGGTTGAGAAGGTACAGAAGTACAAAGTACTGTGTATCTGAAAGGTGTTTCTCTTCACGCTCTACTGAAGTAATTTGAGTTGTAGCTGTTCCAAGTGCTTCACAAAGGTCTTTTTGGCTCCAATTGGTGAGAGCGCGGATAACTTTTAACTCAGCACGTAATTGATCTTTGAACTCGTCAGAAATCTCAGGTTTCAACATGGAATGTGTAGTCATTTTAGACACCTCTTTTTTATTTTTGTTTTCTTCACTCATAATACTTACTTGTTCTACTTCAACTTCTACCTCTTCAATAATGTTCTCAATAGTACTCTCGTTGATTTTCCCCATGTCCTCTTCACGAATTTCCATAGCTACTTGATTTTCCATTTTAGATTTCTCCTTTAGTTTTGTTATTGTCATTTTTCGCATCTCCTTGTATTTCTATTCGATTGTTTGTCCGTCTGTTGATTTTGCAATCACCCCTTAAAAGTTATTTTATATAGGTCATACCTATATGTTAATGGATTAATCAATGTATTGCAAGCATTGGTTAATTAGCTGATCTAAATTATTTGTGATGTAATCATCAATTGATTTTGTGCGCAGTTTAGATACAGCCTTAGCGCATTCACTAACTGCGCTTTGTAACCTCTTAGTATCCATAGTACCTGATTTCACTTTAACTACCTTATGAAACACCTTCGTAGGTTCGTAATCGTCCGTATTGACCTTCAAGCATTGTTTAATTACTTCGGCGTAATCATCTGCACTGACCGCTTCTAAAAATCTAGATTCTATTTTTTTCAGGGCGGGTACATGGATGATATAACCGTTTTTATGTGAAGGATGCTCAACACTGTCAAATGCCAGTACACTAATTTCAGTCACATTAAAAAATGAATCATGGTCTAATGAGACTTGAAAATTTACATATTGATTACCTACTGTGCAAATAATACATTGATCGTAATAAGTGATTGAAGAAAGATAACCTGATTCTTTAAAATACTTATCTAAAAACTCACTAAACTTAAACAATGTGCTAAAGTTAGCGACTTGATTAACGTACTCATGTAAAGGTAATTTAATAGATGCACATTTTAATGATAACGCTCTGATTGATTTTTCATCTAGCTCATTCATAGTTACACCTGATATCCTTCACTGTACCCACCCCTTAGTGTGTTTTCTCAACTAAGTTATCCGTACTACCTTCATAACAAACTCCTGCGTAAACCCACCCATTTTGATTTTTAACTAATGTCATATATGCAGGAATGTCTTTAACATGGGTATAAGGCTCTCCAACCTGCACCATTACATTACTGTAATAAGCGGGCGGTAATACACATAAAAAGTAGTCATACATAGCATAATCTACTACATCACCTACTTTTAAGTACTTTCCAAGTGATACTTTAGCATCAGCCCAACCTCTATACGTCTTCATCATTGTCTCTTGCATTAATAACACGCTCCTTTACGGACGTTAGCATTTCAATAGGGAACTCATCTACAATATCTTCCAATTCCTTAGTGTAAACATAGAATGTCGAAAGAGTTCCTACGTAGTCCTCTAAAAACTTAATTCGATCATACTCAACTGAAGATAAGGGTTCTTGCTTGCCTAACTCATTTAAGTACTCAATTTCTGTAGTTACGATATCCCTTATCTTTTCGATATCGGTATACATGATGTTAGCTTTTGTAATAGCTCTAATACTATCAAAAGCTTGCTCTATACACTTAAAATAAAAACCCAATCGATCTTCTTTATTACTTAAGAACTGATTATTCACTAACAGCACCTCCAAAATTAGTAGTTAAAGTCATAACAAGTGACTGCGCAGTATCAAGATCATAAACCTGCATTAAACCTTTTTTATCGTCAATTGATTTACAGTCAGTACGAATGACTTCTGTACTTACAATACGACCATAAGTATCTATATCTGTTTTCCATATCGTACCTGCTGTAGAATTGACCATCTTTGTACCGCATGGTGACATATTACATGGTCTATAAATATTGAAGTACATAATATCGCTCCTTATTATCCGTATACTAACTCATTAAACAAAGCATATTGTACTATTTCATCAGCCCCGCCACCGTCAATATCACCTGCATCTTCAACATCACGAATACACTCAGATAAATAACGTTCAGCACCTTTAATAAATTTCTCCTTAGTAAGTGTACCGCAATTTTCATCATTCTCATCAAAGAAAATAATAGACCCACCCTGACTAATCACATCAGATGCACAATCACGACCTTTATAATCATCATTAACTACTTTAATACCCATACACCAATAATTTACACCGCCCTCTAGAGCAGAACACATTACATCATCAATAAATTCATCATTAATAACAGGCTTTTTAATCATTATTATCCACCTCATAGTTTATATTAGATTAGTTTTTCATTTCCTTTATTATCAATCAGGTAAAACTTAGCAAATTTGAATATGTGTAAGTAACTAGCTATCTTGTTTAAGAAGTTTTCATAGGAATTAGCAATAATATAAAACTTATAATCATATTCATCACTTACTACACGTACATCGTACTTATAATAACTTTGGCTTTTTTCACTTGGTAACGCTACAGGTTCTACAGTAAACCCTTGCTTAATAAGATCATTAAAAATATAGTCTGCTTGTTCTTGAGCGTCTGTAAGATTATGACCGTCAACATTTAAGGTGTTAATTAGTTTACCGTCTTTACTGAATGCAAATTTATATTTAGCCATTAATAACCCACCTTATAATAAAGTCCAGTAGCTTCTACTCTTTGGTACTCTTCATCTTCATGTTCATACTCTTCTAGTACGTAAGCCTGTAGCCATAAACAGTCGTTATCATCGTAATAACTACCATCGCCCACTCCTTTAATCCACACCCCATTTTCTAATTCAATATAGTCACGCTCATGTAACTGTTTTACTTTTACACCCTTATCTTTAGTTACGTCTTTTATCATTCCATCAAATACAATTTTCATAGCACACCGCCCTTATGGAATTATTTCAGTAGGTAACTGAATAGGATTATCGAACTTAAAGACCTGCTTACCGAACTTAAAACAATCTACACTATTAATATCTACTTTCTTATTAAGACCTTCTACACGATACTCATTCAGCGTAAGGTTTCCTAAGTTATCTAATTCTAAAATACTAGACAGTGTTAGATAATTAGACTTAGCTTTCGCTGTGTATTCTTTACCTTCGATGAGAATTTTTACTGACTTCTTATCCGATAAGAATTGACTAAGATTGTAAAGCTCTTTATATGTGGGGTGGGCGGTATCTTTAGAAATTTGATATCGTGCTAAATGACTACCTAGATTACCAAAGAAGTTTAGTAAGTTGTAATTATCACCTCTGTCTTGATTTCGATGCCAAATAATTAAATCATTTGTTGCTAAATCTAATTCACAATAAAGATCATTAATACGTACCTTAAGAATGCCCTTTTCCAATTCTTCGATATCGAAACTGTCAATGGTTAAATCAAATTTGTATTCAGGCTCATAAAGCAAACGTAAAAAATTGAACTCTTTTAGGTTACTATCCCAATAGTTTTTAACTGGATGATAAATAGCGTGATTATTTACGTTATCTTCAAGATATTTAGTTAAAGCTTCATTAGCGCGAGTAATGATAATGTTTTTGATAATGTCAGAAACTTTAACCCCCTGTAAAGTGTTCTTACTACAATAAAGCTCAAGATTGTGATTAATACTTCCAAGTGCGTATACCTTATCCGGTTCATGTGGTACTTTATAAGCTTTAATTTCAAAATTCATTCTGTACAATTCTGTTATAAGCTGTACTTTTCCGTAGTCGATAAGTTTCATCATTATTCACCCCAATTAAATATTTCGTGATTATCTACTTCATCCAACTGTTGCTCTAATAGATCAAAGCTTTCGATAAATCCATCAAGATAATCTAATAATTCTTGGTATGAATCCAACTTTTCTTGCATCTTGTCAGTAATATTATCTCTGTCATTCAATTCGTCCATGTACTCTTCT
>JACCDG010077476.1_pt1 | contig 16690 bp, 38 predicted proteins | sample 7442471 | NCBI WGS metagenome assembly JACCDG01 (sample SAMN15323444, study PRJNA562643) | freshwater metagenome | isolation source: river surface water | place: USA:Blue River Watershed | collected 2017-08-17 | reverse complement strand
GTACCAATTGGCCTCAGATTGGTCAAATACAGGTCAAATAGGACACGTCTAACAGTCATTACGCTAGGGAGAAATGATGATGTTTTTGTTATGTTGTACTTCTACTGTGGGAGAAAGATGATTATTGAATATGTAGAGATATTTGCGTCGGAGTCCCCCCGCCAACAACTGCTCACTGGGAGGGGGTCTTGCCATACCCGGTACCCCAGTCCGCAGTTTTTAGAAAAAAGGGAGTCCTCAATTTGTATAGAAAGGAACGCGCGCGCGTGAATACCATAGCTGTAGATGGGTTGTCAAGTGTAAATGCGTGTATTGGACGTGTGAATTTGTTCACATCAACCCTGGGTGATAAATGCTTGCGTTGGCTCTGGATGATACGGTATATTCTTTGTGTGGAAAGGTTAGAACAAATGAGAAACAAATACATTGTCAAATGTTGGCATTATGTCCCATCAGGAAAAGGTAGACGCGAAGTAGACGGTATTACCCGTTCGTTCCCTACGCTTGAAAAAGCTTTAGACTTTGCAACCCGTACCCGTTCGCACTATGCGGATATCTACGACGAATACACTCCTACTGGTTCAAAATTGGTAGGATTGAAATCCCCGGATGGAATTCGCAAATTCTAACCAGTCGGTCAAAAATACGGTATCAACAAAGTAGAAAGTAATCAGTCTATATCCCTGCCAGACGTAAAATTCCGGCAGGGTAGAAAGTAGAAAGAAAATGGAAATTCAGACGTTGGAAAATGCACATAAAATGCTGGGTCATGTCATGCAGAATTTGCGTAATGTGCAATTGGCAATTACTAAAGTGTGTACGGATGTACCGGAATTGTCGGATAGCTTTACGGATGTAATCAATCAGATGTACGCCCAGTTGTCCGAGGTATCCGATTTCATAATAGACCCAGACGTAGAAAATGCAGACGCAGGAAATCACGTAACAGGTTAGATGGTAGCAAATGCAGGGTGTATATCACCCTGCTAGATGAAAGGTATCAGGTAGGAAAATGCGAAAGATAGAATCACAAATGTTGCAGGCAATTCGTACGGGTAAATCCTGGGCATCTGCTAACACAAAGGTAAATGTAATCCCTGTAGATGATTCCAGGATAACAGAGGTATATCTACACGATAAGCTTATTGCAGAAATAGGCTTGACTAGAATTACCCTATGGAATCGTGGGTGGGCTACGGTTACAACAAAGTCAAGGCTAAATGCCATATTACAGGGTATTGATTCCAGCATGAGAATACATCAATCCGACTACGTCTGGTATATAACCGATTACCGTAATAGGGAAAGCGCACCCACCAGGTTCATAGACGGCGAAGAATTCTATATCTAGAATAGGTTGTATGGCAGGGTAGCATATACCCTGCCAGCTGGAAAGGTATCGCGTTATGTTGATTATTCTATGGGCATTTGCTACCGCTGGTATAGGTGTGTTAGCGTACGGTATTTATGACATTATCGTAAACGATGCAACGATATAGGTATAACTTGCATATACCGTACAATGCAGTATGATGGTAATGAAAGGTTAGATGAAAATGGAAACGGGTATTTTTGAGTATTTAGAATCGCAGGGTATCAATTTGGGTTATGCCGTTATGTCAATCCCAGAGGAGGAGGATAAGTATTTTTCCCGTATTGGTTGTCAATGTTGCAATGATGGTATGGGCGATGTGTACCCTATAACTATCGTATACCCTGCCTGCCATAACGCAGGAAATGACACGTACGAATTCAATCTATGCCAGGATTGCATTTCCTACTATCACAACCCAGACTTATCATAGGCGCAGGATAACAGCAGGGTATGCCCAGCGTATACCCTGCAAGCTTGAAAGGTAATAGAATTATGTATCATCAACCGTCATATAACGCAGGAAAGCGTACCCGTACCATCATTATAGGTTTACTACAGGCGGTAGTATCGCTGGCCGTAGCCTACATCATGTATTGTGGATTGTGGATGCTACATTACGGCAAATAGGTTGTGATATTTCTAACACTAGCATATACCGTATCATCTGGTATCATCATAGTGTTAGCAGGAAAGTAGAAAGGTTTACATCATGAGAGTTTTGTATCTGAACAATAGCGGTACGCGTTGGATTATTCCAGGGAATACCGTACGGGTAGTAGGTACGGTAAATGGGAAAGCGTATAACAAAATACGCAGGGTGGATTACTACGAAAGCCTGGGCAATTTTGCAACGTGTACGGTACGGGTAAATGGTGTACGTTATACGGGTTTCAAATCCGATACATCCGAGTATTACGAGGAAGATAATGTGGGCGTATTTATAGGTACGCTACATTTAGATAAATGCAGGAAAGGCTAACAGCTAGCAGGTAGGTAAATGCAGGGTGTATATCACCCTGCTATATAGAAAGATAACAGGTAGGTAGAATGTCCAAAGTCAAGCAAATTCAACAGCTAATTGAGCGTTACGGTTTACAGTCTATGATTCAGTCTGGCATGCCAGGGTACGTCATAACGATATACACCAAAGAATACCGACAGTTATATTGTGGGAATTCGTCTGAATCGCTAGCATACCTGCGTGGGTACGCTGATGCACAATATCAGGTAGATAAAGATATGGGCATCATATAACAGGGTAGGTAATAGGTAGGTAGTAGACGCAGGGTATACGGTAGGTATCCTATACCCTGCAAGCTTGAAAGGTAGGTAGATATGGGAAAGTCTGTAGATGTGCAACGACTGGTAGATAATGGGACATTTAGATTTGTCTGGATGTGGGTAGATGATAATGGAAAGGTTACAAATCAAATCCCTTTGTCAGGTACGGAATTACTGCGCATAAAATCGGACGTGGTACGGGTACGTGCATATGCACCAAATGTAATGATGGTATTTACAAAGTAGGTAGATAGTATCGGCAGGGTATATGCCAGGATTGTATACCCTGCAAGCTTGAAAGGTAGGTTTATCATGTATCGTTGGACGTATTCGGAATCTCAGGAAATGTACTATGCAACCAGGCATATAGGCGTAGGTGGAAATCGAATTGATACCCTGAAAGAATGCAAGCGTAGCATACTAGCAGAGGCGAACAAATTCGGACGTGGCTGGGCAATTGGATATGTCAAGGTATCTGAATACTCGGATGAAAATCCTATGGGCGATACCGTAGCTGTTTATAATGTCAAGCGTAAACCAGACGGTACAAAATACCTATCGGTATGTAAGAAAGCCGTAGATGTAAACAAAGCTTTGTATATGCGTCATTTATCGGGCGAACGTGGGACATTCTAGCAGGTAGTAGGTAGATGGTAGGTTAGCAGGGTATGCCCAGCGTATACCCTGCGGAAAGGTTAGCAGGTAGGTAGATGGTATCTGGATTTGATTACGATAGGGTAGATATCGTGCAAGCTCATTACTGGTATTGTACGCATTACCATAATGGTATGTGGAGTAGGGAATACTCCAGGCTGTGCAAAATGCAACGATACTATAAACCTGGGCTATACGAAAGTATGCCTACCACGTACGCAGCAGCCTACATCTACAATCAGCTGGAAAGTAAATCCGGATATGGCATAACAGACTGGGCGGTAGATGATAACGGGGATATAGCGTGGGATAACGCAGGGTAATAGAAAGGTTGCAGGGTAGCATATACCCTGCAGCATCTAACACGATACCAGTTATCATAGCAGGGTAGCAGGGTAGCACAATATACAAATCCAAATCTCAGGGTAATTCCTGCAGCAGGGTAGCAGGTAGCAGGGTAATCGATTGTGAGATATCTCACATTTACATCTACCGTATGATGTAGTATTATCTAGGTGTAGGTAGTTAGCAGGGTAATCGAAAGGTAGGTAGGCATTATGGCAGATTATAACGGCTGGGCAAATAAGGAAACTTGGACAGTACGCAATTGGTTTGTCGATGATATGGCAGAGCAAGCTCAGGATAACAAAGAGCGTGTAACAGCTGATTATTGCGAAGAATACGTTTCAGAATATTTGGAAAATAGCGTGGGTAAAGTATTCCAGGGTTTCATAGGCGATATCGTCAACAGCTTTATGTGTACGGTAGATTGGCGTGAAATCGCAGACGCTGTCAACGAAGACGTAGAAGGCGAAGACGAAGAAGACGAAGACGCAGAGTAGAATCGGCAGGTATAGCAGGGTAGAAATACCCTGCATCTAGAAAGGTATCAGGTGGGTAGATGATTACTCAGGAAATGTTGCAGACGGTAATTAATAAAGCTGATAGGTATGTACCAGCATTCACACTAAAGGATAGCGAAGTGTATGTATTCAGGATTGTAGATGGATGCATGAGATATGCCAGGAAACCTGTTGTGAATGATGCAGCAGTAAACAATATGCAATCTGATACATTCTGCATCAATACCGATACTGATAACGGCAAAATCGAAATTGAATTCATATCAGCTATACATGATGATGAATTTGAAATCACCATTTTTGCAGATGTTGAATTCCTACAATCTGCAGTAGTGTGACATATCTCACTTTACATATACCGTACAGTGTAGTAAAGTAGTAACGAAAGGTAGGGTAGTTATATGGATATCAAGTTATGGGATAGTGAAGCTGAGGTTTATGTTACGTATTACGTATCGATGTGGGCGGAAAGAGATTACGCCAGGGTTACAGTTTATGACGCATCTCAGACTACTGAATTCTACGATGCAAATATCGACGTTATAAATGAATGCATCGAAGACGGCTGGTATACGTTTGACGCAAAGTCTATTGCACAGTATGTGCATGACAATCGAAAGGTAGGGTAGTTATATGGAATGGGCAAATTACAGCGTGGTTGTATCCAGAATCGGGACGGTAGGCGCATACATCACAAAGAATGATGCGTTGGACGTATTCAATTACTACGTAGAGTTATCACGCCAGACGTACGGTAGAGCATCCAATGAATCGGTCACGTTATTTAACCTTGGTACGCAGGATGTAGAAATCGAATACATCCCAGACGTAGTAGACGGCGAGTAGAAAGGTAGCTAGATATGAATATTCCAACAGTAAAAACGATGGCAACACACTTTGGCATCGACAAGGCAAAAGCATTACGCTCAGAATTTGAGCATCAACGCGAGCGTGACGCACATTTTATACCATTAGGTGGAATTAACAGAATCCTAAATGGGTATGGCGTTGAATACATAGACGATAGAAATCGCACCATTGCATACGTCAATATGGGTGATTCATACGCTACGACAATCATGCGTGTGAATGGAAAGATACGTGTCGGCGATTGGGGAAGCATCGTAGAAAGGTAGATAGATGATTACTTTACACATTACAGAATTGAAAGCACGAGATGCAGAATGGTATCGAAACCCTAAGTATACAGATATCCCACATACGGGAAAGCTCTCACGTACGGCGATTGTACGGGCAGTCAAGCGTACATTAGGGTTGCAAGGTAAACGGGCAGAGGTAGACGTATTCACGCAAGGCATAACGATACATACAGATGGCAAAGTTATATACGTAGACGTATACGAAGAAAGGAATAGGTAGGTATGACTAAGCACGAAATGTTTCAGGCAGTCAGTGAACAAGAAGACGCATTCTTTAATGAGCTTCAGGCTATGCGGGCTAAGTATCCGGGATTCTACGTTGAAGCTTGGATGCCCACCGATATCATTATCCAGGCTGATGGTAGGTTTATGCCTAAGGATACACAACAGCTAGAAGACTTTTGCTGCAACGTAGTAGGTTGTATCAAACATGACGCTAGTACAGGTACATCCTGGGATACCTTAGAAACGGCTATCGATATGGCGATAAGGGATTATTCGTAGGTTTAGACTCTACCCGATACGGGTATGTATGTAGTGTGAAAGGTGGCAGGTAGGTAGATATGAGAATCGAGAAGTTAGACTTAGACGGCGTTAAGTATCTTGATATGCTTGAACAGGCAGACGTATGCCAGCGAGAAGGTATCAAGTACACATTCCACAAAGTAGAATCCGACCTAAGCGTTTATACAGTCATGCAGACAGACTTTAGCGTAGGTATCTGCTGCGGTGGGGATACTACGTGGTACGAAGACTTAGATACCATACAGCCAGCTGTTTACCGATACGAAGGTATCGAAATGCATAGCATAGACTTAGCCCAGTTTACCGATATCCTTAAAACAGATATTGAATACCTGACGCAGGTATCGATAGAGGCTGATAAAGACAAAGACGTAATCGTTGTACGAGCATTCGATGATTACGGTATGTCCAACGAAATGCGATTTGAATTCTACAAATGGGCGAAGCTTGTACACATATACATCTACGCAGGTAAGCAACACAAGAACATCCAAGAGATTGAATTACGGGGATGCTTTTACCCTAAAGATATCCTTCGATGGGCATCAGACTTGGTAACAGATATCTATATCTGAAGGGAATACAGCAGGGTAGGTAACACTACCCTGCACACATAAAGGTAGGTACAGACATGAAACCATTCAATCAAAAGTTATTCGATGCAGAGCTGCAAAGACTTAAAGAGATGTTCCCTCAGTGTTGGATTGAAGCATTCTCACCAGAAGAATATAGAATCGCTGATGCTACCGTTGCAGATACGGAGTGCGAGCTTGTAGCTGACTATATGTATTGCAATACAGACATAAAGCACATATGGGATTCCGTCTACAGAGGTATCGAATACGCAAGGCATAAGAGAGGTTTAAACGATTGAAACGTATCGGTAGCTTTGTATCCATCTTTGGATGGGGAAGTCTGTTCCTCGGACAGATAGTACTAGGTCTATCAATCCTAGCAGTAGGATTCTCCCTCATCATCTTAGGAAAGGATTAGGTATGGGCAGAGCAGGTATACGTGGTCAATACGTCTGCATCACACTTGTACGCTGCGGGAGCTTCAAGAAGTATTACAATTGGAAAGAAGAAGCAGTACAGGTAGCACGAGGTTTGCAATACAACCTTATGAAGGAAGGGAATACAGGTAGGGTACAGGTACTAGCGTCCAGGTTTAATCGTAAGGTCAGCCACCATTGGACGAAGGTAGACATTATTGATTTCCTTAATGGTGAATACGGTTGGTCAGTTATCTACGAAGTAAACATCAAGCGAGGCAAGCTTATGAAATTCGTAGACAGGGTATACGGTAACCCTAACTCTGCACAGCTGACTGAATTCTTTACCGAAGTAATCAACCCATCAAAACCTCAGATAACTGGGTTAGAGATTATCCAAAACGACGATAACCTTAAAGAGTTATGCAGACGTGCGCCATCACCAACGGCATTCCGTCTGGCATTACGCAGACTAGGAATCCTAAAGAAACCATTATCTGCAGCCGTTGCTAACTACGCTTGGAAGGTTATACATGAAACCTGAGGCAGCATTCCAGAAGGTTGTTATCGATACGCTTACCCTGTTTGGATACAAGGTATTCGAGACAGGTAAAAGCAGAAGCAAAGTAAGGTGTACCAAATGTGGGTCATACTCTTACGCAACGGGATGGCAGGGTAATACACCAGGATTACCAGACATATACATCCATTCAAAACATAGGACGTGGAACAGTCAGGCTATCGCTATCGAGCTGAAGACTGAGAAGGGTGTTGTATCTCAGGTACAGAAAGAGATAGCAGACGCAGGATACACAACGATATGCCGAACACTTGAAGAAGTATTAGATATCGTAATGACGAAGGAAGCAGCGAATGAGAATTGGACAGCATTCGACAGGCTAAGAAGGTTTAGGGAAGAATATGACAGAGTATAAAACGCCAGACGTAAAAGTGTGGGCATACCAGCTAATGAAGAATAGTGGCGAACACTTGTATGCAAATATCCTAGATATCGAAGGCGTTGAAACGCTGAAGGAATCTGAGAAGGATGGCTGGAGATACGCAGAAGTGTGGGATTCTCCCACAACAATAGATGGTGTAACGTACAACGATAAGGTACGTGTTGCTGATATCGTCGCTAACTATCGCTTCATTCAGTACAACGGCAACAGGGTTGCTCTACTTGGATGCAAAGATAGAGTATGTACATTCCCTCTTGATGCACCAAACGGCAGCATAACTCCAGATATGTCAGGGTTTGTGTATCGCATTATCAAAGTGACCGACAAAGGTATCGGTACAGTATCAAACGTAATCGATGATAAACCTCACCAGGTTGTATCTATTACCGTTGAAGGTGCGCTCCACATTATCAAACAAGCAGGTAAAGACCCGGTAGAGGTGATGGGTGATACCAAGACAATCATCGAGCTTGTGCCTATCATGAAACTCTTCTGCCAGACAAATCACCTATTCATCCAAGAGACAAACCAACCTGTTGACCTACAGGGATTGGACGCTCTCACACCAGATGTAGATGAGGAAGACCTACTCCTCTCTAAACTATCGTAAGCCCATAATCGTATTGACAATACGGTATGTGTGCCTATATACTTCTACCACAAGGAGAAAGAATGAAGACATCAGAGTCTATTGTAAGTATTGCACCTGACCTAGTAAAGGCTCAGGCAGGTATCAATGGTGTAGCCAAGGACGGTAACAACCCTATCTTTCGTAGTAAGTACATCACGCTAGATAGCATCCTACTTGCGGTACGTCCTGTACTCTCAGCTAACAACCTGTTCCTTACACAAGGGATTACTAATGTTAGCAAGAGCGAAGACGGGATTGTAAACGCCGTAGAGGTTGAGTCTAAGCTTATCCATTCATCAGGTGAGTGGGTTGCATCTAGCGTTGTAGTACCTGTAACCAACAACGTAGACCGTAACGGTAAGGCTATGGCAGTAGATGCTCATAGGGTTGGCGGTAGCCTGACATACGGACGCAGGTATTCGTTGTCTGCTCTTCTGTCTATCGGTGAAGATGATGATGATGGGAATACCGCTAGTGGATACCAGAATCAGAATCAGGCTCCACAACAGCAAGCACCTAAGACACCTGCTCCACCAAAGGTAGCAGAGCCTACACCTCTGGAAAGATTCAACAGTCAGGTAGACAGGCTGTATGGAAAGGATACGTCAAAGGATGACCGTAAAGGTATTCATAACGCTATCGCTGGGTCAGGTAAAGAGGTAAAGGTTACGGCTGATTCTCTTACACACGTAGCTGACTGCTTGTCAGAGTGTAAAGACCAGGCTGAAGCAGATGAGTTTATTACTGGATGCATGAAGGCATCAGAATAGGTAGGTAGGTATGGCTATTATTGAGATTGATGGTGACCTGTTTGACGATGAAACAGGCGAGTACGCAGGTCAGGCAGGGGGAGGTTATCTCCCTGCTATCCTTCAAGACGAAGATGACCTGTTGAAGTATATGCGTCTGTTGCTTGATGCTGAGAGTCGTGCGATGGTAGAGGAAGCAAAGTACAAGACGATGCTTTCCAATATCGAGAAGATGGTTAAGCGTCATAAGTCTAAGGTCAAGTACCTGCGAGATATGTACGAAGGTCAGGCTGCAAAGGTAGCAGTAACACTCCTTCCAAAGGATAAGGAAGGCAACCTAAAGACGAAGACGTATCGTTGTCCGTTTGGTACGTTGTCGCAGCGTACGACACAACCTACAGTCAAGGTATCTAAGGCTGACGTAGCACTTGATTACCTGAAGCGTGAATGTCCTGCAGCAGTAAAGGTGCAAGAGTCTGTACTTATCTCTGCTATTCCAGCTGACCTGAAAAAGGTGCTGATTGAAGACAGCGTGATGGCTGAGGGACTAGGCTTTGATGTTATTCCAGGTGGAGAGAGCATCACAATCAAAACGGTAGTGGAGGCAAAGAATGAGACGGAGTGAACTGGAAGGAATCCTTGAAGGGTTGGTAACCCTTAGGGCAAGAGCGCATTACGTGCAGGTCAATACAGAACTAAAGACAGGACAACCTCAGTACCCTATCGCTGGAGTACTAGAGAAGCTTGATAGCACTATCAATCTGTTGACGAAGGAAGTACACGCTACGCAAGGCAGGAAGCCTAGAACAGTAGCAGAGAAGTTCAATAGTTTTGTAGGTAGCCTTAGATGAGTGAAGTGGTACATATCGGTAGCCTTACCGATTCTGTATCCATAAGTGAAACAGGGTTGTCCGTTGTCAAGGAACTGTCCTTCGACCAATGGGCAACCCTTATGGGTACTTTGAGTCGTATGGATACGGCATTTCAGTTCGCCCTTGGCGATGCTCTCCTCTATGGGGAGAGCAGATATGGTGAACGATACTCTCAAGCCTGTGATGTTACAGGTCAGTCGTATCAAAGCCTAGCCAACTACGTGTGGGTATCGAAGGCTGTAACAAAGGACAGACGTGTTCCAGGTTTAAGTTGGACACACCATAGAGTTGTAGCCAAGCTTGACCCTGAAAAACAAACAGAGCTTCTTACTATTGCAAGGAAAAACGATTGGACTATCACCACCTTGATGGAAGAGGTACGTGGTGAACCACTACCTAAGCCTAACATAGAGCAGGTATCTGTACCTAAAGGTATGTCAGTCAAGGATGCTAACGCTGTACTACATCAGGCAGCGAACTGTCAGTCGTTGTGTTCTACGTGTCCATTCAACAAGGGAGAAGAATGAGATATCTAAGTGTGTGTAGTGGTATCGAAGCGGCTAGTGTAGCGTGGCATGACTTCGGTTGGACACCTGTAGGGTTCTCTGAGATAGAGAAGTTTCCTTCGGAGGTGTTAGCAAAACGATTCCCTGACGTGAAGAACTACGGGGATATGACTAAGTATAAGGAATGGGATATAGATGGAGATTCAGTTGACCTTCTCGTTGGAGGAACACCCTGCCAAGCATTCTCAGTTGCAGGACTCAGAAAAGGACTTGAAGACCCAAGGGGAAACCTCTCCCTCACTTTCGTTGGAATGGTTGACCACTTTAAGCCCGAATGGGTTGTCTGGGAAAATGTCCCCGGTGTTTTGTCAAGCAACGGAGGACGGGACTTTGGTTCCTTCATCGGGGCGATGGCAAGTATCGGGTATGGGTTCGCTTGGCGGTGTTATGATGCTAAGTACTTCGGAGTACCCCAGCGAAGACGTAGAATCTTCCTTGTCGGACATTCTTCAGGAGATTCAAGACGTGCCGGAGAAGTACTATTTGAGCCAGAGAGCTTGTCAGGGAATCATAGCAAGAGCAAACAGGCGGGGAAAAGCATTGCCGAAGGCACTATCACAGGCTCTGTATCTTCAAAGTGGGCTAAAGGAACCGGAGGCCCAGCAGGAGACGAATGCTACAACCTAGTCCCTGTCCTGTATCAAAACAATCAGACAGATGCCAGGCTAAAGGAAGAACCTCACACTAGCCAAACAGTACTCGCACGATGGGGTACAGGTGGAGGTAACGCTCCAATAGTGCAGCATCCTACTAGAGTACGAAGGCTTACAGTAACCGAAGTGGAACGCTTACAGGGATTTCCAGACGGTTGGACAGATGTACGGACTAACACTCCGGATAGCCCTAGATACAAAGCAATCGGGAATTCAATGGCTGTCCCTGTGATGCGGCATATAGGCAACAGAATCCGTAGCGTGTGATATAGTCCTAGTCCCAAGGAGGTAGGAATGATTACGATTTTTAACGGACGTACTAGAACCTTGAAGGAGTCTGGTACGTCTTCTTTTATCCAAATAGAACACCGCATACTCAAGCATATGGGTAAGTTTACATCCAGCGAATGGATGGTGTTTTGCGCTCTTGCATTACACGCTGACCAGGACGGAGCATCCTTTCCTTCAATACCTAAACTCGTATCAATCACAGGGCTATCAGCTCCTACGATTCGTAACGCTATGACAGGCTTAGAGTCCAAGGAAATCGACGGCTATAAGGTGATTGGACGCTCTCCAAGGTTCGTTGATAAGCGTCAAACAAGCAACCAATATGTCATCTTCCCCGGTTATCAGGGGGAAAGTATTTTAGAGGGGGAGGGGAAAGATTCTTACAGGGGGGAGGGGAAAGAGATTAGTACCCCAATTAACAAGAATCAATTAGAACAAGAATCAATTAAGGTTAAAGGAAGAAAGACAATCACACTCCCAAAGGATAATGACCCTGCTCGTGAACTCTACGTAGCATTCCGAGCTTGGAAGTATCCAGAACTAAACCCTACAGAGTTCAACCTGACTGAATGGAAGTCCGTCTACTACATCTTCTATGAGATGACATCCAAAGGGATAACGCCTGACAAAGTAACCAAAGCCTGTACAAGGCTCCTACAGGGCTGGAATGACAAGAATATGATAACTCCCCGTTCTCTATGGAAACATTGGTCTACGGCTACTACAGAGGCTCCTAGCGTATCTAAGCCAAGTAACCAACGACCAACAAGCATAGACCACGCAACGTCAGCTATGGAGATTATGAGGTCAGTCAATAACTTTCTTGACAATACGGTATAAGTTGGTATAGTGGAGACCTAGGAGGTAGGTATGGTAGATGTAGAAATGTTCGACGTGGTTGGTTGGCAGTTGCCTGATGCGTTCCTCGCAGACGCTGAGATGGAAGATGGAGAGACAGCGACAACAGTCTCGTACCATTGCATCAAGGATGCTGAACTTCACACATTCGTTCTTGATAGCCTGAATGGCAAGCCTGTTGATGAATCCCTGAAGAAGGGTGGCAAAGGCTGGGAGGACGAACTAACAGCCATCATGTATTCCCTTGATATCGAACAGCAGAGTACTGGTGCGCCACCTATGACAGCGAGTGAAAAGGCAAAGGAGCTTTGCTTGTGGTTAGTCGAAGAGGTTCAGTCTCAGATTGAGAGTGCAGCACAAGACCAGTTCGAGTCTAAGAATGATGGTTCATATTGGGACGGGGAGTATTGATATGACAGAGAAGGCGTTTGGTACAGTTGCTGGCATCCTAAGTGCTATGCCAGCACAACAGCGATGGGATGATGGCGTTGCTATGGGATACGCTATTGCCCTCAACGGGGTAGATGACAAGGATGGTGTAGAGGCAGTTATCGAACTCCTCAAGACAGAGGACTTCCGTCCTTCACCTGCAGCAATCCTTCGTAAGGTACGGGGACTACGTTGTGGTGAGACAAGCGTACAGCAGATGTTCAATCGCATCTGTCGTTACCTTGCAGATGTACATCCATCAAAGCGTCACGTAGAGGAATCTCAGTGGTTACTTGAAGGTGAACTACATCCCTTCGATATCGTAGCCATCAAACATATTGGTGGGTGGGGTGAAGCAGGACGCATGAATCGTGAGCAGTTACTCAAGTCCCTTGATGGTTGGACTGAGAACGCATCCGACAACGTGCAAGCACTCGTGCAGACTAGCACAAAGGCGATTACTCAGTAATGGATATGTTTACGTTTATCAGCCAGCACCAACGTGCTGGCACTCTCAAACCTTATCCCTATGACGATATGGTTGAGCAAGGGCTATTAGGTTGTGTCCTTCTAGGGGGAAAGAAAGCCCTAGATATGATTGATGGAATGGTAGACGAGCGTGACTTCTATCGACCAGGTCACCAAGCTATCTTCACCTCTATGAAGCGTGTCATCCAAAAGACAGGTGCAGGTTGTGACATCGCCCTACTCAACGACGATATCAACTCACTCAAACAGGACGAGATTACTGGTGGGCTTGCATATCTGATGCAGCTAGGTGATATCGAGTTCACTACGCAGAATGCACCAACCTACGCTAAGACTATCAAGCGATACGCAGAGCTTCGCAATATCGTAGTCAACGCAGAGTACGTCATAGCAAGAGCGCAACAGGTAGAGACTGACCCTGACACAATCACCCTAGACTTTGCCAAGAATACTGAATCAAAGGTCACAACGAATACTGTTCATAAAGCAGGGGACGTGATGCGTGATGGCATCAAGTCTATGATGGACGGACGTAAGCGTGGCATACCATCAGGGTTCTACGATATCGATAAGGTCATCAACGGATTCAGGGACGGTGAACTGATTATCCTTGGAGGTAGACCTTCTATGGGTAAGTCATCACTAGGACTACAGTACGCCATTAACGCAGCATCATACTGCCGTAAGGCAGGAACCGGAGGTTCACTCTTCGTCAGCGTAGAGATGAGCTTGGATATGATTAGCCAACGTATGCTCCAGATAATCGGTGGAGTAGACGGGCAAGCACTACAGAACTCATACCTCTCTAAGACTCAGAGGGACTGCATAGAGGTCGCTCAGACTGAGGTGGACACATTACCTCTATTCCTATCTAGTGAGACTCCTGTGACCGTACAGAGCATCAGGGCTAAGGCTCGTGAACTACAGCGCAACAACAGTCTGTCATTCATAGTTGTTGACTACCTTCAGATGATGGATACGGGCAAAGAGACGCAAGGACGCACCAGGGATATTGGTGTACTCAGTCGTGGACTCAAGGGTATTGCTAAAGAGTTCAACGTGCCTGTCGTTGCACTATCGTCCCTGTCTCGTGCAAGTGAACAGCGTAATGACAAGCGACCTATCATGTCTGACCTGAGAGAGTCAGGTGATATTGAGAGTGATGCTGACGTGGTACAATTTCTGTATCGTCCGGACTATTATACGGAAGACAGGAACGCTTGGGATGAAAATGTTCCTTCTGAGGCTGAGGTCATTACCGCTAAAAACCGTAACGGTGCGATAGGTGTATCTAAGGTAGAGTTCCACAAAACCATCGCTCGCTTTCAAGATATACCTGAAGGGAGTCTATGATGGAAGTGCAAACAACAGCAGAACGTACAGGTATGACTAAGGTCAGCAACTGGCAACGTATCGTTATCAAGACTGTATGTGAATCAAGAACACGAGGCGAAGCAGCACAAGCACTAGGCATCAAAGTGCGTACGCTTGACGACCTTCTGTACCGGGCATACAAAGTACTTGATTGTAAGAACCTAGATGAGAGTGCATCTAAGTTAGGAATCTCAAGATGATATTCAACATAGCAGTATCAATAGTCGCATTTACGTTGGTTGCTATGGCTTGCTATTTTTTAGGTTTAGGATACTTGATAGACAGGTATACAAAGGATTGTAATGATAAAGGCTAGAACGATATCGCAGATACAGAGACCACTACAGGGTGATTCAGTTGGTAAGAGGAAGCCTAACCCGGCAATCTTCGTGCCAGCTGATGTAAGAGCCAGGATAGTGGAGTTGTATCAAGGTGGAATGAGTATGCGTAGGATTGGTGAGTTACTTGTATCTGAGGGAGTGGAGTCTCCACCAACGACAATCCCTTGGGGTACAGGTGCTATCAAAGCAGTCCTAGATGCAGATAAATGACAGATAAAGGTAGGTAGATATGAAGAACTTTACGCAAGCTTTAGAAGAACTGAAGAACGGTAATCGTGTACGCAGGTCAGGTGCTAGGTGGTTTGTACAGATGGTCGATAAGCGACTATGCACATACAAGTTGGATGGTGCGGATAACAGAGTCTTTAATGGCATCACTAACTTGTGTTCAGCTGACATACTGGCAGTTGATTGGGAGGTAGTCGAATGACACTACACGAAATAACTCCATCCATTGAGAAGGGATTACCATTTAGACGTGTATCCTTCCCTGAGAAACTCTATTACTACTACGACATAAATGACAAGTGGTTCATCCAAGTTAATACAGAAAATGGATGTGAGATTATCATGTATACATTTGACGTGAAACTTGAAGACTTGGTGGCTACTGACTGGGAAGTAGATGAATGGGATGACCCTGATGCCAACAGAAAGGTAAACGAATGAACTGGGATGAAGCAGTAGGAACGATGATGTATCAACGTCTACCTGTACGCAGAGCAGACTGGAATGACAATCTCTACATATCTATGAATAGGACACCTGAAGAAGACCTAATCATATTAAGTGAAGGCTGGTATGACGTTATAGATACAACCCTAGGTATGTGGGGTGGTAAAGGGTTGGTTCAACTATTACTGAATAGTCAGTTCCAGGATACGTTGAAGGAAGACTGGGAGATAGCAAAGGTAGGTAACTATGAATCAGACGACTCTGGGGAAGATAATACGTAACAGGCGTATTGAACTAAACATATCGCAGCGTGGTCTAGCAAGTAGGCTTGTAGGTACTGAAAGAAAGTACTGTTCACCTCAGTTACTGCACAACATAGAACACGACATACGTACTGGTAAGCAGTACTGGAAGTCACTATCCAAAGAGATTGACATACCTATCGAGGTGTTCACGTACTACGGACTACTTGCTAAGAGTGAGCTATACCCTAGCGTAGAGATTCCCTTTGAAGTCATACAGTCACTTATCCAGAATATGCACAACTGTATAACTGCCTACCTGCATTATGAAGGTAAATAACAAAAGACCCCTGCACCACCAGAGGTCTTTGTTTGGTCACAGGACGGCAACCTGTAGTATTCTAAGCACTAGGAATCATTCATGCAATACCTTATAGGAATCGTAATCGGTATCACCCTCTGTTACTTAGGGACATTACTGAGCGAGTGGTTTGAATACTACAGGATGCTCAAGTGGCTAGAAGAGAAAGACATAGACGTTGATGATGCTACTGAGAATCAACTCAAGCAGTACATCATTATGTACAAGCTCTCTAAAGTACCTAACGTCGAGATAGATGTAGTACGCAGAGCAGAAGATGAAGATGGTAACCCTATCGATTGATAGGGTTTTTATTTACCGTTTCAAGAGTATGTCACTGGCATCAAG
>JACCDG011292016.1_pt1 | contig 16698 bp, 17 predicted proteins | sample 7442471 | NCBI WGS metagenome assembly JACCDG01 (sample SAMN15323444, study PRJNA562643) | freshwater metagenome | isolation source: river surface water | place: USA:Blue River Watershed | collected 2017-08-17 | reverse complement strand
TAAACCATTCTTTGCGTACGCAGCTCTTGAGGAGGGTATTATTGATCCTGAGACTAGTATTTATAGTTCTGGTGCGCTAGTCATCGAAAATAAATATGGAGGACCCGACACCATTTTTAAAGATTGGAAAAAGCACGGCTATGTGAATATGAGACAAGCAATAGCCGCTTCGTCAGATGAGTACTTTTATCAGATAGGCGGAGGATATAAAGATCAGCCAGGACTTGGAATAAAAAGATTGAAGGAATATGCCGAGAGGTTCGGTTTTGCAACGACAACAGGAATCGATCTACCTGGTGAAGAGTATGGTGTTATTCCGTCACCTGAGTGGAAGAAGAAATTATTTCAAGAAGATTGGCTTGTTGGTAATACTTACCATTCATCAATTGGCCAGTATGGTTTCCAGGTTACCCCACTTGAACTCGTTCGAGCCACGGCGTCTATAGCTAACGGCGGGTACCTCGTAAGACCTCATGTGCTTAAGGGCTCTGATATCCCTTCACAAGATATTAATCTGAATCAAAAGCATCTGAAGGTTATTCAGGAAGGGATGCGAATGGCAGTAACAAGTGATATTGGCACAGGTAAGGGTCTTCGAATTAGTGGTGTGGAAATTGCTGCCAAATCTGGAACTGCCGAGCTTGGGGTAAGTAAACAACTTGTTAATTCTTGGACTACTGGTTATTTCCCATATGAGAACCCTAAGTATGCTTTTGTTGTGGTAATGGAGAAAGGCAGTAGGAACAACCTCAAAGGTGCCGTATTTGCAGCTCGACAAACAATTGAGTGGATGAGAGACAATACTGATTATACTAAGTAGCTATAAGTAATACTTATAGCAGATTTTGTACAATACAAATTATTTCAATATTGTCAATATTACTAAAACCTAACTTTTGTGATATCATTTTAATCAATAAAAATATGGAATATCTAACAAAAGAGAAAAAAGTAGAGCTCGAAGATGAGCTAAAGCAGTTACAAACCGTCCGCCGCAAGGAAATTGCTGACGCGCTAGAATACGCTAAGTCGTTAGGAGACCTTTCAGAAAACGCAGAATATCATCAGGCACGTGAGGACCAAGCGTACTGCGAGGACAGAATCAATCACATTGAACAGATTCTTAAGAATGCAGTAGTCATGGATGGGCATCAGACGGGGGTTGTAGGTGTTGGTTCTACAGTTACGGTTTTAAAGAAAGGAAGCAAGACTGAGAGAGTTTTCATTATTGTGGGAAGTGAAGAATCTAATATTCCAGAAGGTAAGGTTTCAAATGAGTCGCCAATCGGTGAGGCGCTTATTGGGAAGAAGAAAGGAGATAAGATAACAGTTCACGCACCTAAAGGAGAAGTTGAGTATACAGTTATCGCTACAGCCTAATTTAGTTTCAAGTTTATAGTTTTAGCAGAGAGCGGCGCCCATAGCGTCGCTATCTGCTTTTACAGAACCTCGAAAACATATCGACCAGACACTCTTCATTTGATATGATATGTGTATCTTGGCGAAACATGTTCTCACCAGTAACTATTAACTAGCAACTATTAACCAACATTATGGCTTCCATCGAAGAACTCCGTGAATCAAGATTAAAAAAGCTAGAGGCTCTTAGGCATACTGGTGCATCTGCTTACCCTAGTAAATCAGCAAAGACACACAACTTAGAAGCAGTTGAGAAGGATTTTGTACTTTTGGAAGGGAATAAAACAGAGATTATTGTTGCTGGTCGTGTCATGACATCTCGCGGACAAGGAGCGATCGCATTCCTTGATCTTTATGATGGAACTGCTCGTATGCAGGTAGTAGTTAAATTACCTGAGTCATCTGAGGAGACAATGGCATTTTTGCGTGACTACGTTGATGTTGGAGACTTCATAGAAGTAACTGGAGTTGCATTTACTACAAAGAGTGGACAACACAGTATTCTTGCTACTCAGATTTCAATGTTATCTAAAGCGCTTCTTCCATTACCAGACAAGTATCACGGGCTTCAAGATGAAGAGCTCCGCATACGTGAGAGGTACCTAGACATCTTAACTAATCAAGAGCTCAAAGACTCTTTTGTTAAGAAAGCAAAGTTCTGGAAAGTGGTGAGGAACTTTTTGGATAGCCACGGGTTCTTAGAAGTCGAAACACCTACTATTGAAGTGACAACGGGAGGGGCAGAAGCTAGACCTTTTAAGACACATCATAATGATTTTGATCTTGAGGTGTACATGCGTATTTGTATTGGCGAACTTTGGCAGAAGAGGTTAATGGCTTCTGGTTTCCCGCGTACCTATGAAATAGGCAGAGCCTATCGTAACGAAGGGTCTTCCCCAGATCATCTTCAAGAGTTTACTAACTGCGAATTTTATATGGCATACGCCGATTATGAGAAAGGCATGATTCTCGTGCAAGAGTTATACCGAACAATTGCGAAAGATGTCTTTGGAACAACTTCCTTTACAACACGTGGACACACGTTTGACCTTGATGATGAGTGGAAACGTATTGACTATCGTGGGGAGATCCTACGTCAGACCGGGGTAGATATAGACACTGCTACTAACGAGGATATTGAGAATAAGCTCAAAGAGCTTAATGTAAAGTACGATGGTAGTAATCGTGAGCGGCTCACTGACACATTATGGAAGTACTGCCGTAAGCATATTTCTGGCCCTGCGTTTTTGGTTAACCATCCAAGTGTGGTTGCCCCACTTGCCAAGAACAACCCGGACGGTAAGACTACACAAGTATTTCAACCTATTTTGGCTGGAAGTGAACTTGGGCGTGGATATAGCGAGTTAAATGACCCACTTGACCAACGTGCGCGATTTGAGAAACAGCAAGAACTTTTAAACGCTGGAGACGAAGAGGCGATGATGGCTGATTGGGATTTCGTAGAGATGCTTGAGCATGGAATGCCCCCTACATGTGGATTTGGATTCGGTGACAGACTTTTTGCGTTCTTTTCAGATAAACCAATTCGAGAGACTCAAATATTCCCACTAGTAAAGCCAAAGGATAGTAATTAACCAACAAGGTGTAGAGTTCAAGAAGATACACAATATACAAAAGCGTGACAGAAATGTCGCGCTTTTGTATTACCCATAACTCTGAATGGTTACACCTAACAGCATCTTTTTAGAGCTATCCACATCTTTTCTTGCAGTTATTGTAATCAAGTGGGGTATAATGGGGTCTAGTGGGGGGAAGTGGGAGCTTCTCAAAAATGTGCCAATTTTTATTCCCCGCTCATAATTATGCTAATTGGAAAGTACACTCACGACCTAGATCCTAAAAAAAGACTGACGCTTCCTTCAAAGTGGCGCGGAGACCTAGGAAAAAAAGTAGTGGTGACTAGTGGACTCGATTCGTCGCTCTTTGTCTTCGGTGTAAAAGAATGGGAGGTAGTAGCCCAGAAACTTGCAAGCAGCAGTTTCGGTAACCTCGACAGCCGTAGCTTTAACCGCTTCATGTTGGCGAATGCCTATGAAGCCGATGTTGACGCAGCTGGACGCATTGTTATCCCAGACAATCTAAAGGATTTCGCCAAACTTTCTTCCAAAGTAGTTCTCGCGGGCATGTACTCACGTGTCGAGCTTTGGAATGAAGATGCTTGGAACGCTAATATTTCAAAAGTTAATGGTGAGGCTGATGCGCTCGCTTCTAAGCTTGGTGACCTAGGAATTCTTTAAGAAATATGTCTGTACACATTCCAGTTCTGCTCAATGAATGCTTAGAAGGTTTGGCTATAAAAGAGGCCGGGGTCTATGTTGATTGCACCACTAATCGTGGAGGTCATAGCGTAGAAATGGCAAAGCTAGTTGGTGAAGACGGTGTCCTCATTTGTATTGATCTTGACGAAGACGCTCTCCGTGAAGCTCGTGAGAACTTGGAGAAGGTAAAGGGTCTTCCGAAGGTTCACTATATCTGCTCAAACTACAGATTTCTGCCATCAATCTTAAAAGACTTAAAGATAACACACGTGGATGGCATTCTTGCTGACCTTGGACTATCTTCAGAAGAACTTGAGATTTCTGGAAGAGGGTTTAGTTTTCTAAAAGATGAACCACTTCTCATGACATTTAAAGCGCATCCAGAGGAAGATGTTACTACAGCGTATGACATTGTTAACCTTTGGAGTGAGTCGACTATTGCAGATATTCTTTATGGTTTTGCAGACGAAACTTACTCAAGAAGAATCGCTCGCGCCATTGTCACAAAGAGAGAAGAAGGGCCAATCAATACCACCTTTGAACTCCTTGAAGTAATTAAACGAGCAGTCCCAATTCTTTATCAACACAGAAAGACACATTACGCCACCAAGACATTTCAAGCTCTCCGTATGGCGGTGAATGATGAGCTGGGGGGGATTAAGGAACTTTTAGAGGCATTACCTAATATCCTGTCTTCAAATGGTAGAGCGTGTATTATAACTTTTCACAGCACTGAAGATAGGTTGGTCAAAAATGGTTTCCGTTCTAATGAGGGCACCCTTAGAATACTTACCAAAAAACCAATAACTCCAACAGAAGAAGAATTACAAACAAACCCAAGGTCTAGAAGTGCTCAGCTTCGTATTGCAGAAAGAATTTAATTTATTATTAATCGCTACATATGCATCTTGCTTATAAAAATCTAAACGAAAGAATTGTCCACACGATGGCCGGCACTCTTACATTACTAGTACTTGTTTATATCGCAGTACTTCTTTCCCTTATTTTTTCTGTTATTGAACGAAAGCAAAATATGATAGCTATCAAAGATACAGCATCCTTACTTAGCCAGCTTGAGAGCGAGTATGCAAATACAGTATCTTCTATTACTGAGACCGAACTTTCTGCTGCCAACTTTGTGCGTATCGATGATGCAACCTTTGCTGTACGCAAGGATGACATAGCGAGCTATACTGTGCTGTATGCGCGCTAAGGAAATACCTTTAACGGAAGATCAAGAGCGGCGATCAATAGATAGGATAGATTTGGTTCTCCTGTTGTGGACGCTCGTTGCGTTTGTCTTGCTTGGCAGAGCTTTTTATATTCAGGTTGTTCAACATGCGTACTATACAGAGCTTGCCGACAAACAATATATTTCAAAGGTACATACGAATTTTGACAGGGGTAGCATCTATTTTTCTAGTTATAAGGGAGTCCTCGTTCCTGCTGCTAATCTGTATACCTACTATCGATTAGCTATTGCCCCTAATTTAGTAAAGGACCCTGTCGCTTTATATGCCAAGTTAAACGAAGTAGTTCCGTTGGATCAAGAAAGTTTTATTAGAAAAGTTTCGAAGGAAGACGACCCGTATGAAGAGATTGCTAAAGACTTAAGCGTAGAGCAAGTAAACGCTATTAAGCTCATGAAAATAAAAGGGGTTACTTTTGTGAAGGATAACAAACGTTCCTATCCTCAGGAAGAGGTTGGTGCTAAGATTTTAGGTTTTGTCGGTAATGATGGGATACGAGTAAAGGGTCAGTATGGACTAGAGAGATATTACGACGATGTTTTAACAAGAGGAGGTAATAACATGTCTGTAAACTTTTTTGCCGAGCTATTTGCAGATATCGAAAATACTGTCGTGTCTAACAAAGATAGGCAGGAGGGAGATGTAGTGACTACGATTGACGCAGAAGCAGCTAGGGTTCTACATGCTACCTTGAGAGAAACACGAAGGACTTGGAACTCAGATAGTGTTGGAGGGATAATCATGGATCCAAAAACTGGACGTATTATAGCTATGGAGTCACTCCCTGAGTATGATCCAAATCAATTCTCCTTAGTAGAGGACAGTAGCGTCTTTCTCAATCAATCAGTCTCTGGTGTTTATGAAATGGGAAGTATTATTAAACCAATAACTGTTGCTGCAGCTCTTGATGCTGGTGCTGTCACTGAGACAACTACATATAACGACACGGGCTTCAGAGATCTCAACGGCTACAAGGTTCGCAACTTCGACGAGCGCGCGCGAGGTGAAGGGACAACAATACAAACTATTTTAGATAAGTCTCTAAACGTTGGTATTGTCTTTTTGGTTGAGCAGCTTGGTATCGATAGATTTCAGTCATACTTTAAAAGGTTCGGCATAGGCGAAGAAACTGGTATTGATCTGCCAGGGGAAGCGAGTGGTCTTATTAAGAACATTGACAGTAAAGTGTTTGTCGATAATGCCACCGCTGGTTTTGGTCAGGGAATTGCTATTACTCCTATTCAGACAGTGAGAGCTCTCGCTGTCTTAGGGAACGGCGGGAAGCTCGTAACACCGCACCTCACAGACAGTATTATTTACAAGAATGGTGAAGTTAAAAAGATGGTGCCAGATGAAGGGGAGCAGGTCATAACACCGCTTACAAGTGAGATTATTTCTCGCATGCTGGTGCATGTAGTAGATACGGCCCTAAAAAATGGAGAGTACAAGATGGATCGTTATTCAATAGCGGCTAAGACCGGAACTGCGCAGATGGTGCGCCCGGGGGGTGGATACTATGAAGATAGATACCTGCACTCCTTCTTTGGATATTTCCCAGCGTATGAGCCACGTTTTATTATATTTCTCTTCCAGACCCATCCGAAAGGGGCAGAGTATGCTTCCGCGACGCTCACCGACCCGTTCTTTAAGTTAGTCAAGTTCCTCATTAGTTATTATGAAGTGCCACCGGATAGATAGGGGGAGACCTACTGATATCGAGACAGATGACTTTAAGAGCAAAAGATATAGGGTTGTAATATGAGTTATACTGAACTAATGTCAGTTAATCCTCTTAGAGTTAAGAAGCTATCCGACAAAGAATATGCAGGCGGGACAGTTATCTATCAGATGTGCCGTGATATTCGCGCGCATGATAACGATGCGCTTTTATTTGCGCAAGAGCTCGCTAAGAGTAAAGGGTCACAACTTATTGTTAATTACATCATTTGGAATTATGAGTGGGAGGGTGCAACAAGAAGATTCTATGACTGGGTACTCCCAGCACTTAGAGAAGTTGAAGGCGCTCTTCGCGCTCACTCTATACCCCTTGTCGTTACCTTTGAAAATGAGAAGTTGTTCACCAAGACTCATTTTGCGAAAGTTCCTCTACATGTATGTGCTGTAATTATCGACCAACTCCCACTTCGATTTATGAGAAAGTGGAAGGATCAGTTTTTAGAACATGCACCAGGTGTACCACTGTACGAAGTCGACGCTCATAACTGTATTCCAGTGTGGGAGGCGTCCTCTAAGCAAGAGTTTGCAGCTCGCACAATAAGAGGCAAGATTCATGACAAGTTACCTTCTTTCCTTGAAGAGTACGGGAAGCTACAGGCCCATAACGAGAATGAGGGCCTGCTCAAAAGCCTTGAGATAAATGATTGGGAAGCAATCGGTTTAAAAATCAAATGTAACGAGGCTGTAGCTGAGGTAGGTACATTTACTCCGGGCGAGAAGGCGGCTAAGGAAACACTTAAATACTTTTTATCTTCAAAGCTTGTCAATTACGATACTTCCCGTAATGATTTTACTGTTGACGGTCAAAGTAATCTCTCCCCATATATATCTCACGGTAATATTTCAAGAAGAAGAATTATTCTTGAGCTTTTGAAGAAGGCTAATCTTACAATTGAGAATGCATTTGATCCAGTTATGAATGGTTCAAATGGTAAACTCGGGAGCGTGGCAGCTTTTATAGAAGAGTGTGTTGTGCGTGCTGAACTGTGTGATAATTTTTGTTACTACAATAATCAGTACGACAAGGTGGAGGGGTTCCCGTTATGGGCGAAAGAAACACTTAATAAGGCGAGAACCGATGAGCGAAACTACTTATACACTCTCACAGAGTTTGAAGAAGCAAAGACACATGATGATATCTGGAACGCAGCACAGATGCAGATGGTGAAGTCTGGTAAGATGCATGGGTATATGCGCATGTATTGGGCGAAAAAGATTCTTGAATGGACCGCCACCCCAGAAGAAGCAATAGAGGTAGCAGTTTATTTAAATGATACATACGAACTAGACGGCAGAGATTCAAATGGTTATGTTGGGTGCGTGTGGTCAATCGGTGGTGTGCATGACAGACCTTGGTTTGGTCGTCCGATATTTGGAACAGTTAGATACATGGCAACGTCTGGTGTTGAGAAAAAGGGAGACATAAACCTATATAAGCGCAAGTGGTTAGGTGGCGAACAGAGTTTGCTGTAGAATAAAAATATGAATAAAAAACCTACATTTAATGGCCCTGAGAAAAAGGACTTACCAAAAAGAGTTCTAACTAGGAAACCACCGGTTGGTGCAAAAGTGAGATATCAAAAACCCAAAGAAGAAAAGAGAGACAAGAAACAAGTTTTATCTACTGCCCCGTCTACATCATGGGGCCCTGTTGCTTCTTGGTATGATAACCACTTAGAAAAAGACACTGATTCGTACCACGCAAAGGTGGTGCATCCGAATCTTCTGCGAATGATTGGTGATGTAAATGGAAAGCACGTCTTTGATCTTGCTTGTGGGCAGGGAATATTCTCTAGGTCTCTCGTACAGAAAGGTGCTTTTGTCATTGGTGCGGATATTAGTAAAGAGCTCATCATTTTAGCAGAGAAAAATAATAAAGAATATAAGTTTAAAGCTCACTACTTTGCTACGCCTTCACACGACTTATACATGGTGAAGCCAGACACTCAAGACGTGCTAGTGTGCGTCTTGGCTATCCAAAATATAGAGAAGTTGCAAGAAACGGTGAGTGAAATCGCTCGCGTGCTTAAAGCAGATGGCAGGGCGTATCTAGTTCTTAATCATCCAAGCTTCCGTAACCCAACACACACCCACTGGGGCTATGATGAGCATGAGGATAAGCAGTACAGAAGAGTAGAAGAGTACATGAGCGAGTCAAAGATAAAGATAGACATGACCCCGGGGTCTAAAAGTGACAAGAAGTTTACTGTGTCATTTCATAGACCTCTCCAAGTATATGTAAAAGCTTTTGCTAAGAATGGACTTGCAGTAACTAGGCTTGAAGAATGGGGTAGTCACAGAGAAAGTGAGAAGGGTCCACGCCAAAGAGCTGAGAATGTTTCTAGAAAAGAAATCCCACTTTTTATGGCGATAGAACTACAGAAGTTAGGTGGCGACAGATAATAGGTATTAGATGTAAGACTGTTATATTAAAGTAGATATAAAAACGGTTGCAAATAATATTCACATAAACCTGTCACCTTTTTACTTTTTCTAAAGTCTAAAGTCTTGGCTAATATGGTATACTTTTCATCATTATGAAACATATCTTTCCACGTTACATGTCCACAACAGAGGGTAAGTTCCTCTTTGTCGTTGTTTTTATTATTATCGCCTTGTTTGCTTATTATTTTTATTCTGGAGGGCTTTCCTCTTCAGAAGGTGAAGTGATGGACATTGCTGTTTCTGAGACAGATCATGTGCGTGGTGCAAAGGATGGGCAGGTTACTCTAGTTGAGTTTGGTGACTTTCAGTGTCCGGCATGTGCAGCCTATGAGCCTATTGTAAAGCAAGTACTAGCTGATAATAAAGATACCCTTAAGCTCGTCTATCGCCACTTCCCGCTTACTCAGATACACAAGAATGCTCTCGGTGCCGCAATTGCGACTGAAGCTGCTGGTGTTCAGGGTAAGTTCTGGGAGATGCATGACATCCTCTACGACAAGCAAGAGGAGTGGGGTAATGCACTAAATGCTAGAGATTACTTCCTCACATATGCGACAACAATTGGACTAGATACTAAGAAGTTTCAAGAGAGCCTAAGTAATGAGTCTCTCGAAGCAAAGGTTCTAGCTGAGTTTAGAGAGGGTGTACGTCTCGGTGTTCAAGGGACTCCAACATTCTTCCTTAATGGTAAGAAGTTAGATAACCCGCTTGACCTTGCGCGTTTTAACTCTTTAGTAAAAGAGGCTTCAAAAGAAAGCACTTTACCTTCTTCAAATTAAACTTACCAGCACTCACAAATACAGTATGATCAAAGAATTCCTTCTCAAACAAGCAGTCAAGCACGGTACTAAAAATCTCCCTAAAGAGCAGGCAGAGATGCTTCAGTTAGCTGTTGAAAAGAACCCTGAGCTTTTTGCCAAGATTGCAAAAGAAATTGAAGCACTAAAAAAAGCGGGCAAGCCAGAAATGTACGCCGCGCTCGACGTGATGAAGAAGTACCAGAAAGAGTTACAGGGTCTTTTCCAAAAGTAACTTAGGTTATCTTGTTCTTATGAATAAGATACAACATATGTCAGAACATCCTAATGACCCGCTTTATAATAAGCCACTTTCTTTTATAGTTGAGTACTTGGTTAAGGTCTATGGCTTTGAAGAGCTTGGAAGGGAGATTAAGATTAATTGCTTTACTGTAGATCCAAGCATAAAGTCTAGTCTCACCTTTTTAAGAAGGACTCCCTGGGCGAGAAAGAAAGTGGAGGAATTGTACATCGAGACAGTTAATCGTGAGTCACTTAGAAAATAACAATGATCACTGCGCTTATTCTTTTATTGCCTCAGTCATTCCTACTCTATTTTTCTCAATTTTTCTTCGTCTATAGTGTTCTTTTTGAACGAATAGAATTTCCTCTACTTTCACAGCAGTCCTATGCTGCTTTTGAATATTTTTCTGATGCCTACGCTAAGAAGTCACTTAAGTAGTGCGAAGCCTTAGTCTAGGGTGGAGCTATTTACAGAGAATAATGAATGAGTAGTAGAGAGCATATATCAATTACAAATAACTAATTATCAGTAGTCATCTTGATTTATCCACAAGATTTTTTCTTTGTTCTATTGTGTTAGAACAATTGTTCTACTATGCTTATAGATATGAGAGACGACCAAATACTTTCTACTTTTTTTATAGAAAACAAGCGCATGCCTACATATGAAGAGATGAAAGAGCTCTTTCAAGTAGCTTCGAAGAATACGGTTGCATACCGTGTTAACAAGATGATTGAGTCTGGTTTCTTGGTAAAAGAAGGGAATAAACTATCACTCTCTGAGACAGGCTCTATTATTAGATTAGGAACAGTTCAGGCAGGGTTTCCTACTGCGGCCGACGAAGATGTGGCATCTGAGGTCCTCTCTTTAGACGAGTTTTTAATTGATAAGCGATGGTCGACCTATATGCTTGAGGTGATGGGAGAGTCGATGAAAGACGCAGGAATATTAGAAGGAGATCTTGTGTTGGTAGAGAGGGGTAAGACACCAAGAAAAGGAGATATCGTACTTGCGCTAGTAGACCATGAATACACTCTGAAATATCTCGACACAGAAAAAGGAAAGCCGGTCCTCGTCCCCGCCAATAGAGCGTTTAAGAAAATATATCCAAATGCAAACACATTTAAGATAGAAGCAGTATTAAAAGCAGTCATCCGAAAATACCGCTAAGTAAAAGAAGAGCATTCAACTATCAACTAGTAACTAGTAACTAACAACAAAAGGTATGTCATCCAAAAGAGCAATTATCAAAATAACAGCAATAGGGAAGAGTAGCTTCCTCGTTAATTACAGTAGACGCATGTACGCAATTATTCGTAGGTACACACCAGAAGGGTTAGAAGGTGAGAGAAATGAGTGCTATGCAGATGTAACAGGTTTACGCACCTTTTATAAGAAGACGTACCAAGAGTTGGTAGACCTTATCGTCTCAGATATTGAGAAAGAAGTTGGAGTTGTCTGTGCCGCTCATCCTGTGACTGACGATGAATACGAAAGAAACAAGAATAGTTCTTCAAAAAAGAGTAAGAATATTTCTACGTACAAAGAAATGAACAAGCTCTTTGCTGGGGCTGGGTATGTCCCGGTTGAGAACCGTACAAGACTTATCGTCAAGAAGAAGATTCGACTAACTGTTCCTTTTTTGGGTAAGGTCTCATAGATCTTCCTTACTGCTTAGTTAGAGAGGTCGATGTTGGTCAATTTTTTGGTCGGTTACCTCTATTTCTTCTTGCATCTCGTCAATATTCTCTTGAATATCTTCCACGTCCTCCGCAATATCCTCCATGTCTTCCTGAATGTCCTCTACGTCTTCTGCGATTTCTTCCACATCCTCCTGGATTTCTTCGACATCGTGGGAGATTTCTTGTACATCTTCTTGAATACCTTCCACGTCTTCAGCGATACCTTCCACGTCTTCAGCGATTTCGTCAATTTCTTTTTCTACGGTAGCAAGAGCACGTGCCTGGTGATTCACACTCATTTGTATGAATATAGAAAGATAGATTGCCTCGAGTGAGACTACTGTTGTCAAAATAAGTAGCACACGGTCAACGGCTACACCAAGTAGAACGAAGGTAAAGGCGCCTACGAATAAGAACGTGTGAATAAGTACTGACCATATAGATCCAATACCTTTTGTGACAGCGAGAGCTATCTTTTCGGCTTTAGAAATAGAGGTGTTTTGCATAGTTTCAACTATACCACGAAAATGCTAGACTTAAGATATGATAGTAACAATTATACTTATCGTTGCTCTTTTGTTTATCGCAGTCTTAATTGGCGGTGCTCGAATTATTTATTCACTAGCTACTTCTAAAAATATGAACGGAGATGGAAAAACCAAAGTGCTCGATGTTTTTGTTTATCTCGGTATTGGCATTTCACTTATTACTTCGGTAACGAACTTATTACAAGTCATCTTTACGGCGATTGATAGAAAGTTTGTAGATACGCTTGCATACGGAACATATATTGATATGACGTACAGCGACGTACGGTTCGCTATTGCGTCACTTGTTGTCATGTTTCCTATCTATGTAGGGCTTTCTTGGTATGTCTCAAAAGATATACAGAAGTATCTCTATAAGCAAGACATCTTAGTAAGAAAAGTTCTCATTTACTGTACGCTTTTTGTAACTGTGCTTAGCCTTATCGGCACACTTGTATCTCTTGTGTACACCTACTTGGGTGGTGACTTATCAATGCGCTTTGCACTGAAGGCAGGTTCTGTGTTTGGTATTGCAGCTGCCATCTTCGGGTACTATATTTATTCCCTTAAGAGAAACTACTCTAAGAAGACGATCCTACCTCTTGTTGTCACTCTAGTAGCTACTGCATTTGTTTTAGCTTCAGTTGTGTGGAGTATTTCGATAATGGGGACACCTAAAGAAATGAGGGCGAAGAAGGTTGACAGCACAAGACTATCTGATTTATCTGGAATACAGCAGAATGTCCTTAATCGTTTTCAGATGACAGATAAGCTACCTGTCGATCTTTCAGAACTTAATAATGCCTTCCAGGGGTACACTGTACCAACTGATCCTGAAACCAAGGTTCCTTACAAATATGCCGTTAAGCAGCAGCCTACTTTTAAGGTTAATTATGAGACCAAGAAGAAGGAGATGGTCACAGATGCTATATTTGAAATGTGTGCCACGTTTTCTACTGTACGTGAGTTTAACGACAGAGGGCAAGCGGCAATTGGTAAGGGAGGGGTTATGATGAGCGAATTTTCAGTTAGTAACTTCTACTATGACGGGGATCAGTCACCATACTGGAATCATGGAATAGGTGAGACTTGCTATAAGCGAGTGATCACTTCAGACATGTATTACGGTAGATAGCTCTATAAAGAGATAGTATACAAGAACAAAAGCGACATCTTGATGTCGCTTTTGTTCTTGTGACTGAGTATAATCACCATTTTAATAACTACTAGATTGGAGGTGAGTCTTTTGGTATGATGATAAGACTATATAACACTATGGCATCATATAATCACAAAGATATTGAAAAGAAGTGGCAGAAGAAATGGGAAGATACACATTTATATAAGGCGACAGAGGATTCCTCCAAAAAGAAATGCTACGTGCTCGACATGTTCCCATATCCTTCAGGTGAAGGGTTGCATGTCGGTCATGTGCGTGTTTACACTGCGAGTGATATTTATGCGAGATATAAGAGAATGACAGGACATTCGGTTCTTCACCCAACGGGGTGGGACGCATTCGGCCTCCCTGCTGAGCAGTATGCTCTCAAGAATAAGATTCATCCTCGTATTGCAACTGACACTAATACCGCCACATTCAGACGTCAGATGAAGTCCCTTGGCTACAGCATCGACTGGGATAGAGAGATAGACACAACGGACCCAAAGTTCTATAAGTGGACGCAGTGGATTTTTAAACAACTCTACAAGAAGGGGTTAGTAAGCGAGTCGTATGATCCGATTAACTGGTGCCCATCGTGCAAGACTGGTCTAGCAAATGAAGACTTGGAAGACGGTAAGTGTGAGAGGTGTGGTAGCGAGGTTGAAAAGCGCCCACTACGTCAATGGAGTATTGCTATTACTAAGTACGCAGATAGACTTCTTGATGACCTAGATACACTAGATAAGTGGCCAGAGTGGTTAAAAGAATCTCAGCGTAACTGGATCGGACGTAATTACGGAGTACGCTATTCGCTCATTGTCAAAGAAACGGGCGATACTGTTGAGACATACTCTACTCACTACGAGGCTTTTTATGCTGACACGTTTGCTGTTATTGCGAGTGATCACCCTCTCTTAGAGAATTTGTTACGAAATGTTTCTAATAAAGCTGAAGTACTAGAGAAAGCTAAAGCCATAACCTCTATTCGTAATAAGGCAGGGTTTAAGGCAGAAGACGTTTGTGAGGGTGTGTTTACAGGTCTCCATCTCGTAGACCCTATTAGTAAACGAGAATTGCCTCTCTGGGTGGCCTCATACGCACTCGCTGATTACGGTACCGGCATAGTGAAGTGCTCATGCCATGACGAGCGAGACTTTGCATTTGCTAAGAAATATAATCTCCCACTTTATCCTGTGCTTTTACCTAATGATGAGTCTATTCGTGACGCGGTTGCGGCAGGTGAACTATGCTTCACTCAATTCGAAGCTTCTGTCATCCTGGAACCAGAAGATTTTAAAGGGAAGAATCCAAGAGATGTAAGAGATACGATTGCAGACTGGTTAGATAAAAATGGGTATGCGAAAAAGTCCATTCAGTATAAATTGCGCGACTGGGTATTCGCACGTCAGAGATACTGGGGAGAGCCATTCCCAATCGTCTTCGGCGAGGGTCATGTTCCGTATCTAGTTGGAGATAAGGATCTTCCGGTAGAGCTTCCTCAAGTAGAATCCTACGAGCCAACAGATACAGGTGAGAGTCCACTGGCTGTTATCCCAGAATGGAAGAATATAACAGGGTATCTGAGTAATGAGAATGAATTCATCTCAGTCCCAGCTTTTGTTGCGGCACAACTTAAAGAGGGAGAGATCTTAGATATTAACGATGATGGTGGGTTAGACGCATATCAGCCTAAGAAAGGTATTGTTGAGCGTAACAATATTGCGTGTATCATTAAGCACCCAACCGAAGAAAAGTTTCTTATTTCAAAGTGGAAGAAGGTTACGTGGAATGGTTTTGTTACAGGTGGCATAGAAGGAGATGATACCGAAGAAGAGTCAGCTAAGAAAGAGGTACAAGAAGAGACGGGCTACAAGAATATTCGAAGTGTAGACGTAAAAAACTTTTCTTCGCACGGACTTTTTCATCATCCAGTGAAAGGCGAGAATCGCTTCGCCCACTATAAGCTTGCAGTTGTTCAGTTAGAAGACTTAGCACAAGATGAAGTTGGGGAAGAAGAAAAAGCAATTTGTGACTTTGTATGGCTTGATAAGCAGGATGTTGAGGCTACGCTCACGCGTACAGATATGAAGTCTCTTTGGCAGTACTATCTGCACGGAAAAGTAACAACGTCCCCGGCTAGAAAGATACAGATGTTTACAAGAGAGACTAACACCATGCCTCAGTGGGCGGGTTCATCTTGGTACTGGCTTCGCTTTATGGATGCTCACAATGATGTAGAAGCATTCAGTAAAGAAAGAGCTAGCTATTGGCAGGAGGTTGATATGTATGTAGGCGGTGCCGAGCATGCGACAAGACACCTTATCTACGGAAGATTTTGGCATAAGTTCTTATACGACCTGGGACTAGTACCACAAAAGGAACCGTTTAATAAACTAGAGAGCGTTGGTCTTATCTTAGGTGAAGGAGGGGTTAAGATGAGTAAGCGTCTCGGTAATGTTATTAATCCAGATTCAGTTATAGAGAAGTATGGAGCAGATGTTCTTAGGCTCTATGAGATGTTTATTGGTCCCTTTGGACAAGCCACAGCTTGGGATCCTAAAAGTATTGTTGGGCTAGAAAGATTCCTCGACAGGGTCTATCTTCTGCATACAAAACTTAGTGAGAAAGACTTGTTTGAACCGTCACTGCTAGAGCAGACCATTAAAAAAGTTGGCGAGGACGTTGATAGTTTTAAATTTAACACGGCTATAAGTCAGCTGATGGTATTCTTAAACGCAGCAGAAAAAGGTATTTCCAAAAAGTCATATATCACACTCATCACTCTACTTGCCCCTTTTGCCCCTCATACTACTGAAGAACTTTGGGAAATAATTGGAGGAGATGGTTCTGTGCATGAAGCGCCTTGGCCGACATATAACGAGAATAATCTTTTAAGTGATGACGTTACTGTCGCTATTCAGATAGCGGGGAAGATGAGAGGAACCGTTACCGTTAAAAGAGATTTGAGTGACGATGAGCTCATGGATCTTGTCAAAGTTCACGAGCAATACCAAAAATATGCAGCCGAAATGACGCCAAAAAAGGTCATAATTATTAAAAACAAGATAGTCAATATAGTAATTTGACGTTTTTGGCAAATTCTGGTAGAATACAAGATACGATATTAAATTGAGTAAGACCATGTCAGGAATAACC